>Ga0247723_1000302_pt1 | contig 33318 bp, 44 predicted proteins | sample MSEWelMarce5H_FC_FD_189079 | JGI IMG/M metagenome (GOLD analysis project Ga0247723, IMG submission 189079) | Subsurface sediment microbial communities from gas well in West Virginia, United States - MSEEL Well Study Marcellus 5H_FC | ecosystem: Environmental > Terrestrial > Deep subsurface >... | reverse complement strand
GCTTATATGGCTCACAAGCCGTTTACCCCCGTTGCGACACGGCAAAGCTGCTCTGCGAGTTAGCGCGGCAACGCACGTTAACTCCGGACGCTATCAAGACCATCAAGGCTCTTGGCTATTCAATCGAAGTAATTCAACCAGTGGTGACACTATGACTGACGCAGAATTCGATGCTCTGATATCAGAGCGCAAGTGCCGCAAGTGCGGCGAAGAGTACGAGGGCGAACACGTTTGCAAGGACGTTAAAGACAAAGCACAAACGTTCGCGCTCAACACTTGGCTGTTCGACTACCCGTCCGACATGACCTACGAGCAAATTGTCGAGGCTCTCGACAGGGACAAGTGGTCAGAGCAGCACGATGGTTGGAAAGATAAGGGCATTGTGCAGAGAGAGGTTATCGATGATGGGGTTTGCGGCGAGATGATTGCCGACTACATCCGAGAGACGTTTAAACGGGCAATGGGTTTAATTGGGGAGGTGCAACGTGGCTAGTCACATTGTTATTGGGCATGACGAGGGCGGCTGTATGCATACATACGAGTTTGCTACCGCGCATCAAGCAAGCGAGTTTGTTCGACAGGTAGAAAGCTTGGCTGATATTAGTTGGGTTCAATACGAGATGCGCCCAATTAGTGTGCGCGAGGCTTTGCTTTCAATCAAAGAATACAAGGAGTGGTTATGCGGGTCAGAGACTTAAAACATCGGCTGTTAGTGAGCAATATCGGCAAGCGGTGCAAGGACTTTACTTGGCACTGCATTGTCTGCGAGTCGTACCGTTTTCTAGATGACAACGGACGTTTTCCGCATTCGTTTGACGAGGTTAATAACTGGGCTGCGCCGTACCGTGCAGCGAATGATTTACTGGAGGATGTATGAAAGCTTATTTTCGCAGGGCAACCGTTGTCGGGCATGGGGGTATGTCATGCCCCTGCTGCGCCCCGAAGTCGGGCAACAAGTACGGTGCAGCCGCCCGTACCGTCATCAAGCGTCAAGCCAAGCGTTGGCTCAGTCGCTTGGTCACTCAGTTAAACAAGGGGGAATGATGACGGATTTTGAGAGGATTGAATTGGCGTTTGACATACTAGATAACTGCCGCTTGCATGACACGGACGGCAGCTTGGTTCTGCTTGAAGTTGACCGCAAGCTTTGGGAACAATTTACTGAGGATGATAAAGATGAATAAAGATTTGCGTGAGGCGGCGTACAAGGCTCTGAGTGCGCTTAAAAGGATTAAGACATACGGTTCTATCTATCGGTACAAGGCAAGCGAACAGCCCCCGTATGATCAGGTATGCGAGGCGGTCACAAACCTTGAAGAGGTGCTGTACGACCCCTGTTGGTACAAGTACGTTTCAGACGAGCAGTTGTTGAACGAGGTAAATCTTAGGAAGATTGGAACATGAAACAATACACCGTGACGTTCGTTGTGAGGGCGGTGATCAACCGCTCTGACGATGAGGAGGAACTACCCAATCCACTGGATAGCTCTGAGTACAACATTATCTCAGCGACAGAGCCTGAGATTTTAGACGTTGAAACGATTACCGAACATGACTTGCTTTGAACTTGCCCCCCTGTCCTCACGGATTGGGGGGTTTTTTTTCGTCCAAAATTCTACGCAGAATCGGCAATAAGTACTTTGTGCGGATGGCGTTAACTGTTTAAACGGGCTTTGTTTGAACCCGGACGCCATCTGGCTAACCGGGAGGTCTCCCGACATTGTTTAAACGGTTTACGGTCTCCGCTGGAGGGAACAGGTCAGGAGGGCAGGCGGAACGGTTTCAACTGGCTTTGCTCCAAGGCATAACAAATGTTGTAACCAAAGCTTGTCTTGTTCTCTTCTTTGAACAGGTCTTCTTTCGATGCCCATCCGACTATGTCGCAACCAAAGTTATCGACTATGGTGAATATGTATATGTCGCAGGGCTTATCTGCCTTGCCAATCTTAGCAAGCAGCTTGCCGTTTTTGTGGCGGGTTGACTTAACGTCTATGGTCTGCCCTTTGCGGGTTGTAAGGTCTGAACCCCCGACTCTGTGCTTGGTGTTTATGTCAGGGCAGAGATTCAAGACCTTGGCTACGCAGAATTCCGCAATCATCCCGTCGAAATGAATAGTGAACTTATCCATGTCTTTGCCCATTTCTGCGTCAACGGCTTTGTACATACTGTCTGATTGCTTGAGCAAGCCAATCGTTCGACAGACGTACATTTCCTCCGGAGTCAGGTTGACGCGCATTAGAAAGCGTCCGGTGTCTCAAAATATGTGCCTGTTGTTTTATTGTAGGACAGGGCGGTTTCACCTTGAGTGCCTATCCATCTGTATCTACACTTCCATACCGCAATCTGCACCTCTGTCTTGAGCCTATGCACTGTGATACCGCAATCAGCTTTAGCCCACCAAGCCATACTGCCTGATATTGACATACCGTCCGGTCTTGGCAAATCCATGCCTGCCCTTGTAATCTTGGACGGGTGAGCGACGAACCATACATGAACCCCGTAGGCTTTGGCGAATGCCTGTACCCTCGTCAGCATATTGCTGATGAACTCCGTCTCTGAGGCTTTGTCTTTGTTATCAATGTAATTGTAGGGGTCAATGACAAGCCCTCTGATGCCCATCCTCACCACGGCGATTTTTGCCCGTGCAAGTATTGAATCAATGGTCGCGGGTTCTACGGACTCCGAATCTAGAAAAATAAAATGATTCTCTACCCAATCAAACGCATCTTTTTTCTGCGTCTCAGTCATTCTGCTTGAACCCTCAAAGAACCGTTTTTCCTCCTTGATTTCCATCAGGCGGGAGATATGGACTTCGGGTTGGTTCTCAAAGGAGCAGATTGCAAACTTCCAATCATGCGTTTTAGCTAGGTTGACCATCATCTGATCAACAAAATTACTCTTGCCACTGCTTGGGTATCCCGTCACCACGGTTAACTGACCCTGAGCAATGGTGTAAATCTGATCCACGTTGGAGTATCCAGTGCTTGTACCCTTCCCGTTACCCTTCGACCATAAGTCGTTTAAACGCTCTTGATACTTGCTGGGAGCAGATAATCCGGCGACGGGGTAAGGTTCTGCGTTATCGATTATTCTTTGAACCTCTGCCGTGCCTTTGTCTAGGAAAGCCTCATTCAAATCTTTGTGATCAAACTTAGCTACCCTGCATCGGTCTTTGCCTATACGCCTTGCTAATTCCTCTGCTAGGGCTTGCCCTGCGGTGTCGGTGTCTGTGGCAATGATGACATAGGGGGCAGCTTGAAGAATGTCGTTGGCTGACCACACAAAGGCAAACTTCTTGTCTTCTGATGCGTCAATCTTTCCATCACGGACTTTCATGGGTGCGCCTGATGGGACTGAGAGACCGTTCTTAATCCCGCATTCAACCAAGGTCAGGGCATCTATCTCGCCCTCAACGATGACGATGGGTAGGCTAGGGTCAATCGAATCAATACCGAAGAAATCATGCGCTCCCCCTGCGTCTTGCATGAAGTCTTTTGATTCAATGCTGCGGTACTTGGCAGAGATAAGCTTGCCGTCTTTGTAATAAGGAAAAGCGACTGCGTCTGCCACTTTTTCTAATTTATTGAACCATTTCTCTGCTGAGAACACCCCAACTGAGTCTGCCGTTTCTTTTGATATGCCCCGTGTTTTTAAGAAGTCATAGTGCTTATCTTGCATGACGTTGACGGCAATGGGTTTGATCATTGGGATCACGTTACTCACCTGTTTTGTTTTAAAGGGAATAAAGCCGCTGCTATCACAATGATGACAGTGGTATACCCACCCATCATTTTTACGGGTGACAACGCAGTCTTTTGAGTTTGATTTCTTGCGCTCTGTCGAGCAATCGGGACAGGCAATCCTGCCCTCTTCAAGCTGTGCTTGCATTTAGCCTCCTGCGGGTTTTACTTCTTAGGTTTGTTAATCTTGACCGTATGGTCGCTGTTTCTTGTAAAGCTTCGATTGGCACTAGGAGCTTTGAGCTTTAGATTGCTTTTGGCATTCGTTCCACCCTTGGACAATGGCTTGACATGATCAATGTCTTTACCTGTCCGGTCTATACCCGCTTTGTCGAAAGCGTAACGCGCTCGTTCACGCGCATTCCGTTTCGGCTGCTCACCACGGGCAAGCTGTTGCTGATACTCTTTTTTAAGCGGTCTGTCCGCTTTGTTCTTGTATGGCATGGGGTTCTCTTTCAAATAGACGGGGTTCTGTAATCCAGTAACCCCCTGCGTTCTTTTCCATGAGTTTACTCGTCATTTCGTCAGGAGTCATGCATCTTCTATCGACCCCGTATTGACCGTGACGGTGCTTTTCAAACGCACTGTTAGAGTTAAAGTATTCCTTACACGACATACACTGATTCTTTGACTGTCCTACTCTCATTTTCTTTCTCCATAGTCCTACCAAGGGTGATAGCGGGGGCTAAACACCGTGATCCATATAAGCAGTTGTGAGGGCATAGACAGAGCCTTAGAACAATGCTTATACCAATCCTACACAGAGTTAATGTTCATTCGACATAAGATTGTCTCACCCATGCTCTTATGTCTTGTGCAGTCCCCAGTTAAGGCTGCGAGGCTTGCCTACGGGTGTTGTAGAGCCTATGTTTACTTCCGCGCCACCCAGTTAAGTGCTTGCTATCGTGCGGAGTACGGGCGTAAAAAAAGCCGCTTTGAAGTGTATCTGTGGCGGCATCCTATTTCTAAGACCGTTCTTTGATAAATACTTTCCAATCTACTTATCAAAAAACAAGATACACATCAAAACGGCTTAAACATTACCCGCCACGGACAATGCTCATGCAGACTATTCTATACATTATTTTAAAAAATGCAAATAAAAAATTCTTAAAAGTTATGCACTGGGGCTAATCTGCCTAATTTTGATATAATTAAATTGTTCCTCGTTCAGGGAACGCACTTGATTAGCCTCCAGTGAAGACCTCCCTCGGTCGGTAAAGCCACCCTTAAACCGGTGGCTTTATTTTTTCTACGACAATCTCGCAGCGCGGGTTCTCTTTGTCTAGGTGATGATAGATATGTTTTTCTTTTACCTGACGGTCATTTTTATAGGCTACGTCCTGTAGCAAGTCCAGTATCAACGACTCGTCTAGGTCAGGTCTTCTACTGGCGTACCAAATATGAATCGTTACGCATAAATCACCCTCCAGAAGCACACCAGAAACTGCTTGCTGTTTAAACGCTGCTGAGTAGCTCAGAGCTTTTGACGATTTAATCAGCCTTGATACCCCACCGAAACGCACAATCTTTCTACTGTTGCTTTTTGACGCAGGCTCACCAAATATTTTGAATGAAAGCACTTGCATTATGTTTTTCCTTGCGTTAGTATTATGTTTCCTACTCGGAGGCTATTATGAAAATCACCAATAAGTTTGGGTTGCCTGAACCCTTTGTCGCCCTTGCGTCAACAAGCTTTTACAGCAAAGGTAAAGCTGATTACTCTGTTACAGAGATCATATCACCACCACGCATACAGCGGCTACGTCAGAGGCATTATGCTGAGATGGAGCAAGATGTAAGCGACATGACATGGTCTTTAATGGGTACGTTAGCCCATCATTTCCTAGAGCAGCACACTGCTAAAAACCATACCAACGAAGAGCGTTTGTTTGTTGAAGTTGATGGTGTTACCCTGTCCGGTGCGATTGACTTGCAAGAGGACGTAGGGGGAACGGTTCAAATTACTGACTACAAATTCACCTCTGCGTGGGCGTTACGAGCCGACAAGATTGAGTGGATTCAGCAGCAGAATATCTACGCATGGTTAGTCTTCAAAACCACTGGCAAGAAAGTGTCAGCTTTACGCATCTGCGCGTTTATCCGTGATTGGAGTCGCAGACAGGCTATGACTGATCCCACTTACCCACAGGCAAGCGCACAGATGGTCAGCATTCCTTTATGGGATTTTGACAAGACTGAGGCTTACGTCAAAGAGCGCGTAGAACTTCACCGCGAGGCAAAGGTAGCTGCTGATTGGGAAATGGAGTTACCCCCATGCACTGAGGATGACCGTTGGATTCGGGAGACAAAGTATGCCGTTCTTAAAGAGGGTCGCAAGACCGCTGTTCGGGTTTTGGATACGGATGCAGAAGCGGCTGCGTTCATCATGGAGATGCCTGAAAAGGACAGAAAGATTGTCTCCATCAGCGTCCGTAAAGGCGAGGCAGTCCGTTGTACAGGAAACTTCTGTGGGGTTTCCAAGTGGTGTTCACAGTTTAAAAAGGAGCAAGAAAATGCCGAAGTATGAAGCCGTTGATTTAGGTTGGTCACAACCACTGGCTCGCAATGATGACCCTGTCACTAGCCACAAGGCAGCAGCGTCAGTTGCGGAAGTTACGTCAAAACACGCCATGATGATTTTGGATGCGTTGTTTACGCAGGGTGATATGTCAGCCACGGGCATTGCAGAATGCCTTGGGATGGAACGCGCACAGGTGTTCAGGCGTATGTCAGAGTTAGAGAGGCGTGGTTTTATCTATGCAACAGGCAGATTGCTTAGGTCGCCGTCAGGCAGAAATGAACGTGAATGGTCATTTAAGCGAGGATAACAATGAGTTTACATAAACCCGAAAGACAACCCAACGAATCTTTTGCAGATTACAAGATACGCAGAAAGATGGCTAAGGACTTAGTCAAAGTTGCAGAGACCGGACAGATGACAAGTTTTCAAACAAAGTTAGTAGAAGCGTTTAAACGAGGAGAAGTGAAATGAAGACTAGACAAGAGTTAATTTTAGATTTTATGTTGGCACTTGCGCCCAATTATCTAAACATACATAAAGATAATTGCAAGCTTTGGGAGATTTTGCATGGCGACCCCACGGGATACCCTTGCCCGACAGAGGCAGAAAGTGTTTTCTTTGTAGCCACAAGTTTGGCTGATCAATATTTGGAGAACGTATGAAAGTGTTTAAAAAGCTACAACAGGCACGGGTAACCCTGCTTGACGCAAACCTGAAGAAATCAGGCAAAAACAAATTTGCCGGATTTGAGTATTTTGAGCTTGGTGACTTCATGCCAACCATTAACAAGATTTTCTTAGACGTTGGTCTGTGCGGAATCGTTCATTTTACAAATGACTATGCCATTTTGACAATCTATGACGCAGATTCAGAAGCAGCAGAGTGCATCGACTTCCGCAGCCCGATGGTCTTTGCATCTAACCCCAAGGGGCAAGCCATCCAAGACTTGGGTAGCACACATACCTATCTGAGACGCTACCTGTGGCTCTTGGCGATGGATATCGTTGAGTCTGATACCGTGGATGCCCTACCCCAAAAAGAAACGCCCAAAGCCCCTCCTGCCGAGGCTCCAAAGGTCATTGAAACACCTAAGAAGAAAGCGGTAGACCCTGCTCAACAAGCTTTCTTTGTGGACAAGGCAATTGAAGAGGGCAAGCAGTGCGAATCACTGGCTAACCTGTCTAGCCTGTGGAAGAACAATCAGAAACAGATTGATGAAATCAAGGTTTCTAACAAGGAAGAATTTACCCGCTTGCAAACGGCTTTTGCAGATATCAAATCATCACTTCAGGAGTAGTTATGGCTTACGACAAACCATTTGAAAACAAAGCACCCTACGGCAGTCTGTTCGCAGCTAAGGCAAAGACCAATCCCAAAGCACCGGATTACTACGGTGATGTGGTGATTGATGTGAGCCAGTTTGAGATTGTTGACGGAACAATCAAGATTGCCTTGAGCGGATGGAAGAAACCCTTGACCAACGGCTCAGGTACGTTCCTCAGTCTTCAAGCAAGCAAGCCGTTCGTCAAGGGGGAGCAGCGTCAGTCTACTCCCGCCGACATGGACGATGATATCCCTTTCTAGGAGTTTAAACATGGTTACCAAAAAAACAGTGAAGAAAACCGTTATGAAGCGTGTTCCAAAAGCACCGACAGAGCCTTCTTTGTCGGAGCAGCTTGCGGAAAGCGAAGCCAAGCTTGAGTTGTCCATTAGAGCCTTGATGTTTGCACGAGACGCAATGAAACACATGGCTGAACTGAACAGCGAATTGCTTACAGATTATCAAAAAGCCGTTAAGCATATTGCAAAACTTGAGCGCAAACTGGAGAAAACAAAATAATGGATGCTCTTCAATTTGAGGCAGTTAAGGTCTCGCTTAAACAAGACCGCACTGGCTTCATCTTGACGCTAAGTATTCACCCTGACGAAATTCCCGAAGACTTAATGCGGGATTTTGTCGGGGCTAGGTACGGCGTTGCGATGGTCAGAATCAATGACGATGAATCCCCTGTGGATTACACCGTTAAGAAGGCGGGGATGCTCTGTAGAACGCGAGATTTCCAAGTGTGGCTACAAGATACAGGACACATTGAAAAACCCAGTGAACATGCAGCAGCCCGTGCCGTATGTGATATCTGCGATGTATCGTCTCGTTCAGAGCTTAGTGGCAACACGCTATTCAAACAAATGGTAGATGAATATGAAGCATGGAAAAAAACTCAGCCCTTCTAAGTTACACGCAGTAATGATTTACCTAAAGCCTGTTGACGCTGACAGGCTGACTAGGTTTGCTAAGAACAACAACGCATCTAAATCTCAAATTGCCCGCGAGGGTATTGAGATGCGGATGGACTTAAACCCGAATCAGTTTAATGCGGGCTTCAATGAAGGTTTAAACGCTGTCATTGAGGTGATCAACAAAGACCCGTTGTTTGGATTCAGATTTCCGTCGGGTCAAACCGGATCAGCATATGTCATTAACCTGTTTCAACACTTGTTCAGGAAGATTGATGAATGACGAAGACCTTAGAGATTTTTTTGCTGCGTTTGCAATGATATCTAAAGCTTGGATTCCTCCTGATTTACAGGCTCATGCTAAGAATTGTTATGCAATAGCAGATGCAATGATTGATGCTAAATACGCAAAGGAGGAACAGGGAATAGCTGCTGTAATTAAACGCACAAGGAAGAAAAATGTCTGAATACCAAAGAGGCTACGCAAAAGGTTTTGAAGACGGATGTAACTTTATGAAAACAACCGAGGGGAGTTTAAATGTCAAAAGTAAAGATAGGGATTCACTACGAGCCGAAGTGGTTCGAGAAGAGACAGACAAGCGGGTGGTACAGCGGGAAGAACCCTCCACTTGATTATGACGCTATGCAGTTGCAGTCTGCGTTGTTAGGCACAGGCGTTGCGCGTCTGTGGAAAACTAAGTTGGCTATCTGCGCTGCGTGTGCTGTTGTCACGCTGTATTTTGCATGGTGCTACGGGGTGTTTGAATGAGCGACTCCGTAATACAAAGACTGGCTGACCTAGAAAAAATTGCCTTACAAGCTGGGTTTACAAAAGCCGATTTTAATACCGCAGCTTTGTTTCGCGTGATTGAAAAGTTTGATGAACTAACCCGCATTGACCAGCGCATGAAACTGGAAGCATGGCATAAAGAAGAACTCAAAGAAAACCGTAAACACTTAACAACAATTCGTGATGCAAGGAGCAACAAAATGAATGAATTTAAAATGTCGTTGTTGGATTATTACGCAGGACTTGCTATGCAAGGAATGTTAGCTAACCCTGAATTAAAAGACCAAATACTAAAACAAGGGCAGTCGTGGGTTGAAGAGTCTGCGTGGAAAGTTGCACAAGCCATGATTAAAGCTAAAGAAACTGTACAGCCCTTACGTCATATGCCCCTTAAAGAATTTAAAGAGCTTTCAAATAGAACACGCAATGCGCTCCTGTCAGAAGAGATTGAAACGTATGGGCAGTTAGTCGATACACCTGCGTTGTTCCTAACAAAAATAGTAAATCTAGGCAAGGTTGGGCAAGCTGAGATTGCCAAGCTACTTGAGCGTGGCGAAGGATGAGTACATCAAGCGCAGTGATTGAGTTGGTCGGGTACTTTTACCTTGTGATCTGTCTGATTTTATGGGTGATGCTATGAACGAAACTTTTCTGTTGTACCTGTTTACACGGCTTGATAGCTTGAACGGAATACTTGCTTTTTTGGGGGTTTGCATAACGTTGGCAACGGCTGCTTCATTGGCTGTTGCGTGTTTCCTGCTTGCAAATGATGAAAATTATCCAAGGTTCTTTCACAAACTCTGGATTGCCTGTTCGGCGGTGTTGTTGCTCAACATCATCGTTCCAACACAAAAGGATGTAGCTTTGATCCTTGCAGGCAGCACCATCATGTCGCTTGCCAAAACCGAAGATGCTAAACGTATCACAAGCAAGTCAGTGCAGGTTGTTGAGCAGTACCTTGATGCGTTCCTTAAAAAGGAAAAGAAATAATGGCTATCGTAAATGGTGCAAATATAACGTCAATTTTATCTAGTGCAATTCACTCAACAGTTAAAGAAGCGATCAGGCAAAAGTTTATTGAACTGATTGTCAAAGACATTGAGCCAATTCTTACAGAGTACACAAACCAAATTGTTACTCAGGTGTACGAAATGAAAGACCCGTATTCGATGGATGGGTTGAAGATTAACGTAACGTTTAAACTTCCGGAGATGAAATGAACCAAGACCAATTTGCATACTGGCTGCAAGGCTTTGTCGAAATGAACGGTGGCAAAGAGCCAACAAAGGCGCAATGGAAAATGGTTAAAGATCACTTGCAGTTGTGCTTTGTGAAAGGTGGGGTAAACATTCCGCAAGGGCAATACCGTAACCCTGTACATATGCAACCGTGGCTTACGCCTGTTATCCGTGGTGGATATGGTGGGCAAGGCGGCGGGGGTGGGTGCTGAAATGAACTTACTAAGCCCTGAGAAAATCTTACGCAATCTCGACCACGGTTACTTCATGACGCACCAAGAGCAAGCCGAGGCAGCGCAGTACATACGAGAGTTGCAGAAGATAAATGCTGCATTAAGAGAGAGTTTAATTATGAACGCCGAAGAATTGCAGCGGTTGCGTCAACAATTTGGGTTATGGAAAAAGGATAGAACATGGACAAACGATTAAAAGAGTTGGCTGTGCAAGCGGGGCTTGAGTTTAATGACAATGAGGTGGCGCGGTGTGATGAAGTTGACCTTGAACGCTTTGCCGAACTTGTGCGCCAAGACGAGCGTGAGGCTAATGCAAAGTTGTGTGAAGACTTGGCAAGAGAGATTGGTAATAAAAATTACATTGCGGTGGATCAAAGGCAATTTTGTGCAAAACAAATCAGAGCAAGGGGTGAGAAATGAGCCGTGAATTGTTGAAACAAGCGTTGTACGCTTTGAAATACCACTCAATACAAACTAGACCAATTGATCTGACGAACGAAACAATCGAAGCCCTGTGCCAAGAGTTAGCCAAGCCTGAGCAAGAGCATATGTTTGATACGCCTGAATCACACATTGTTAAATGGTCAATACCCGTTGACCCAAATAATTTTGGTGAGCCACTCGCACAGCCTGAGCCACAAGTATGTTGTAACGATTACGAAAAATGTATTAAGGCTTGTACGCCTAGAGGTCGATGGTTGGCGGAACAAGAGTTAGCCAAGCCTGAGCAAGAGCCTGAGATTGTGCGTCGAGTAAAAAGGTACATGGGTAAGCGGCGTGAATCTGTTGGCAGTCCTCATATCACTGCAAAAGAATGTATTGCATTAGCAAACTGGATTGACTCCATACTTACCGCACCATCACGCAAAGAATGGGTCGGGCTGACGGATGATGAAATTAAAGAAGTGCTTGATTTAAACGTAGCACCTTGGTCGCTATCAGGGGTTGCGTTGCAGCATGTAATGGATGACGCTCGTGCCTTAGAGGCAAAGCTGAAGGAGAAGAACAATGCCGTTTAAACCACACCCAGACAACCCAGACTTAGTAATTTACAACCCGCATGAGTATTGGATACCCAAACAGTGGCAAGGGCTGACTGACGAACAGCTTTCAGAAACCTATAACGATTTGTACACGCAGTACACAAGAGACGATGTAAATATTGCAGATTTTATTTTGATCGCCCGTGCTATTGAGGTGCTACTCAAGGAGAAGAACGGTGGATAAAGAATACGAAGAGATCAGCCGCAGGTATTTAGAACGCGCACGACAGCACACCGAGGAATTACAGGCGAAGTGGAAAGAAGCAATGGACAAGGCGATAGCATTTCAAGAAGCGTTTAAACAGGAGAAGAAATGAAAGAGCAAAAGTTTTTCAGGGGTGACTTGGTGCAGATTGCCGATGACCTTGGTTCGCCAATGCGCCACTTTGCCAAGGGCTGCAAGGCTATTGTGATTGGTACATATGCTGAGTTGTGTCATGACGATAACAATGTGGATGATTATCAGCTCTACATTCTACCCAACAGAGGTTCATGCGCTTGGTATCACGAGCCTCAACTGACGCTGATTGAACCAAACCGTTACGACCTATTACCGAAGAACAACCGAGCGCGACTCAACTGGGAAGCGCAACAAGCAAGGGATAACAAAACACAGTTTAAACACCAAGAATACACGGTGACATTAGGAAAAAAGCATGACACCAGATAACAAGGACAAGGAGTTTTACGACCTTGGCAAAAAGATGTTTGACCACATACAAGCAATCAAAGCAAGGGCAGAGCCGAAGATGATGACTGAAGAAGACGAAGCCTTTGACGCAATTGAACGCGCTCAACAGCAACGAGTTGAGGACAGCATACGCCGCGCAGCACAAGAGAGTGCGTTGCACTTCATATCGGAGAGTGATGCAATCGAACTGGGCATGATGACGTTACGCAAGGCGTACGAGATTGGCTATCGTGCAGGGATGTATACAGAACAGAGGAAGAAAAATGGCAACTAAGAAACTGTCAATAGAGGAACAACTAAGCCAAGCAAAAGCTGAAATAGCTCACCTAAAAGAGCGTTATGACGATTTACATAACCGATGGACAACAGAGATTACTGCGCGAGCAAAGGATAGTCGTGAGTTAGAAAATGCATACGTACGGGGTATAAAACTCAAGGGTGTGATTGAATACCTAGAGGAGAAATTAAAAGATGAGTGACGTACCGCAGTATGTAGTACCCAAGAACATAACCGTGGGTCAGGCTTTACAGAAGTGTAACAAGGCTACGGTTAGTGCGTTGGTTGTGCTAACAGGCAAAGATATAAAGCATGTTCGCAACTCAATCAAAACCCTGTACACAACCAACAAGATTCACATCGGCAGCTACGAGTTAACCAAGCGTGGCAAGATATCCCGTGTGTGGCATTGGGGTGACGGTGACGATGCAAGAGAACCTGTAGATAGCAATGGCAAGTTAACATTTATTCCCCGTCCTGATGAGGCAGCAGCATGGTTAAGGAACCCAATATGAACCACGACGCAATTAAACAGTATCTAGACGAGATGCAACAACATCACCTTTTACAAGTAAGCGCACAAATACGCGCTAACGAACAACAAGTAGGCGGCGCACACTACGCAGTCAAAGCGATACAGCCGTGGGATTTTATAATTGCCAATGATATCGGGTACTTAGAGGGAAATATCATAAAGTACATTAGCAGATGGAAAGACAAAGGCGGTGTAGAAGACCTAAAGAAGGCTCAACATTACTTACAAAAGCTGATTGAAACCCATGACAAAAAAAGAGTGGTTTAAGTTAATTCAAAACATGGGCTGCATTGTCTGTTTAAACGAAGGGCTGGGTGTCTCACCAAGTGATATACACCATGTTTTAAGAAACAGTAGAAGGATTGATGACTTGCATACAATCCCTCTCTGCCCTTTGCATCACCGGTCTGGACACAATACAGAAGAATATGTGTCTAGGCATCCGTGGAAAGCAGAATTTGAACGCCGGTACGGAACCGAGATGGAACTGTACCAGCAGACAAAAGACCGTTTAAACGTTATCTAGCTATCCCAGCCCTTTCTGCAACGTCATAACCTTTCTTTGCAGTTTGGGCTAACAGTTTCTGAAGCTCGTTGATGCGAGTTCTCTTCTCATCTGCGTCCATTCCTTCTCTGTTTTCCACTCGCTTGATTTCTGTCTTAATCTGACCAAGCTGTTCTCCAATTTTTCTAAAGACGGGAGCAGCAAGCATTTGCTTTTTCTTGTCCTCGTCATTTAGGTACTCACGCGCAGTATCAAACAAGCCTTCTTTCTTTAACTTTGCAAACATATTGGTCATTTCTTTAGCGTTATGCTCTAACGTATAGAAATCAGATACAGCTTTGCTAACTTTAGGATCAGTCATAAACGATTTGAAAACTAGGTTAGCCTCAATATTCTTTGTTGGCTTATCAGTTCCAATGAGGTCGCTAGTGACTGCCAAGAACGTACCACCAAGTTCGGCAAAGTACCCTTTAATCAACGCATCAATCTTGGCAGGAGAAAGCCCCATGCTGTCTAACCCTGCTTTACTGGTAGCTTTGGCAAACTCACTAGCATTGCGACCGCGTTCTGCTACTGGCAAACCTTGATCACTCATACCTTCAATTGGATTTCCAGTAAACAATGAATGGTTCATAATCACTTCCAAAGCCGGTTTAAACGCCTGTGGAACGATTGTGCCACCTCCGGGGATGTTATGAATTAACCCGTCTTTGACAGACTTGGCAACCTCTTTGCCTGTGCTTGTGCCTGAGTACCACCGCCATCCTGCTTCGGGAAGGGTTTTAAACAAGAAACCAATCTCAAACGGCACAGGAATCTTAACGAATGTCTTACGCCCGTCAGGTGTCGTTGTGGGGAATAACCAGTTCCCATCTTTCACATAGTCAGGAAGGTCTTTGTACTCATCGTCATCTGTGTACATCATTGCGTACATGGTAGACATTAAACCCATCACAGCAGCGCGTTTAGCAAAGGTTAGCTGCGCTTTCCTTCTCTCAGCAGGAGGTAATCCATAGCCCGTAGCCGCACGGTAGACCGTGTCCAAGCTTGTAATGGCAGCTTGGAAGAATGGTATTGAATGACGCAAGACATTCAGTGTCTGAGAGTTGCCCTTAACACCAAAGTTAATAGACTCTCTAGCTCTAAACACAGCAAAGTTAATGGCTTCTTCTTCATTCATGCCTTTCTTTAACGCTTCTTTCTTCGCGCTTTCAAAGATAGCTACGCGAGTGGCAGCGTCAGATGATTCATGCATTCGCATGACATTGTGCATTAACGAAGACAGCATCTGCGGTGTTTTCTTTTCTTTGCCAAGCTGACCAAGGTACTCGTTTAAATCAACTGTGCTATCAACCGCTCCAATAACACCGCGCTCTGCAAGAATCTTAGCCGACTCAGAACTATTATTTAAAATCTTAGCAAACGCCACGGCAGAATGAAACGGCGTAACAATTTGATTGTTAGTCAACGAAGCGTGGATAGGATCGCGGATAAGCTGTTTAAACCAGAACATTGGGTTTACTAACGCACCAAAGCGCAGAACCTTTGTTGTTCCGGAAATAAACTTCATCACCGAATTAAGCTCGTAATTCATCATCTGAAACGCAGCGATATCGTTTGGATTCTCTGCGATAGCATGAACAATCTTACCGTCTTCTTTGTATCGAAGATTGATATTAGGATCATTAGGATTGTCTACAGTCTTAGCCAAGCCAAAGCCTTGTAGCTGCTCAATGGCAGTCTTGCGGGTTTGGTTCTCATACGCCACAGCAATTGTCATAGCGTACTGTTTCTGTATGTTTTCCCAAATGTTACGGTCTATGTCTGCGCCTTCTAGCTTGTAGTTCTTCGCCACATTCTTAGCACTTGAACCATGAAAGAATGATTCTGCTAAGTCTTCACGCGCTTTAAACAACGGCACATAGAATTTCTTGTCGCGGTATTTCTGCGCTTGTTCTTTGGAAATAATGCCAGTGTCTTCGCTGAGATCAGTCAGAGCATCGTTAACATCTTTCCAAATGCCAAAGATTTCCTTTAACTCAGGAACGTTTTTAAGCTGTGCCTCTGCCCATTGAATCTGTGCATCATCAACTTGCTTCTCGCGGTTTTTGCCAGCAAGCTCTTTTCCTTCCTTGCGAAACTTGTCAATCTTTCCTTTCTCGGATGCAATGGCAGAAGCCGTCATCCCGCCAGCTTTAACAGCAGCGTTTAAACTGGTTTCCATAGCGTCGGCATCATTGATTTTCTTCTGACCCTCTGCGTTCATTGCAGCGTCTTCTTCTTTGATATCAGCACCACGCAAAGCTCTAGCCACTTCAGCTACAAAACCACGACCACCTTTTAGCTTAGAAGCTTTGACGTAAGGATTTGAATCAAGCTTATCGGCAAGGATCAGACTACGAGCAATGTTGGATTTTGTACGCTTAATAACAATCGAACCATCGGTGTTTAAAACAGGAACGCCCGACTGCAAGCCAACGGTCATAATGTTAATGCTATTGGACTGCGTGTGCTTCAGCATATCAGCGCGAAGCTTGTTGTTAGCAAACTGAGACATTCCTTGGTTGGCTAATGTGTTCCCAAGGCTTGAGGTGTCATCCACTATGCCATTACGCAGCTTAGTGAAGTATCCGTCCTCACGCACAGCCTTAATAGCGTTCGTTGCAGCAGCGGTGACCTGTTGACCCGCAGACTGATTTGGAACGAGTTTAGTGTGGACTGCTGGCGGCACGTTATTGGTTAGTGAATAACGAATGTCATTAGACTCAGGACTAAACGCACCAGTGTTTCCAATGGCAGACTTAATTTGACTAGGCTCGTATACAGCTAAGTTTTTGCGACCATCTTCTTTGACGTAAAAACCATCAAATCCAGCGTCTTTAATTGCCTTTTGTATTTCGTTACTTTCTATAATCTCCCACACACCATTCTTAATTCTCTTTAAAAAATCAGCGGGTAACGGTGTTTTACTTTCTTGGTTGTTTTTAAAAACTCCATTTTTATTTAAACTTTGTACAAGCTGTTCGTAATTGCTTTCATTTTCATAATCAAATGGACGTTCTGCCCGTACAAACACAGGCATAATGTTCTGCCCTGTTTTTAAAGACTTAGTTATGCCCTCTTGGAAAAACTCTCCAACATCAAAAAATTCATTTTCATGTGGATATTTGTTTTTTGCAGCGTTGTCTTCAATTTCTTTTATCTTTTCTTTTGCAATCTTGCTAGTGATAAAGCCTTCCTTTACACCGAGCTTGTATGACTTTTTAAGATACGCCACCCTTTCTTCAGGGTTCATTTTTGCAAATTCTTCCCCAAGCAGCTCAACCTGACCATTGATCATGTATTGCATAGAATCAATGGCAAACTTTTCTGCAAAGGTTGGGTCACTAGTAATAAAAATGGCAGCAGCTTGCTTGGGGATAAACTCAGTAATGTCACGCGCAGTGCCGTGGTACATCACTTTAGGATCACCGTTCATATCAACGATGGCACTCTTTCCAAACCAACGTTTAAACGCATCAGTCGTCGTTTGTTTTAACAACGCAGGCGGGGTTCTAAGGGATGCTTTGCCTTGCAACTTGGTCTTTGCAAGGTCATCTGCCATTTCTTGAATGGCTTCTGGCGACATAACTCTGCTGCGTTTAAACGTTGTTGCAACCGGCTGGCGAACAACTCCAGAAGCACCGGCTTTAACCGGAATACCTTTCTGTGGTTCTTCTGCTGTTTGGTATTTTTTAGTATCTGTCGGAGTCTTGCCTGTCCAAACTATGTTTCCATACTTACCCATATTGCTCTGACGATAAGACGTAATCACAGAGTAATGGTCAGGACGTTCGGCAAGGATCAAAGACTCGGTTGTAATTGGGTTGTAGGCAATCAGGTTGTTGCGGTCACGATACAGTCGTGTAAAGGACTGCGCGGTCTTTTCTACGTTTCTGATTAAGTCTTCTAACAACTCTTTACTAGCCACGGGCGGCTTGCGTGTAGCGTCTTTTTCAATGCGTTTAAGGATGTGGGTAGCGCCATACCCTTTAGACGTATTAGCGTCTTCTAAGCCGACAGCCAGACGTATTGGCTTGCCTTCAATGTCACGGGCATCAGGCATCATGCCTAAGTTGCCAGTGTTGTTCAAAGATGTATCGGGAACCAAGAACGTAGCAGGCTCTAACGCACCAAGCGCCCTAGAAAAACGAGCGCCTTTCTCTGGTTCTGTCTTTGCGTAATGAACTTCGCCTACAGTGCCTTCGTACTTAGCTTCAATGTCGTTGTTTAAAACAACCATCATCCCGTAGTCAGGAACGGCATAGCCGTCGTAACCATTGTCGATAACGAAACTTTCAAATGCATTGCTGTCGCCTTGAGCTTTTTTATAAAGCTCAGACATTGTCTTCCCCGGACCCAGAATGTTGTCAAACTTCTGCGTGTAAACATGGTTGCCCACACCGGACTCACGCATAGGCATCGTGCCGTTTGCGCGTGGGATGTAGAAATAAATCCGTTTGCCAATGCGAGAATCTTTAGCCTGAGCAAGTCTTTTGGCTTCAGCACCCTTTAATCCTGTGCCGTAGTAGCCACCGGAGAGGATGTTGGTTTTGGTCTTGCCGTAATGAGAGCCTGCGTAGCTTACTGCGTCTTCTTTTCTGTTATTGAAAGAGATGCCTGACCCGCCGCTGTCGCTGGGTCGAAGGGCAAGTTGTTCAGGTCTAAGGGAGAATTTCCCTCCTGATTCCTGTTGATCGCTTGCACCGCCCACTGCTCCTCTTTCGGCTCTTTCTGCGTCTGAATATCTTTTAGCTGCCGCTTCAACATGTTGACGTATATCTCCGCCGAACCAGATTCTTCTAGGTTTTTGATTTCCTGCTGAATCTCTTGTGCCAATGTAGTCATTGTAATTTTCCTTTCCAACAACAAGCGTGTCATATCTTAACATTTCTGCGTGTGCAACACCTTCTTGCCTTGCAACTTCAGAAACAATTTCACCAAGAATCTTTCTTTTACCGGCTAAAACTCTTGAGATTTCATCGGGTTTTAAAAACTTTTTACGAAGGTCATTATCCCAACGCATAGAAATTTCAGGCACATATTGCAGCCTTACACCAATGTATTTATCTGAACCGTCTGTAGCTCGTGGATCAACAGCAAGTGTAAATCCATCTTGACCTTTGCTTGTAAACTTTTTAAGCAATGGCAATGCGTCTTGCAAAGCTTTTTGGTCTTTAAAATATATCTCAACACCGGGACGGGCGTTTAAACTGTCTTCGTTTGGAGCCAGAACCTTAGATACAAAGAAGTCGTATTGATTTTGTTCTTTAGATGTTGACGCAAGAATAGAAACAACTTGAGCTGGATCAAACTTGCCTTGTTGTGCAACCCACTCTGTGTCAAAAGATGCTTCTACCGTACCGCCATAAAGACCTTTTGTTTCTTTGCTTCGGAACGTAACAACGCTTTTATCTCTACCAAGAGCATTTAGCAACACTTTCTTAGCAAAGTTAACAACGCTTTCTGATGGCGGTGTATCGCCTTCTTGCACAGAATGAGCAGCAACATAACGCTCTACTGGAGAGTTTTGAATGTTCTCTTCAAACGAACCGCCCTCACCAACTTTAGAAGTCCATCCTTTGTTGCCCCACAATTCTTTTTCCGCAAACCATGCAATAGCTTGCAAGTCAGGAGGAGCAATATCAATGCCTTTTGCTTTTAGGTCTTTGGAAACTTTATCCATGACCGCAGCACCAAAACCAAATTCGCCGGTAACCTTGCTTGCACTGGCGTTCCACATCCCTGTCACGCCTTTTTCGGCAGGAGGAGGAATGCGTTTAAACGAATCTTTGCTAACGTTGTTTGCTACTCGACGCAGCATCCTAGCAGCCCATACGTCAATGGTTGCCATGTCAGATTGACCAATAAGGTTCAATGCAAAGTTACGAGCCTTTGGAGCCTGTCCGGGGACTATGGCTCTCCACATATCAGCTAAACCAAGCATGGCGTTAGTAGAATTCATGCCGTACAGCTTGCCGCTAATCTGCCTAATCTTTTGTGCAGCAGGATATTTAGACGGAACGCCGCCAGTGTCTAGATACTGAGTAAATGCTTTCATCTCAGTATCAAAATCACCGCGAGCAAAACGCTTTAATACGTCAATTGAAAATTTCCAATTGGTATCAACAGGCGTGTTTGGGCTAGTTGCCCCAAGCAGGTCAGCAAGAATGTCACCAAATGCACCGTAATCTTGACGCAAAGATTTAGCTACACCTTTGTACCAACTCTTGTGTGCAATGATGCTTAAAGCGTTTTTGTCGCCTTTGTTAGCGCGTCTGTAAATGCCTTGAATCTGCTTAGTAAACGCATCAGCTACCCTGTCCATCCATACTTGGTCAATCTTAGATGGTGCTTTGTTTTTGTCAGGCGGTGTTCCATAACCGTATGTAATTGGCTCATATTTAGGAAACTCAGTGCCTGCGATAGGATTGCCAAGGTCGTCTAATTTTTGATCAATGCCAATAACAGTTAAGTTATCCCAACCCTGAGTGGCAGGAAACTGTTTCTTTTGCTTTTTAATGGTGCTAAGAATTTCAGCAGTCTGCGCTGGAGATAGGTTTAAACGCGCAGCATCATCTTCAACAGATTTAGTTTCTGCCTCGGTAAACACAGCACTTCTAGCGGTCTTCCTAACTTCGCGGTCAATGTCTAGCTTATAAGTTTTTTCTTCCGGCAAACTATATTTAGGCTTAGACTTAGGCTGAACACCCGCACGACCCGCAGTCATTCTTCCGCTTTCAATGTTGCTAAAGATACTCTTAGCTAAGAACAATTGTTCTGCGTCAGTCACTCCGTTGCCCATGAAGAATTCACGAATAGCTTGAAACACATTGTTTAAACGCCGCATCAGGTTTGCAATCATGCCTGATGGTGGTTTAGTCTCTGTGTAGAAGCGGAATGCTTGTGCAATAGCTTCTTCAGCCATGTACTCGTCAAAGGTTTGTGTAGTATCACCGTCTTTTTCGTACTGCGCTTTGTACGCTGCTTGTAACTCAGGACTATAGAATTGGTTAATCCACTTCTTCTTAGCCATGTCGGTGAGGACTTTCCACTCACCATCGGTAAACGCACCAAGTTCTTTTAACGCATGGATGACTTCGTGACGCATCACACCCATTGGATTGTCGCTATCCAAAGCCAGTGTAATAACACTCTTAAAGTACATACCTTCTGCGCCGCCTCTGATAGCATCTACAAGACGTAGACCCATCTTCTCTAGACCAAAGCGTTTAAGTATTGGCAATAGTTGTTTTCTAACATCGTCAGCCATAGCCTTAGCTTCAGGCGTGGCAACTACGTCAGTTAACGAATACTTGCCCTTATTAAATGTTTGAATCTTGGGCGTTTGTTCATCAGTCTTTTGTTGGAACGGAAGCTGTTCGTAACGACCATCTTCTGACACTTCAAGCTTGCCTGCGTACTGAGAGGCTTGTGGAGCGTCACTACGCTGACCAAACTGTTCGGGTGGTGTTCTAGCAGCGGTTCTGTTTGTAGGCGCAGCCGGAGCAGTACGTCCTTCGGGCGCTAAAAATTTTCCTGTAAATTCTTGTGAAGCCTGTTTTGGTGCTGCTTCTGGAACACCAAATTGTTCAAAGAATTCAGGACCATACATCTCTTTAAGATGTTTTCTTTTTTCTTTATCAAACGCAGCTTCTACCTCTAATAAGCGTTTGCTTTTAGTGTTTAAAGCTACGTCTTTATCTGCTGCAATCTCAGCAACGCTGTCATAGGGTATGCCAAGACCTTGATCCCGAATCATACGGGCTTCTTCAGGCGTAGCTACACCGTTGCGATTGGCAATGTTTTCTTCAATACTGCGGCGTAACTTTTGGTATATTTCAACAAATGGCGCAAGCTCGGCAGAAGGTACATTTGCTAACAATTCTTCGCCACGCTTGCCTGCCAGAGTCTTTAAATCTTTTTGAGCAAGATACTCATTATTCATGCTTTCAGCATCTGCTGATTCAATGCGTCTCTGAGCCTCTGCCTGCGACACTACAGGCGTTTCAATTGGAGGGGCGACATAAGGCTGCTCCATCGTGCGCTGTTCGATTGCAAAGCGTCCCCCCATTGTTGGGTGAGGAACAATGGCAAGACTCTCAGGGTCTTCACCTTTTGCAATAAGGTCTTCTTTAAGCACCGCTAGGCGTTGACGCGCAGCACGAGGAACCATTGGGTTGGGGTCTAGCATGACAGCACGAGGCGTACCACGCACCTGACCTGTTCCTCCCACTGTAGACGCAGACGCTTCTAAACGCCTACGGTCAAATGCAAACGGCTCATTCTGCGCTTGTGCTAACTGCTCTGACTGTGCGTCAACAAGCTTTCGACGCTCTTCAGCAGACACTGGAGCAGGAGCAGTATAGGGAACAGCTTGAGACGGAGAGACAGGCATAGGCTGTCTTTGATCCGTGTAGCCAAGTTCTTGTGCGGCGCGATCAAAGGCAGCTTGCTGTGCGGCAATGCGACCTTCTTCCGTCATGCGTGGACGAGGTGTACCAACAGCGTTTAAATCTTGTGTAGCCATCCGCTGGGCTTGTTCCCGGACACCTTCTGCACCCGGAGTTAGCAAATCAGCGGCAGTGTAACCACCTCCTCCAACTACGCCAGTAGCACGGTCAATGCCTTCTTGCGTTGAGTATGCTGGAGGTATGACAGTGGGTGTAAACGGCTCAGGGGCAATCTGGACGGGAGGCTGTTCAGTAATAGGAGGTTCAACAGCAGGCGGCTCAGTGGCTGTTGGGCGGCGCATTGCACCCGCAGCAGCACCTACACCAAAGCCAGCAAGTCCTTCCATTGTTCCTGCGCTATAAACACCGCGCATAGTAGGTACATCATAGCCTTCACGTTGCAAAGCTATGTTTTTAGAAGCTTGTTCTGTGCCGCCTTGTAAGAATTCTGTTCCGCCCTCTGGAAGACCCGCAGCAGCAGCCCTCGTTAATGCACCTCTCTGCGCTACTTTTTCTGTAATTCTTTTAGACATGCCGGGAATTAAGGCTTTTTCAAGACCCGTTGATCCTGCTACTCCACCTAACAATGTGTTGGCTAAGATTAAATCAAGATTCTTACCGCCGTACTCTTGTGCTTTTGTAGCAGCTTGCTCAATAACTTCTTTAGGCAAATTGGATTGACTTAGTTCTTCTACAACGGCATCGTAAATGGCGCTTTTACCAGTGCCAGTACCCATTGCTGCACCAGTTAAAACTCCTGCTGTTCTAGCGCCAACCTTTAAAGCTGCACCCGCTAAACCACCTGCAAGCGTTGGGATAGCAGTGCCAAAAACCTGTGCCATTAAATCTACAGGGGCAACTGTAAGAGCAGAAAAACCTGCTTTAATTTGCTCAAGAACGCCTTTGTCTTCGGCTTCCTTCATAATGCGAGCAATTTCTTTTTGGTCGTTTTTAGCCTGAGCAGACAACAAGCTGCCAACGTAGTCTTCTACACCACGCAGGCTTTTAGAAATAGGATTGTCAGCGCCAAAAACATCGCTCAACATACGAACGCCGCTAACAACACCTTCAGTAACTTTTAAAGGTATGTCAGCCACTTGTCGTAACGGACTTTCTTTTTCTTCTTTTGGATTTAAATAGTTAAGAAGGTCTGCGTTTGTGTACCCAGTTTCACGAGCTTTTGCCGCATCAAAATTCTTTTCTGAAGCTAAAAAATCAACAATATCAGATTCGGAATAGCCAGCTTTTTGTGCTTTAAGTACGTCAAAAGCCATAATTATTCCTTATTTCTGAAATTGTTTAGCTGTATTAGAGTTTAACGGAGGTAAATTAGTTTTTGGAGTAGCAACGCCGTAATTTGGCGGTGTGTAATCTAAGTTATACAATGATTTTTGCAAAGCCCCCATTCTGGTGTGATATTTTTTCAAGTCATTATCTTCTGCTTTTGCTTTGGCTACAGCTTGATTATATTTTTCCATTTGACCCGGTTCAAATTGACCAAATGCGTCCATTTTAAACAAACCTTTAATATTGTCTTCAATTTGTTTTTCACGCCTGCTAATTCCTGCAATAGTATTGTCTTCAGTACGAATCATTAACGCTTTATCTTGTTGACTTAAAGCATCGGCTTTATCTGAAGAGCGAGCCTCACGGTCTGCTGTCCTGCCAGATTCGCGGTCAGCTAAGGCAGCACGTTGATACTCATCCATGCTTCTATAACGTTGTGCGGTAATCAAACCTTTGTTTAACGCAGCATTTTCAGCAGCACGTTGTTTGGCTGAAGCACCATATTGAGCAATGCCCATAGATGCACCTTGACCAATGTTAGCCATAGCGTTAGGCGAAGTTCCTCCCATCATGCCAAGACCGGCTTGCAAGATAGCCATGTATTTGTCTTCTTGCTTTTGACGTTTTAACTCTTCGCGCTGATTCATAATGTCTTCGCGGATTAAGTCGTACTCGCTTTTTTGTCTTGTGCCAGTAGAGCCAGCGCTAGAACCGCTGCCAGAGCTTGTGGTGTCGCTATCAAGTTTTTCAACACCCGATGCAGAACCAGTTTTAACTTCAGGTGCGCTAGAAATACCGCCCATGCCTTGTTCTTCAGGAAACTCTGAGGTTCCTGCAATAACAGATTGAATTCTAGGTGCGGCAGATGGTGGAATAGTATTAACAGGTGTTGGGTTAACAACACTGTTTACTTGCTCTGGTTTTTCGTAAACCGTACCTTTACCGCGCAAATACGGTTTTGCTGTCTTATTCCACCACTGCCCTAATGCAGGAGCTTCTGAAGAAACGCCAACATCTTCTGGAGAAGAAGCAAAATTGTTTAATATTTCATCTAAACGTTTATCTTCTTCTGAGCGAGTGTCATTAGTTCCGCCGCCGTAAAAATGAGCTACGCCGCCTTTGTTTAAACGAGCAATACCACCTTCAGCCATGTTTGCACTGTGAATAGCTCTAAGCGACGAGCCGTACTTTGGCGATGTTGCGTATCCACTGCGACCTTGATATTCAATAGCTTCTTCAGGAGTCTGAGCAGAAGCAACCTTGGCGTAACGAGGATGCTGCATTAGGCGTAAGTAGTCAGCAGCAGAGTCTTCCATGCCTTTATAAGTACGAAAGCTTTCATTAGAGGTGTAGTAGCCACGCTCAGGAGAGTATTCCTTAGTGCTTTGCTTGTTACCGCCAGAGCCTTTAATGCCAAAGTAATTATTACCACCGGCAAGAGCTTTTCCATACCCGGTTTCTAAAGCAGATTGTGCAGCGCCAACACGAGCAATAGCTTCAGGGTTTTTAAATCCCATTTCCTCTGCTTTTGCTTTTAGTACGCCGTACATGTTTTTGTAAAAATCACCAGCAGGAGCTTTAATACCGCCTTCAACGCTTGGTGTGCGGTTTACATCGGCAGACTTAGGAGTGCCACCCTGTTCGGCAGCGTTTAAACGTTCTTCAATAGCCTGTGCGTATTCTTGTTCTGCCAACTGGTCTTCATATTCTTCTTGGTCAAAATCTTCAACATCCCCACCGTTAGCAAAAGAAACAATGCCGCCATCATTCATAGCCTGCGCTGGTAGGTTGCTTGGTACTTGATCAATACCAGAGGCTTCTGCCATGACTTGTTGGGCAATAGGAGGCTCAGTAGGAGCTTGAGCAACCTGAGCCTGCTTGGCTTGCTTCATTTTTTCTTGCATCATTGGAATGCCAATGTAAGCAGGGACTGTACCGTTTTTTACGGCTTGTTGAAGCTGACCAATGCTAAGTTTTTCTGCATTTGCCATTAAGCTAACTGGGTTCATTGATATTCCTTCATGGCGTTGTACATGCCTAATGTGTCAAGCCCATCACTTTCTTTAATCTGACCGCCACGAGCAGAACCTGCGGGTTTATTCATCATGTTGTACATGCCGTATGCACCAATACCCGCTGTTCCAAGACCAGCAGCTTGAGAAATCATACTTGGGTTTTGATACATAGATTGCGACTGCTGTGTCAAAGGTAAACCACGCAGCAAATCGGACATAAAGCCAATCTGTTGGTAAGGATAGTTTAACTGAGCTTGATACTTTTGATAGTCTGTATCTAAAGCTTTTTGTTGCAATGCTTGTTGCTGAGTTCCGGCTGACAACATAGCTTGGTTGGCTGCTTGCTCTTGTCCAAACTGAGTTTGACCTAACTGCCCAAGAGTACTGGCAGAGGCTCCTGCTTGCCCTAAACCGGCAAGTCCATACTGACCCGCACCTACAGCTCCTTGAACGCCTTGTTGCCCTGCTTGCAGACCCTGCAAGCCAAGGTTAGCGCCAAACTGTTGAGCTTGCTGCCCTTTGTCAAAAGCAGTGCTATAACCTTGACCAATCATTTGGTTCATAGCAATGTTTTTATTGCGTTGATTCTCTGCTGCCATTAATGCTTCACGGCTACCGCCAAACGCACCTGACTTAGAAGCGTTACCCATTTGTTGAGTGCCAGTAATGTCGTACTGACGCTGAACTTCTTGCAAAGCAGGCTGAAGCGAAGCTTGCAGATACGGGTTCATGTACGCTTGTTGCGCGGCAGGATTGGTTGCCTGTTGTGCGTATCTGTCTCCAGAACCCGCAGCCATTGCGCCCAAACCTAACGATGCGTTTTGAAGTTGTGCTGCTGTGCCTTGCGTACCAAGACCGTATTGACCAGTCATGTACGCTATGTTTGATGCATCGCTTAATTGAGGCGCAATCTGTTGGCTACCCACGTTCTGAAATGCTTGGTTCTGCATCGGGGTAAACGTAGCAACTTGCTGACCCTGATACGGCTGATACGGGTTGTTGGTTGTATCAGTTAACGCAGCAGCTTTACCTAATGTACTTTCTACATAAGGCTGTGCGTAAGCAGGAATGTTGGTGTTTTGAACCGTTGTTGTAGTTGGTGCGCTACCGCCACCACCTTGAGGCTTAATTTGCCCACCGACTTTAATAAAAGCCCGTTCGGGTAACATATCCAAATGGTTGTACTTCATAGCGTAACCTCAACAATTTTGTATTTTTCAACGAACCCAAAGCGTTGCCATAGCCTAGCAACAGCGTCATTAACAGCACCTTCTATGGATGTAGCCCCAAAGCTTTGTAATATTTGGCACATCTGTTTAAACGACTCTTTACTAACAATTAAACGACCACCAATGTAAGTAATAAAAGCAACACGGTGGTTAGGACGATTAAACAAATTTACCGTTGCTGCACCAATAATCTTGTCATCTTCTGTTGCAACCAATAAAACCCACTGACCACCGGTAACATAAGCCTGAATCTGGTCTAACGTGTAATCTTTATCGCCGGTCTGTTGTTCAACTGCCGACTGTATAAACCCCGAAACAGCACCCCAAGTTTGGTTCACATACTGTATTGGGACATGCTGTACGTTCATGTTTCAAACCTATTAGCCTTTCGTATATTTTCATCGGCGGGTATTACTTGCAAATTCCAAGGAACATGCAGACCGGAAACATTTTTACCCTGAAGCGGAACAATATGGTCTACATGATAGTTTAAACCGATAGACCGTAAAGCCGCACAGTACTTGTATGTAAACTCAATCTCTGCGCTTTGCACTACATCAAGCCAAGGTGGAGTTCTTTGAATTTTTGACGCACGACGCTTTATGGTGTCTGCACGAACCTTTCCAATATTGTTTAACTTCCAAGTTTTATTATTTTCTTTATGTTTTGTGCGCCATTCAATTGTATTTTTTAGCTTGTGTACAGATTTTCTTTTTTCCTCACGTCTAATTTCTTTTGTTTGTGCGTAATAATTTTTGCGTTGTAAATAAATTTTTACTAACTGTTCTGGTGTTTTGTTTGCCCATCGCCGAGCATTTCCACCGCCAACAGTAGCTAATTTTTTTACTTTTAGCTTTACACAATCAGAACATGCTCTGTCTTTGACGTATCTATAGGTTAAATGCCCGTGCTTGCACTCTTTACCCGTGTAGTAAAGATTATGCCCAACAACACGAGCTTCTGCTAAAGATTTAGGCAGGGAGTTGATTTCTAGCTTTTGCATCAAATGCAACCTTGTTTTTACCAACCGTTTTACGTCGAGCAGATTGAATCCTGTCCATCATTGCATAAAGTTGTTTTGCCCCAGCATCCGTTGAACCATTGCCTAATTCAGAAACAATTCTAGAAGGCACTACGAACTCGCCATCGGCAAGTCTTGCCGGTTGTTTATTGCCAATGACCGCCGGTATATCGTCGCTTGTGCCGTTGCCGGGTCCTTTAAGTAACTGACCACCATCAGAGTAGCCACCCAAATGACCGCCCATAGCGTAGCCAATACCTTGCATCGGATACTGTGGACCTTGGTTTAAACCGGCAAGACCAAGTTGACGGTTACCATCATCTGGTTCAGGGTAATAACCACCAATCCCGCCACCCATTGCATATCTAGGATGTTTGTCAGCTATTAACCCACCGTCAGCATCTCCTCCTGTATTTCCGTAATAATCAGTATGGGCATCTGGAATAAATTCGGTGTACCCTTGATTAGCAAACATCTGCTGCACCTCTGCCATTCCGCTTGATGGGTCAACAGGAAAAACAGAAGGCACATTAAACTCAGGCGAACCCTCGTTTGGGTTAAAAGGGCGTGTTGGCTGATTAGTCTCGTAGTTATAAACTTCAGCAACAGGGTATCTGTCGTAATATCCGGGTCCTGAATATATATCTTTAGGACCCATCTCGTTGCCGTAAGTATCAAAAACGCCGCTGCTACCACTACTACCACCGCTACCGGTAGCGGGTTTTTTAGCCGCGATAATTTGTGCAGCAGTTTTGACTGGCTGTTTTGTAACAGGATCAATTGCCTCACCACCACCACCGCCAACACCTGCTATTCCACCGCCTCCAGTGTTTGCATACTTAACAAACGACGGAGCTTGATACTGAAACGCATCAGGAACCTGTCGTTGCGGTGCAGCATAACGTTGTTGAATCTGAGCCATTTGAGGCTGAATCAATGGTTGTGCAATGCCTTGCGATACAGCAGGAGGTTGATAAGGTTGTTGAGCTTGTTGAATTGCTGCTAAAGCTTCAAGCGTAGGATTTGCTCTGCTCTCGCGTTGTTCTTCTGTTGTAACGTCACCACCTTCAGCCATGCCAATTATGCCGCCATTGGCAACTGACCTTGTGCCAAAATCAGAAGCTTTGATAGGAGCTTGTGCGGAGTAAGTTTGATTAGATTGATTGTAAGAATACGGACGAATGTAACTAGTTTGCTCAGGACTTCCGCCGCTTCCTTGCGGCTTTAATGCCATTAAACCTAAAGCACCCAGCCCCAACATGCCTTTGTTATCAGCAAGAGTTTTGCCAAAACCTGAATCAAAGAACCCTGTTCCCGCTGTTTTAGTTGCTGCTTGATTTGACGCAGTGTTTGCAAGGGTTGGCACACTCGATGCTGCCTCAGACAAAGGAGCCGCAGCATTAGGAAACATGCCCGTTACAGAAGGAATTTGATTGCCTATAAGCTGTGAACCATTAACCGTAATGCCAGAACTTGGCAGGCTAGTAATACCTGCGTTAACCGTTTCTGCTAAAGGAGCCGAGGTAATGGTGCTTTCAGCAATTGGCATTGCAACAGTAGCAGCTTCACTCGTAACTCCTCCAACCAAACCTGTAGCAGGAGCTAAAGCACCACCTAAAGCGCCTGTAGCACCACCTAACGCTGCGCCTTTAAGCACATCATCCATTTTTTTGCCTTGCAATGCAGCAATACCGCCACCCATTGCAGCACCAATAGCTAAACCCCACATAATAGGCATGATTAAGACCCTTCTATAATTTCAGGCGACTCAAGACCAGTGCCGCGAAGATTGTGTATGCAACAGAAAACTACGTCATCAGTTAATGCTTTAAATGCGTGTGCCTTGCCAGCTTGTACTTTAATAATGGCAGGGGCTGTGTAAACGCCCATCAACTTGCTGTCTTGCCAAGCCTCAACTGTTCCACGGGAAACAATTGTCATGTGATCATGTGCGTGAATATGCTGACCGGCATAGCTTTCAGCTTTTTCCATTGAGTAAGCGCGAACCCAAATATCATCAACTTCTGCAAACTCAATGTATTCATGCTCAACTGGAACGTAGGTATTCATACCTTCACCTTTAAAACATTACCGGCAGTAGTATCCCGATATACATCACCAGAACGCAGCGCACCAAGGCTGGTTTGTGTGGGAAGCTTGTCTATATTCAAGTTTAAACCACTTGCCGCAGAAAATCCCGGATTATCTAACTGTGCAAAGTACAGCCGCAACACGTTGGTTAATTGCTCAAAATATATTCTGTCGTACTCTTGTGGAGCAACAGGCAAGTTTGGAGACTTAGTTGTGCCAGTAGACATACCTACCTCCTGCCGTCTGGTCTAACATCGATTCTTGGTGCGCCTAGCTGCCATGCCACGCCCAGTTCATTGGACTCAATCCTAAACGCCATTTGCCGACCCCGCAGGCGGGTATAGACCTGCCCATCAAAGAGCTGAATGTTGTATGACCGACTAACTGCATAGTTGTCTGCGCTTTGCACTTCAGGACTGTTTGCTGCGCCATAAGCCGAACCAGCGTTTTGACGAGGTTTAATTGTCATTGTGACGTAAGGATTATTAACGTTTGAGCCGTTAAAGTTAACGTCAGGCAAGATGCGCCAGACAAAACCAAAGTTATGACCATCACCAATATCAAAGTCAGAAGACTGAATGTAGGCTTCGATTGGCACAGGGGTAGTTCCAGCAACGTCATCTACGTCAGCCTCGTGGTACAAAGTTCTGCCTGTCAACGTGCTGCTGTCGTAGTTAGTAGCCATTGGGTACTGACGCAAACCAGAATCTAACCATGCTGTGCGTGACATTGAGCCGTAATACCAAGCTTTATCAAGGTAGTTGTAAATAACGTATTTGTCTACAGACGTTGAATCGACTGAGCAGTAAAACCACCAGACTTCGTTGTAACTTTCGTTGCCACCACAGAACACTTGATAGGCTTGGGCAATGTTAATGTCATTAAAAATATACTGACGTAACGAACAAGGCAAGGTTTCTACACGCCCAGAGTACATGTAAAACTTGTCAACACCCATCCAGTAAGTAATGTTGTTAACCGTGATCATGCTGTTTGGGGACATGACGGAGATATTGTCCATCAATATATTAAAACCCCAGATATATGGCGGTCCTAAATACTGCATTGAATATAAGGCTGAGTCAGTCCACACCAAAATCTCTTGGCGGGTGTTGATGTATGAGACGATAGAAGAGCCGTGCGACAGGGGGAACTCACCAGACTGATTGGTAATAGCAGGAACCCATTCATACGGGTTATTTTGGTCTGACCAACGTACCAACATTGGGTTAAATTCAGTATTAGGGTCGCCTGAAACGTAAGAGTTAGCCCCAAAAGCAATAACAAACCGTTGAATAGACGATGCTGAAACTTCAAGCGTTTGCGTGGGAACATAAGTACCTGCATAGCCTGCGGCAGTAGAAAGCGTAGACAAAGCCTGCGCCCGAACGCTTGTGCCAGTGCTTGCTACCCAATAATAAATAGCGCCGTTTCTAGGCGCAAGAACTAAGTCCTGCCCGTAGTTATCGTTTGACCACAAGCGCAATTGAGTGTTTGAAGACGTACCAACACCCCAAGTTCCAAGACCCCAACCACCGCCGCCCCAACCAACCAGAGGAATCTGCGTAACTGTACCTACGTTAATTTGATACTTAGCTACCGTAGCACCGCCGCCATTACCTACATCGCTTGCATTGGCTAGGGTTACAACGTTGATGGTGTAAGTATTAGCTGTTGGTACTGAAACAATTTGGTACTCTTGATTCAACACCGTGGCAGTGATTGCACCGCCTAACGACACAGCAAGCGTGTAGGTTACAAAGTCACCAACAATACAACCATGAGAAGCATCAGTCACCGTCAATACGGCTGATCCGTTTGTTGCTGCAAAAGTAGCTGTGCCTGTTGTTGTCTTGCGGATAGGCGTAATGTCGTAGTAGATGCCGCCGTTTTCAATGTAGTACTTTAAGTTTGTACCGAGACCGAGCAGATTAGCACCACCTAAGGTAACCCAGTTCCACAATGAGCGGCAGATGCCTTTAAACGTGCTTGCTGACAGACGTATCCAACCGCCAATCTTTTCAGGAAAGCCAGAACGAAACCGAATATTGTCGCAGTCATACCAGCCACCCTCGTTGGAATAGTTAGTTCCCTCGCGGTTGACCCCCGGACGCATAGTCAGTTTTTGTAGTGGCACGTTTAAACTCCCTTACCCAAGCATACTTGAGGCTTTCAGTTTAACTGCTGCAACACGATTTAGCCACCCTGTGCCGTAGACGGTAAAAGAATCAAGACTGCGGTAAAAAGCTTCTTTGGCATCGCTAAAGTCTTGAATTAACTTAACAGGGTCAGCAGCCTGCACCGCAGCCATTGTCATCGGTCCAAAGCCACCATCGGCAGGTACACCTACGGCAGTTTGCAAGAGCTTAATTGAACGACCCGGACCGGCGTTTACACCCATATCAAACACTAAATAATCAATCCCGCTTGGCAGCTCGTCAGCACGAACAACGTCCCAGTACTTCTTCTTGTACAAGGGTTCAACATCCGCAGGGGTTAGCTTACGCATATCGTCATGGGTGACCTGATGCCCAACGTGCTGCTCCCAGTTGAACTGGGTCACGCCCAACATAGTTGAGCCTTTACGCCCGTCTGGTAGCTTGTTGCCGTTATCACGCTCGTCGTCTGTGAAGCCGCCCTCTGATGCGAGCATCTGTTTAAACGCTTGATCCCAATTGCTAATCATTTACTCATCTCCGTGCTTGCTAGGTTAATACGAGTCTTTGCTTGTGAAATGTCTTTGGGCGGTATCTTGAAACCCACCGCTATGTAGCCTACAAAGCGCCCTTGTTCTGGGGGTACTGAGCCACGGCACATATATGTCACACCATGTTTGACAGCGTACTCACCGAGTTTTGAGCTTGGCACAAACGGATCGCAGGCTACTTCGCCTTGAAACATCGTGATGACCGCACGGTTGCGTTCAGGCGAACTGGTAAACAAGGCGTTGATTACGCCCTCAAGCGATTTTTCACGCCCCTGATTGCTCATTGCTAAGATGGTTGTGCGACTGTTTGACTGAAGATTGACTGAGTTAACCACCACCACATCTGCGCTTAGGTCGTAAATCAAAGACTTGGCAATAGCCTCAACCAACAATGGCTCTTTAAGTTCCGTCTTCTTGCTACTGATTGCGCCAAGAATGACCTGCCGTGAGTCCCAAGCAAAGTAGCCAGCAAACGCAACAAACGCAATTAGCACCACTGAGATCAGCTTGAACGGACTGTCTACCCACTTGATAAGATCAACAACCTTGTCTGTAAAGTCTGGGTTCCTAACAGGCGCAGGTTTTGCAACCCGTTTTACTGGCGCTCGTTTAACCGCAGGCTTTTTAGCCGTTACCATTACTTGTCGCTCTTTTCGGGCGTTTTG
>Ga0247723_1000301_pt1 | contig 33348 bp, 46 predicted proteins | sample MSEWelMarce5H_FC_FD_189079 | JGI IMG/M metagenome (GOLD analysis project Ga0247723, IMG submission 189079) | Subsurface sediment microbial communities from gas well in West Virginia, United States - MSEEL Well Study Marcellus 5H_FC | ecosystem: Environmental > Terrestrial > Deep subsurface >... | reverse complement strand
GACCCAGCGGGTCGCCGGGTGCCGCCGGGTGCCGGGTTTGGCGCCGAGGGGGCGGGGGCGATTGTGACAGTTGCGCCTTTCGCGCAGGCGACCCCCCGATTTATGCGATTTTTGAAACGGCACAAGAAATTCCGTTTTCCGAGAATCGACCCCCTGAGATAAAAGGGCACTTTGTCACCACTTACCTAGATATGACCCAGCGGGTCAGGAAAGCAATATCCATTGGGTTCAACCGATAACTTTGCTCCCTGGTAACTCAATTCTTACAACTTCGTAAGATTGACTAGGTGTTTTCCCTATCTATCACCCAGTGGGTCAACCCGTGTTATGATGATCGGGAGTGCTTAGGAATTGCTTAATTTTTGAGCACTCGCACTGTAACCCGTAACTGTAAAAAGGATTGACCATGACTAAACCCGAAGCCCCCGCTATCCTGGCTGGACTCGTTGACCGCCTGGCCGAGATAAAAGCCCTGACCGCTGATCTGACCGCTGAAGCGGACACCATCAAGGAATTCCTCATCTCTTCGAACATGCCAGCGATTGACGGTACCTTGCATCGCGCCACTGTGTCATTGTTGGCCGGGCGTGAGCGGATCGACTGGGAAACAATCGCCCGTCGGTTTGACCCGTCGCACCAATTGATCACCGCCCACACTTCGCATGGTGACCCCTATCATGTGGTCCGCGTGAGCGCTCGCAAAGGGGGTAAATGATGCGGGTTCATCTTTCCCTTAAATCGGCCAATGTTAAGACTGGCCCGATACCCGTGAGCACCACTGAACGGGATTCGTGCCCCTCAGACTGCGCCATGCGGTCAGAGTGCTATGCCGCATCCGGGCCGCTCGCGCTGCACTGGGCAGCGGTCAGCGCCGGCACGCGCGGCACCGACTGGGGCCGGTTTTGTCAATCGATCGAAGCACTGCCCGAGGGTCAACTGTGGCGCCACAATCAAGCCGGGGATCTACCCCAGATAAACGGCACTGTTGATGCGGTCAAATTAGGTCAACTTGTAGCGGCAAACCGGGGTAAGCGGGGCTTTACTTATTCACACCATAGGGACCGGGCAAGCCTAGGCTGGATCAGACACGCCAACGAGTGGGGCTTTACCGTCAACCTAAGCGCCAATGATCTGCGCGATGCGGATACCCTGGCCGATACAGGGGCCGGGCCGGTGGTGGTGGTGCTGCCCAGCACACAATCGCAAAACACTGTAACCCCAGCGGGTCGCCGTGTAGTGGTTTGCCCAGCGACCCAGCGGGCTGATATCAGCTGTGCGACGTGCCAGCTGTGCCAGCGTCAGCGGGACACTATCGTAGGCTTTCCCGCTCATGGGTCGCGCCACCGGGTAATTAATCTGCGGCTTGCCGCTTAAAAGGGGGAAACCATGAAGAAAACATTCAAGATCGCACTGCCCGGGGGCGTGCAGTCGGACGATATCCCGTATCACCCGATTATTTTCATCCGGGGGTCCGATGTTTGGCGCCTAGCCTTGCACCGAGAACCAGTGCTCGCCGGCAAAGGTAATTGGATTGTGTCGGACCCGGTCAGCGGGTACCGGGTTTGCCGGGTGAGCGCCACTTACAAGGGTTTACCAGTCGCATCGCGTGATCTGACGGTCCCGCAGGCCCGGGCCGCTGCCCTGGCTGATTTGGACACCACTGTTGACCGCGTAGGACTCGAGCGCTTTACCCGGGTACTGAGCGAAGCACAAAAAGCAAAGGAAACCACCGTATGACCGACGAAGAATTGGAGCGGGCCGCGTATTCCCGGGGAGATCTGACCACTGCGGGCCTACTGGCCCGGATCGCTGATTTGCAGCGGGCATTAGGCGATGCCGTCGCAGAAATCGAATCGCTTGAGGAGGATCTGCGAATCGCTCGATTTGTAGACCGCTATGAGCGGGCTTATGGGGGCACCGATTGAGCGCCCTGGCCCTGATCGTCGGCGGGGCCGCAGTGCTGGCCCGGCTGATCCTGATCCTTTTATCCCTGATCTTTCGCAAATAACCCCGTAACCCCCGCCCCCGGTCAACCCCGGGGGCTTTCCAATTGGACCCTGATATGACCGATAAACAATTCTCTACTGATTTACTGGCCCTGATCGCCCGCCGGGGGCTTTCTGAAGCCCGGGCCGCTGATCTACTGGGCGTGCCGGTGTTTACCCTTCGAAAGTGGGCCGCAGGCCAGCGGGCGCCCAGTGCCTCAGCGGTCCGACTGCTGGGCGTGCTGGGCATGCTCGAAGCCCTGGCCCCCGCCCTGCTGGGCGCCCTCGAGCCGGCGCCCGGGCCAGCGGCCCCAGCGGCCGAGCCGGCGCCAGCCCCCACCGGGCGCAGGGGGAGGCCGCGCAAAACTTCGGACTAAGGCATCGAACCAGCGGTCAAGCCGATTAAGGCATCGAACCAGCGGTCAAGCCGATTAAGGCATCGAACCAGCCGATAGGCCAAATCGATCACTCCATCGACTCGGGGTCATACCCCTTGACCAGCTTGCGCTCGTACCCCTTGGCCGTGGCGTAGCGGTAGATGTAATCTGCGTGGCGCTGCTTGGCCTTGATCACCTTTTCCCGGTGATCACGGAACATGGTGGCGATGCTCGGGTTGATGGCCCACACTACATGGTGCTTGGTCATCTTCTCTTCGACCTGCATCGCCCAGCCGGCCTTCTCGAGGGTGTACATGGCATCGAGCACCATCTGGTCCTTCTGCCACTCGGTCTTGCCCTCCAGGCGCCGGCGGGCTGACCGTTTGAGGCTGCGTAGGTCCACCATCTGCGTCTCCCCGCTCACTTGGATGATGTAGTCGGTCATCCACTGGTCGAACGAGTCATCCAGCACCCCGGCAAGCTCGCCCAGGGCGTAACGGAACGCGGGGATGATGTACCCCTTGACCAGTGCCACCACGCGCTCCACGATGGCTGCATCCACGCTGGGGCTGAACGGGTTCTCCATGAGGTGCATCAACAAGATCAAGCGACCCGCAGTGCCCTCGAGCTTACCGAAGGCGGTCATGTACTCGCTTGAGGCGTTGAGCAGCCGCTCGTCCTGCTTGGCCCCCTCGTACCATGCCTGGAAATCCCGATAGGCGGTGTACGCCTCGGGCGATAACTTGTATGTCTGCGGGGGCAGGGCGTACACCAAGCGCAGCGTGTTCTCCCACGCTTGGGCACTCGTCATGTACTCGGGCACCGGGTTACCCAGGCGCGTCTTGCTGCTTCGCAGGATCGCTGGTATAAACCGCTGCAACAAGCCATCCGCTGCGAGAGAGGCCAAGTTTTGCTTAAAAACTGTGGGCTGGATGTTCCCGTAGATCGAAACGGCCAGATTCTCGCAGTGGATGGCCCCGGCCCCCACGCGGTCCATCTCGTAACGCTCACTCTCGTAGGACACCACCCACGCGGAGCGATCCTCCCCGCTGGTCTTGTCCGTCAGCTTCCTGATCCACGAGTTCATCTCATCGAGGTGGCACAGCAGCCCCCGGGGCCGCTCAGATGCCGAGCGCACGAGCTTCTGACTCGTGATGTCGCTGACCGTGATCTTCAGCGGCACGGGCTGCGGTGGCATCTCGGGCACCGCTGGGGGCTGGCCTCCGAGCAGGGCATCGGGGCTGGCGCTGAACTCGAGGAACGACTTCTTGGCGCTGGCGTACGCTGCCTCCTTGCCCTCCCAGTCCAGCAATTCCTTCTGATACCGTGGCCGGTCCTCTGCTTCGATGTCCTTGAGCGATGCCAGCATGGGGCGTGAGCCTGGGGACTTCTTGTCGGCTGGATCGCCCAGGGTCATGAGCCAAAGCACCGGGGGCACGCGAAAGCCTGGCATAAGCTCGAGCCTGATGCGGGCGTCAACCACCCCGCAGACAGCGCTCAACCCAGCGAACAAAGGGACCAAAGGGTCGCACCCGACGCTGTCGGAGATCTCCAGCGCCCGTGTTTGCAGAACCGACGGCCACAGGCCCATGTCCATCTCGGGCGGCGGTGGCCGCAGCCCCTGGAGCACATCAACCGGGGCCATCGGTGGGGTTTCCACCTTGCTGAACAACTGAGCCGCATCGGGCATGGGCCTGACCCAGCCGTGCTGCTTGGCAATGTGAAAGAGCGTACCCAGCTTGACCGCTGTGGCCTTGTCGTTACGAAAGCTCGCCCACTGGGTGATGATTCCCCGCTCGCCCGGGTACTTGGCTGCGGACTGGGCTGACCACTCGTTCCACAGTTGCAGCGCCTGCTCAAGCTGATCGGTCTGGGTACCAGCCCAGTGCAGCGCCATGCCCGCGTTGATCCACTCCTCGCGGGCGCAGTCGGCAGGGATGGCCTCGAGCGCCTGGCGTATCTCCTCCCACGAGGCGTCAACCTGCTCGCCCGTGGCGATGGTGCGCTCCTTGTCCTGCGCCAGCAGTTCCTGCCAGATGTCCAGCAGTTGCTGCGGGATCGTGGGCAGGCGCATCCAGTGGCCCAGCCCGGCCCAGTGGTAGGGCTGGCGTGTGTCGGGGTGGATTGATGGCGGCAGCACGTCCTGCACCGTCAACCCGTTGGCCGTGGCGCAGCGTAGCTCGTAGGCCGTCTGACTATTGACAATGATCTTCTTCGATGGTAGCGCCATGCCGAAGGGCATCTGATAGAGCAGCTTGCCGTGGCCCGGGCGACCGCTGTTGATCACCACCGCATCGGGGGCAGCGTAGAGCACGTCGAGGTCGATGCCCTGGGCTACCGTGGCGTCCCAGTTGTCGATGTCAAAGGCCATCGTGCCGCTGTACGCATGAGCCAGGCCGATGCCGTAGCCCTGGGGCAGTTGGGTCTGGTCCTTCAGGCACCGCTCTCGTTTGTTCCAGCCCACGGCAGCAGCGCCCGTCGGCCCCTTGGTGCCTGGGGGGATGGGCACAAGGCTCCAGCCGTGCCGGATGTACGCATCGACTGATGCAGGGTGTTGTTGCACTGACTGAACCGCTGTCATATACTCGGCCCGTTGGTGATTGCAGTTGCCGACCATTTCCTGTCTCCATCTCTTGCGCCCCGGCTAACCCCCGGGGCGTTTCTTTTTGCGCTTGTCATTTCCTGCTCCAAAAAATATTTTGCGTGACCTGTTGCACATCGTACAGCAACCGTGATACGATTTCAACATGCAACGGAGATTTTTCTGATGTCCACTCTCAAATCCTTTGACACGCACATGACTCTACGGGTCAACCAGCGTGTCCGCACCGCGTTCAATCGCAAGGCAGAGCGCTACGGGAAACCGTCCGATGTCTTGCGTGAACTCATCGAGGCTTTTCTTGATGATCGACTTGTAATCCAACCCAACCCCCGTAAGGAGTCACTGTATGTCCCTCGAATCCAAGATTGAAGCCCTCACCGCTGCTGTCATCGCCTTGACCGCGAAGCTAGAGTCCAACAATGTAGCAGCCCCTGCGCCGCAAGTCATCACCGCCGCAGCACCCGCTGCCCCTGTGACGCTGACTGTGCCTGCACCAGCCCCAGTGGCCGCTCCAGTGGTGGCGATGCCCGCGCCGCCCAGCTTCGCACCTGTAGCCCCTGCACCAGCCCCCGCCGGCGCCCCGTTCAGCGACCCCAAGGGGCTGATTGACTACGTCATGTCGTCCTACAAGGCGCTTGGCCCCCAAAAGGGTGCCCAGATCCAGACTGTCCTGACGGGCCTGGGCTACGGCAACATCAACGATGTCAAGCCCGAGCACTACGGCGCCCTGTTCGCTGGTGTTGAGGCACTGAAATGAACGGCGGGCCAGCGTTTCCATACGTTTGTGGCGAGAAATTTGACTACGGCACAGGCATGTCTCTGCGCGATTACTTCGCGGCCAAGGCGATGCAGACACTTTTGCTCGACGACAACTATGATTTTTCTGACCGCGACTTAATTGCACGAAAAGCCTATGCATTCGCTGACGCCATGCTGAAAGAGAGGGGTCAATGAGCAATTTTTTGTCCCTTGGTTTTGTGCTGTGGGTCGGTCTTGCGTGGTTGACTCATGTTGTGGTGTGCATCGGTTCTTCCAAATGGATTTTTCTTTTGGCCGGAGCCGTCTTTTTCCCCGTCGGATGTGTGCATGGCACCGGCGTGTGGTTGGGGGTATTTTGATGAGCACCCACGCTAACCTGTCACCCTCCAAGCGGCATCGCTGGGCCTTGTGCCCAGGCAGCGTGCGCGAGGAGGCCAAGTACCCCGATGACACCAGCGGGCCTGCTGCCATTGACGGCACCCACTCGCACACGCTGCTTGAGCACTGCATCGACGCTGGCCTGATTGACCCGACCACCCAGGTCGGTGAGGTCATGGCTGACGACGATGGCGAGTTCAAGGTAGACGCTGACCGCGCCGCCCGGGTCAAGACTGCCGTTGAGTACATCCGCGAGCGCTCGATGGGCGGGATGCTCAAGGTGATCTCCGAGGAGCGCGTGGACCCCAAGCATCTGCTGGGCCGCGATGACCTGTCGGGCACCGTGGACTGCCAGATCATCGGCCCTGACTGGATCGAGTTGATCGACTACAAAGACGGCATGGGCGTGGTGGAGGCCGAGGGCAACATGCAGCTTGAGCAGTACGCCTATGGTGTCCTGGCAGGCTACAAGCTGCCCGTCAACGGCAACTACCCGATCAGCACGATCCGCATGACCATCATCCAGCCCAAGCTGGCGCTCAAGGGCATGAAACCGATTACCTCGCATGAAGTTTCTGTGCGTGACTTATTGGCAAAAATGGGTACACTGGTGAGTCAAGCCGCTGCCACTGATCGACCAGACGCGCCGCTTGTACCGGGTGACAGTCAATGTAAATTTTGCAAAGCCAAAGGCTCCTGCGCCGCTCTTGCAAGTAACGTAATGAAGGAGGTCGGAATCATGTTCCCATCTATTGTCACATCCACTGACTCGGACATTTCAATCAGCACCGCCGACAGAGATCCATTTACGATGGATGACGCCCAGATCAGACAGATCATGGAGGCGGCACCGCTCATGCGTCAGCTACTCGAAGGCGTGGAGAAGGAAGCCCTGCGCCGGCTGGAGGCAGGTCAGTCCATCCCCGGCCTCAAGCTGGTCAACGGTCGCGGCTCTCGTGCCTGGGCGCTGCCCGAGGAGCAGATGGCTGAAAAGCTCATCAAGATGGGCATTCCCAAGGGCGCAATCTACGAGACGAAGCTGGTGACCCCGGCCAAGGCTGAGAAGCTGACCTGGGAGAAGCGCGATGGCACCAAGGTGCAACTGACTGACCGGCAACTCAAGACGATGGAGACTGATTACGTCGTCAAGATGGCCGGCAAGCTCACCGTCGTCCCCGAATCCGATGGCCGTCCAGCCGTCACACTGAATGCTGCGCCTTTGTTTGGCGCAGTTGAGTCCCTGTCCCTGCCCTCGTGGCTTTCTTAAACTGGAGTAACTGTAATGTCCGACATCATTTTTCTGTCTACCGTCCGTCTGTCTTTCCCCCACCTCGCTGAACCTCAGCGCCAGGTCAACGAGCAGACTGGCAAAGAGCGCATCTCGTACAACTGCGAGTTCATCATGCCGCAGGACCACGCTGGCTTCCAGCAGTTCATGCAGAAGTACGGCGCCCTAGCGCTGGACAAGTGGAAAGAACACGCCCAGACCGTCATGGGCATGATTCAAGGCGACCGCAAGACCCGCTGCTACGGTCGCGGTGAGGAGAAGGTCAACAAGAAGACCTTCCAGCCCTACGACGGCTACGCCGGCCATGTGTTCATCACTGCTGGCCGGGACTCCCAGCCGCAGATGATCCAGGCTGACGGTCAGCCCATCGACCCGACCAACACGATGGCCTACCAGCAGCTTGCTCGCAAGATGTACGGCGGTTGCCGGGTCAACGCTGCGGTCAAGCCTTGGCTGCAAGACAACAAGCATGGCCGTGGCATCCGCTGCGACCTGATCGCTGTTCAGTTTGCTGGTGATGATGTTGCATTCGGTGAAGGAGCCGTCGATGCGTCTAACTTATTCGGTGCGGTTGCGACTGCTCCGGCTGGAATGTTCGGTGCTGCGCCTCAAGGTGCGCCTGCGATGCCTGCTGCGCCGTTTCCTGCGGGCCTGCCGCCCTTCATGATGAGCCAGTAAGTTTTTGGGGCCGAAAGCGGATGCTGTGCCTTATCGGGAAAGCTGCCGGTGACCAGCGCCGTGATGGCGACAAGCACAGACGCAGCGAGTAGGCCCCACCCTACCGAGTAACCGTAATGAGTAACGACTATGTGTACGACATCGAAACCTACCCCAACGTCTTCACGCTGGCGGTGGAGCATTCACAAGCGCCGTTACGCTGGTCTTTTGAGATCAGCGACTGGCGCAACGACTCCCGCGACATCGTCGCGTTTCTCCAGTATCTCAAGGATACGAATGCCCGCATGGTCGGGTTCAATAACCTGGGGTTCGACTACCCCGTCCTGCATACGCTGATCCGCATGGGCCGCTCAGACGCGCCCACGCTGTATCAGAAGGCGATGTCGATCATCAACTCGCAAGACGAGGGTGACGGCAAGTGGGCGCACCAGATCAACCCGTCCGACCGCTTCGTGCCGCAGATCGACCTGTTCAAGATTCACCACTTCGACAACAAGGCCCGGGCCACCAGTCTGAAGGTATTGGAGTTCAACATGCGTAGCGACAACATCGAAGACCTGCCGTTCCCGGTGGGCACCACGCTGACGCAGGCCCAGGTGCCGGTGCTCAAGCGGTACAACGCGCACGATGTGGCGCAGACCAAGGCGTTCTACGAGCACACCTTCAGCATGCTCAAGTTCCGCGAGGAGCTTACGCACAAATACAGCCGCGACTTCATCAACCACAACGACACGAAGATCGGCAAAGACTACTTCGTCATGAAGCTCGAGGAGGCCGGTGTCGCCTGTTACGACTACGGCAGCAAGGGGCGCACGCCCCGGCAGACCAGGCGCCCGAGCATCGCACTCAAGGACGCCATCCTGCCTTGGATCGCGTTCGAGCAGCCCGAGTTCAACCGGGTGCTGGGCTGGCTCAAGGGGCAAGTGATCACGGAAACCAAGGGAGTCTTCAATGACCTTACCGCTACCATTGACGGCTTTACTTTTGTATTTGGTCTTGGTGGCATACACGGTTCAGTGGAGTCGGAGGTCATCGAGTCTGACGATGATCACATCATTGTTGATCTCGACGTTACTTCTTACTACCCTAATCTGGCTATCGTGAACGGGTTCCACCCAGCGCACCTGGGCAGCACCTTCGTCACGATCTACAAGCATCTGTTCGAGCAGCGCAAGCAGTACCCCAAGAAGTCCGCAGAGAGCGCGATGCTCAAGCTGGCGCTCAACGGGGTATACGGTGACAGCAACAACCAGTTCAGCGTGTTCTACGACCCGCTGTACACGATGACCATCACGCTCAACGGGCAACTGCTGCTGTGCCTGCTGGCCGAGGGGCTGATGCACATCCCCGGTCTGCGCCTGATCCAAGTAAACACCGACGGCCTGACCGTGCGGGTGCCCAGAGCCAACAAGTGGCTCGTGGACGTGGCCCGCGCAGCCTGGCAGACGCGCACCGGGTTGAACCTTGAGGAGGCGATCTACAAGCGTGTGTTCATCCGGGACGTGAACAACTACATCGGGCAGTACGAGGATGGCTCTGTCAAGCGCAAGGGCGCCTACGAGTACGACATGGAGTGGCACCAGAACGCCGGCGGGCTGGTGATCGCCAAGGTGGCTGAGAAGGTGCTGGTCGAGGGCGCTCCGATCCGGCAGACCGTGCAGCAGTGGCCCGACATCATGGACTTCATGCTGCGTACCAAGGTGCCCAGGTCGAGCTATCTTCAGTGGGGCGACGGCAGGGTGCAGAACACCTCGCGGTACTACATTGCCCAGGGTGGCAAGCCCCTGTTCAAGTGGATGCCGCCTTTGAAGGACAAGACCGAATGGCGCAAGATTGGCGTCGAGAGTGGCTGGGGCGTGCAGGTCTGCAACGACATCAAGGACGCCACGCTGCCCGTTGAGTTTGAGTACTACATCAGAGAAGTGGAGAAGCTATGTCTGGGTCTAGCTTGAGAGATTTGCAAACTAGGGTACTGGAAGCCAATGGACGTATTGAAGAGCGGTCCGCGTATGCCGACCCTCGAAAGTTCGTGGTGCAGTATGTGTTCACCAGGGAATCGCTGGAGCGGTTCATTGAACTGACCAAGCAGGAGCAGCAAGATGAGCAGTGAATTTACTGAAATGAGCATTGAAGAACTGAACGCTTTGAACAAGCAAGTTGCAGGCAGTCACTACAAAGATCTGCCGATCCAGCCCGTCGAGTACATCCATGCCAACGCGCTGGGCTACTTTGAGGGCAACGTGATCAAGTACGTCAGCCGCTGGCGCAAGAAGAACGGCATTGCCGATCTTGAGAAGGCCAAGCACTACATTGAGTTGTTGATCCAACTAGAGAACCGCAATGCTCGAAAAACAGATTGAGGCCAAGGTCTGCGACTACGCCAAAGAGCGCGGCCTGCTTGTGTACAAGTTCACCAGCCCTGCCCGGATGGCGGTGCCTGACCGCATGTTCATTCGGCCCGATGGCAAGGTCTTCTTCATCGAGTTCAAGCGCGAGGGCATGAAGCCCACGCCTGCTCAGGAGCGCGAGCATAACCGTATGCGGGGTCACGGGGTTCAGGTGTATGTCGTGGACGATGTGACCACAGGCAAGTGGGTAATCGACAGGTTCTGGGTGCCGCGTGCTGACTCCTGACCTGCTCCACGGCTACCAGCAAAAGGCTGTCAACTTCCAATGCACCCATCCACACTCGATGCTGTGGCTCGACATGGGCCTGGGCAAGACGGTCATCACGCTCACCAGCCTCGCGCATCTGCTACGCACGGGGTTCCTGCGGGGCGTGATCATCGTGGCCCCGATCCGCGTCATCCGGCTGGTGTGGCGGCAAGAGGCGGTGAAGTGGGAGCAGACCAAACACCTGAAGTTCAGCATGGTCACGGGCACCAAGGATCAGCGCACCCGGGCGCTGCTGCGACCCTCTGACGTGTACCTGATCAACTACGAAAACCTGGGCTGGCTGGCCGAGACACTCCAGACCTATTTCGTCAAGAAGGATCGCCCGCTGCCGTTCAACGGCATCATCTGGGATGAGATCAGCAAGATGAAGAACAGCGCGACCAATCGGGTCAAGGCGTTTCGCAAGATCGCGGACAAGTTCGACTGGACGACGGGCTTGACCGGGACGCCTGCCAGCAACGGCTACAAAGACCTCCACGGCCAGTTCCTCGTGGTGGACAGGGGTGAGCGCCTAGGCACCAGCAAGACGGCCTTCAGGACGCGGTTTTACAAGAAGGTGGGGCCGTACAAGGAGGTGCCCTACGAGGACACCGAGGACACGATCAAAAAGCTCATTGGCGACATTACCCTTGAGATGTCAGCGGAGGACTACAACCCGCTGCCCGACCTCATGGTCAACAACATCGAGATTGAGATGCCCGACGACCTGCGGGCCAAGTACGACAAGCTCGAGCGCGAGTTCTTCTTGGTGCTTGACAGCGGCAAGGAGATCGAAGCGTTCAACCAGGCGGCGCTGACCAACAAGTGCCTCCAGTTCTCCAACGGGGCCATGTACCCCATCGCCGGGATGCCGCTGTGGGAGCCGGTGCATGACCTCAAACTCGAGGCGCTTGAGGAGATCCTTGACGAGGCCCAGGGTAGTCCGGTGCTGTGCGCCTACGCCTACCGCTCAGACGCCCAACGCATCATGGACAAGTTCAAGCACCTCGACCCGATCAACCTGACCGAGTGCAAGAGCGAAGCGTCCCTGACCAACGCCATGCACCGCTGGAAGACGGGTGACTGCTCCCTGATGATCGGCCACCCGGCCAGCATGGGTCACGGCATTGACGGCCTTCAGAAGAACGGCCACATCCTCGTATGGTACGGGTTGAACTGGAGCCTAGACCTGTACGAGCAGTTCAACGCCCGGGTACGCCGGCAGGGCCAAGGGGTGCCCGTGATCTGCCACCGCATCTTGATGCAGGACACGCTGGACCAGGCGCAGGCGATGGCGCTTGACGAGAAGGCCACAACGCAGGCAGGGCTTCGTAACGCAGTTAAACAATACCGCTTGACAAAGGGTGCGTAACCCGTGATACACTGTGTCACACCAACCACCAAGGAGTAATCGTAATGCTGAAAGACACCGTTGAATTCGTCAAGTCACTGTACAAGACGCCCAGTGCCGAGGCGCTGGCGCTCAAGGAGTTGGAAGACTCCAGGCGCAGGCTGCTCGAGACACAATCGGCGCGGGAGTACTCGGACTCCATGTGCAAGTACTACGAGGCCAAGATCAAGCGCCTGACCAGTTACTTGCACAATGCCACGGAGGTGAAGTGATGACCTGGCCGTTCCCACCGTTCCCCAACCCGCTGGACAAGCCCGGTCAGCCGCCAATTAAGGAGCAATTCAAATGATTGAAGCAATGAAGCTGGCGCTGGAGGCGCTGGAAGCGTTCCTGCGTTTTGCCGCAATCCATCACGACGGCCCGGATACATCCGACAAGTACCTTGCCGAGGACTACGCTGTAGAAGGTTTTCGGAAGGCAAGGCAGGTGTTGCCTGCCCTCCGCACCGCCATCGAGGCGGCTGAGCAGCAGGAGCCTGCACCCGGTTATTGCAAGCACTGTAAGCAGTACACGATTGAGGAGTCGCTGCCAGCACAGTCAGCACCTGTGCAGGAGCCTGTGTCGTGGGCAGATGAGATCATTGAAGACCTACACGCTTGCTACAACACCGAGATGATCAAGGAGAACGACTCCGGAGATGCATTGATCCGACTCGATGCGGCAATTGCTTGTGTTGAAGAAGCCGCCATCAAGGCGGCAAAAGCGATCAGAGCAAGGGGGCATGCATGACTGATGAAAAACTACTGGGCTTGCTTGAAGATTACTACGCAACCAACATACAGGTCATCCAAGCGATGAGAGTGGCAAGGTGGCATTTTGAGTATAAGGATGACCAAGTGGCTTGGAAATACTTGTTCCTTTGGCGCGAGCTGATCGATGAGCGTGATGAGATATTTGCACGTTTGGGTAACAACTGCGGTCGGGCAGTTTTGCTTGCGTGGGGGTAAGCATGACGCGATGCACATTTAAACAGGGCCAGTACAACTGCGGCAGCTATGCTTTTAATCTCTGGCAAGAAGGGATTGATCAGGGCGAGTACTGTGACCATCACTACTGGCAAGATCAAGCGGAAAAAGCCCGTGCTGATGAGCGCGAGGCAATCCTGCAAATGAGCGCGGGAACATGGTTCAAGACGCAGGCTGAATACGACGCCGCTATCAGAGCAAGGGGGCAAGATCCTATGCCCCTGTTCGACGACTGGGGCAAAGACTGGAAATGAGGAAACTCAGCGTCACGCCGAATGAAGCCAAGCTGCTGGACGCCTTGTGCGAACTGGGGGAGACAGACTTAGTGGCACGGAAGACGGGCTTGACCGAAAGGACTACAGAGCAGTATCTTGGCCGGCTGATCAAAAAACTGGGTTATCCTAACCGACTGACCCTGGCGCTGGCTTGGGACAGACAAACAAGAGAGGGGTCATCTTGAATTGCTGTGACTACGCTAAGTGTTTGGACTCGGCCTCAACCGAGTCTAATCGACGCATCCAGCCTTTGCCGAACGTGGCGAAGGTGGGCAGGCTCTTGTAGTGAGCCTCACGCAGGTCGCAGAACTTCTCGATGAGTTCATCAGCGGGCATATCTGTTACAGCGGCCAATGTCTTGGGGCCAATCTGCCCGTCAACTGGAACGCCTACGGCTTGCTGGAGGAACTGAGCAGCCCGGCCAGGACCAGCATTAACGGCGCAATCAACAACGCACAGATCAACACCAGAAGGAAGCTCATCACCGCGAACGACATCCCAGTAGCGCTTCTTATACAGCGGCGCAACCATCTCAGGCGTGAGCGAGCGCATGTCGGCTTCGGTGGCAGCACCACCGGACCAATCTTCCCAGACACGTTTTGTCACTCCTAGGTTAGTCATGCCGCCAGGGTCGGCAGGATGGTTGACGTAACCACCCTCGTACTTGAGGATGTGCTTGAGCGCTTCTTCCCAATTGTGTTTCATTTTTTCGCCATCATTTCTGTTTTGGCTTGAGAGCCGGCAGACGAGCCAAAGTAGTAGGCAATGATACCCGTCCAAGCGGTGCCCAGCGACCCCAGCATCATCAAGATCGCCGGGTTGTTGCTGTCGACTTGATTGAAGAACATCATCACCACGATGCCAAAGAACCCGATGGTGACCGCGCTAGCCAGGATAGGCGGCATCATCGAGCGGGTGGTGGCCTGCATCTCGCGGGCGCTCTTGCGGTCGTCCACAGCCAGCTTCTCGAAGTTTAGCCCCAACTCCTGCGCCTGCTTGGCAAGCTCAATCTCGGCCAGCTTTAGCTGCGCCACTTGATCGGCGCTGAGCTTGTTGCTGGAGATCATGTCTTGGACCTTATCCTCGTCCACGCCGATGGCCTTGGAGATAGCCGACACGGCCATGCCGGCTAGCGGGCCACCCAGCGCGGTGGCGACGGTGGGCGCGATCTGTTTAAGCCAGTCCATGCTCACTCCTTCTTCGTGGTGACAACGTCATCACCCTTGCGAACAGTGACTTTGTCGCCTTCAACGTCAACGCGCATTGGCTGCTCAAGGCGGTCGAGCTTGTCAATCAATTGCTTCATGACCTCAAACTCGGGCTTCTCTTGTTTGGTGTTTGCGCCAGCGATGCCGTTGAGCATGGAGATGAGCGCGGTCAAAGCGGCGCCCAGCAAGCCCATGACAGCGGCGATCTTTTCATTCTCCAGCACAACGCTGGAGCCGACGCCGATCACGATGATCAAAGTGATGTAGAAGAGGCCGCTTTCACCAATCGCCTTACCGGCAACTTCTTTGGCTGTGCTCTGCGCTTGCAGTTTGCTCAGCTCAACTTTGGCCTGCTCTTTGATAAGCGCGAGTTCGTGGTTCAAGTCTTGGTCTGACATACTTACACCTTCAGCAGTTCCAGAGCCACGCCAGCAACAACGCCAGGCAGCGCGGTCGCTATGGCGTCCCAAACGTCAGGCTGACCTTCTTTGCGATACCACTGCTGGAACTCGTAGAAGACGCCGAACACAATGCCGCCGATGGCGACGGCCCAGCCCACGGATAGGAAGTGAACCGCACCAAAGACGATGGTCGAGCCAACGCCCATGCCTAGGTGCAGCAGTTTGTCTTTTGGAATCATTTGTCCACCTTGCCGTCGAGCTTGTCGAAGATGCGCCCCAGCATCAACTTGATGTCGGCCATGTCGGCGCGGTAGTCGTCGCGGGCGACGTAGTGCGACGGCATCTGGCGCACGTCAGCGTCGAGCCGGTCGATGGCCTGGTAGATGCGGTTGAGCGTCCAGCCCCCAAAGAACCCAGCGATGGCGACGGCGATGTTGAAGAGGATTTGATAGTCCATGATCAAGGGGCGAGATTGTTGGTCTTGTCACCACCGCGCAGGCGGTTGCGAATTGCTTCGCGGGTCTTCGGGCCTTGCGATTTGCCAGACACGTCGGGACGCGGCGCCCGCATATTCTCGTCCAACATGTCAGCCAAGTCCATCATGCGTTCGCGGTTAGCCATTGCGGCTTGACGTGCGCGCTCGTCTTTAGCGCGGGCGGCGATCTGCTCAAACGCAACGGCTTGTTCGCGCGCTTTGGCAATCTTAGACGCCACCCATTCGCGGTCTGCCATTTTGTTGGCGATCTGCTGCGGCGACAATTTGCCGAACACAACTTCGCCTTGCGCTACGGGCATACCTTCCAGCAAACTCTTACCCCACTGAATTTTTTCTTCAGCGGTCATCAAAAATGACTGACCGGCACGCATCTTTTCAGCGCCGGTGATTGCGGCTTTGCCAGTGGACTCTATGATTTCTGGCGTAGCGCCAGGCAAGCCTTGGCTTCCAGTGCGAAAACGCCCGGTGACTGGGTCAAAATCAAGAATAACTTCGCCGCTAGCCGGACGCCGCGCCGCAGCCTCGGCTGCTGCCTGTTGTGCTTCGGCCTGCTGGCCGAGCGTGCGAGACATGCCGGCAGCGCGCTGCTGTTCTGCACGCAGCGCGTTCATGGTGCCTTCTGCGCTAGGCGCAGGCAAAGCGCGAGCCAAGTCAGGCGCAACTGGAGTCACTTGCGGGGCATATTGCTCACCCATCATGACGAAGTTGGGCGGCGTAAATGCCTGCTGCGAGTAGTCGTAAGGCACCAACGCGTTGGGGCCGTAGCGCACTTCGCCTGGCGTCGTGCCCATCGGCACAGGCCGATAGTCGCGGGGCATAGCCACAGACCGCTGGTGTTCGGGCGACGCTATGCGTCGCGCCATCAGCGCAGACGCAATGTTCCCCGCCGCAGCGCCAGCGCCGCCGCCAACAATGGCGCCAGGCAGACCGAAAGGCGAGCCAACAAGCGCGCCTACGGTACCGCCGGCACTAGAGCGAGTGAGCTTTTCGCGCCATGTTGGCTCACGAACGACGCCGCCTTGCATGACTTCGGGGAAGTTAGCGGCTACGTTTGCCAACTGTTGCAACTTGCCAGACAGCGGCTTGCCTTCAGCGGCCAACCGCGCCAGTGCTTGCGGGTCAACCACGCCGGTTGCCAGATTGGTGGCGCGCTCGTAATCGTATGTACGCGCCAGCGCCGTGCGGGCGTTGCGGAAATCAGTTACCAACTTAGGGTCGGTGATGCTGTTTTCGATGGCCGTTTCTAACGCTCTAGCCACACCCATGCTGACATCGGCGCGGGCGATAGCGTCAGGCGAAGGAGGATTAACGCCGGCCGACTGCTGGTTGTAAATTGCTTGCGCGTCTCGCCGGCGCTGCCTAATGCTGTCAACAATCGTTTTGCCGTTGGCGCCGGCTTGAAGTTGCTGCTTAACCGTGTCAAGGAAGTTGTTGACAGCGGCGGCTTGCCCGGTGTCGCCAATCGTCGGCACAACGCGCAGGCTATCAATATCGGCCAACACCGCGTCATCTGCAACGATACGCGGTAAATCTCGCACTTTGTCATACGCGCCACTGATCTCAGGCCGCGCCCGCGATGTCTCAAACGCCTTGGCATCAAGCCGCGAAGTTTCAGGCAGGCCCAAATCTTCACGAGCAACTTTTGCTACTTGAGGCAAATTGATCTTAGAGAGATTGCCTTGCAGTCCGGCAGAGCCGACCGCCGCCGTTTTAAGGCGCGTGGTAGCGCTGGGCGCCGAAATAGATGGATCGAGAGCTAGGCCCAACGCCAAAGCATCTTTGGCCGCGTCAATGCGAGGCGCGTTTAGTTCGCTTTCTTTAACGCGCTGCTGCTGAACGCGCTGCTGCCGCGCTTGAATAGGCGCCTGAACAACTGGCGCAACTTGTTGGACTGCCGGACGCGCAAGCGTAGCAATGTCACCCATCATGTTCAGCGGTACGCCTTGCAAACCAGTAGCCGCCAAAGCGTTGCCAATCGCTTCAGTTTGCGCCTGCGCTGTGGGGCTAAGCGCCGGCTGGAAGAACTGCTGCACACGTCGGCCCGTAGCTTCGCCTGCCTGAATACCCGCTTGCGTGCCGTACTTGCCGCTGGTCAAGGTGCCGTAAATCTTGGCGGCCTCAACAACCGGCGCAGTGATCGCGCTTGTGCCAAGAGCAACCGCTGTCTCTACGGGCGCAAGCAGCCGTTCGGTAAACGACGCGGGTGTAGTCGGTGCTGGCGTTGCCGTAGGCGCGGGCACAGGGCCACCGTAGCCGGGGATCTGATCGGCGCGGGTGCCCGTGCGGCGAGGGCCAGGAATGTTCGCTGCTGTGGCTTGCAAGTACGCGTCAGGGTCAAACGCGGCTGGCGGTGCAGCGGGTTTTTGCGCCAAATACGCATCCGGGTCAAAAGCCATTATTGGACTCCCAAACGTGCCTTGATTTGCGCTGCCCGAGGATCTTTTGGATTGCTGTTTGCCCAGTCTAACGCTTGTTTGTCTTGGGGCGAAAGCTGCTTTGCAGCAGCAGGTGCCCCACCACCAGCGCCGCGTTGCGTGCGGTACTCATACGTTTCATCAAACGCATCTTGAATGGTAGTGTCTGTGATGTCGGCTTGATCTCTTAGCCGTTTCAAAGCATTTTTCATGCTGTCTAACGATTGTGAGCGCGCCAGCGAGGCTTTTAAGTTCTCAAACCTGTCGCCTTCTTTGTTAGACACGTTACCCACGCCTGCGCCGGTTTTAGACGCATTCCGAAGTTCTGTGATCCCTTGTATAAACGCAAGATTTTTTAGCTGATCAAGATCAGCCACGGCTTGCCGTGCAGCATCGGTTATGCCGGGGGTAATACCCCCAATCAAACCAGTAACCCCGTTTAGCCCGGCTTCATTTTCCAGCAGCCGGTCAATAGTTTGTCTAATAACCGACATGGTATTGCGAACCGTGCTAACAGCTTGTTTAGCCTGCGGAAACGCCGCTTCGCGTTTCTGGATGTCTTTTGGCGTCAGCCCCGGCGAGGCCGGTCCGCCAGGGATAGGCTCAAGATCGCCGGTAGGTGTGTAGCGATACCCAGCCGGCGCTTTTGCGCGAGACTCGCCGCCTGTTGCTGCTGACGCAGGGCGCACAGGCGATTGGCCAATTGCTTGCTCGGGAGTTACATAAACTGGCCGACCGTTGGGGCCTATAACTGCAACAGGCGCGCCCGGAGCGCGGGGCTGTGCAGGCGCGGTCTGCGCTTGTTTGAGCCTTGCAAGATTTTCGAGTGTAGGCTCAAGTCCAAGAGACTCCAGCAATGCAATTTCAGCAGGCTTGATTGGCTCTCTTGGCGGCGCGGGTGGCGTGACAAATCGGTTTTCGCTAGGCAGATAGATTGCGTTGCCGACTGTCTTGGGTAGTTGCGACTTCATCCACTCGCTCATGCCCATTGCTTCTTGCTGACGATACGTCTGGAACTGCACGGGATCGTCAGGCACTTCTGCAAGCGCTTGGTCAATCGTGCCGGCTTGCGACAGCACGGGCGCAAGATCAGGGTCAGCGTACTGCATTTTTACAATTTCACGCGCCGCTTCTGGCGTAGATGCACGCAGCAAACGGTCGCGGAACATACCGACGCGTTCAGCGCGGCGGGCGCGGACGCGGTTTTCCTCCGCCGCAGCCATTTCAGCGCGGGTGCGCTCCTGCCCAAGTCGAGCAGACTCCATCTCAACTTGCATCTTTTGCCGGTTCAGCGCGTTCATTTCCCGCTCTTGTGCCATCTTCTGTTGCGCCAACGCGTTTTGGGCAACCATTTGCTGCCCTTGCTCAAACCCTTCATAAAGGTTCATCGGGCCTTCGCGGCGTAAGACGTTGAAATTGACTGGCATAGTTCAGCCCTTAAAAGAATTGGCCGTAATCTTGGTTTCCGTAGGCAAGGCCGGTGCCAAAACCAGAGCTACCTAAACCTGTTTGGCTAAACGACGCCTGAGCAGAAGACGGATTTAGGTATTTGCTCAATGCGCTACCAACTTGTCCGTAAGCCGACGAGCGGGCCTGCTGAGCGGCCAACAAAGCATTAGCCGTTGTCTCACCTTGACCGGACATTACAGGCCCAGCGCCTGCGGCGTAGTTCTGCCCAGAACTTGTCATAGCGCCAGCCGCAGTCGGGCCGTAGCCAACAACGCCGGCAAGCGCATTACGACGCAATCCTTGCGTGTCGCGGAAACGGTTGTAAGCATTGCTAAATTCTTGAGACGCAACGTCTTGGCCGTAGCGTGTCAGCGCTTTGACAGTAGCGCCTGACATTAGGCCGCCACGCGCCGCCGCAGAGCGCTCCAAACCTTTCATGCCCTCAGACATGCGAAATGCGTAGCCGGGATCAGCCTGGTAGTCTGCGGGGGTAAACCCGCGCACCAATTCGCCGCCTTGTTGGATGCCGGCCAAATACCCCGGCAGCGCGTTAACACCAGCCTCGTAGAAAGGCTTTTGCCGAGCGACGCCTTCTTCGTACATTTGACGCCGCAGCGCCAGTTCATTAGCAGCGCCAGCGTTAGCGGCGTTGGCAGCGTCGCGAGCAGCGCCAGTTGCGCCTCCTCCGGTGGCTTCTTCAGCCGCGCCACCAAGCGATGCTCCTATCGCCATGCCGGCAGGGCCGCCTAAAAGAAAGCCTGCACCAGCACCAATTATTTGACCCCAGCCCATAGCCGTTCTCCTTACGTCACTTCGCGCCCGCTGACGCGCATGTTGATGGCGCTGGCAGTTCCAGCGATTGTACTGATGAAGTCGCCGATGCCAAGCACCTGGCCCACCAGTTCGGGGAAGGTGTAAACCTCGGACGCCTGCAAGGTCTTGGTCTTGGTGATCAAGTTCTGATTGCCCGCCGAGCCAGCCGCCGTGACGAGGTTGACGCTGATTGTCGCAGCGCTGGCGCTGTAGTTTGTCGCGGTGAACTTGTCGATGATGGTCGTCACGCCAGTTGCGGTGTACTGGGTGGTTTGAGTGTTCTCGACCGTTTTGGCCGGAACGAGGACTTTGACTGAAACGGTCATGGCTTACTCCAATTGCAAAGAGTTGTTAGACGAGTATTGCGTCATTATCCAACTTGTTCCATCGGAAACCAAGGTGGCGTTTGCCCCAGCTACGGCCTCCAAGATCGCCGTGGTGGCCGCACCGCCAGCCAGAGGCACCACGTTGCTCGACGCTGACACCAGCGTCTGAGCTTGGTAGTTCTGAAAGTACAGCACTCGCCCGGCGCTGATGCTGGCCGTTGGCAGCGTCGCGGTGCAGGATGACCCGGACTTGTTGTTGATAATCCAGACATTCGTAGCGGCCACCGAGAAGTCGGCGGTGTACGTTGCCGGGGCGCTGGACAGCGCAGCAATCGCTGCATTGATCGCGCCGGCATCAACGATGGGCTGAACTTGCAGCGCGTCAATCTGCTTTTGCAACTCGGCAACCTGCGACACCAACGCCGAGCAGCAGTCTGCCAACGTCGCTGCGTCGATCAACTTGACCAACTCATCGCTCAAGTCAAGTGCGGGCGGCAGCGTCTCCGCAAACTGCGCCAGCGTTTGCAGTTCTGCTTCAACAGACGCAATCGTTGACTCGGCGCTGAACGTAATGCCCGAGTCGTCAATGATCGCCGTGGCCGCGTTGTTGAGCGACAGGAAAAACAAGTACCAAGCCCGGCTGATCAGCCCCGTGCGAGGGTCAACTAGCGGCACCCGTGGGGGCGTAATGATTGGCGTGGTTGGGCTAAGCATTCGTTGGACTCAGAATCAACTCTGCGCCCATGATGCTGATCTTCACGGGGTCGGTGCCCGATAGCTCATAAACGCGGTCGCGCAGCTTCAGGGTCATGCCCATGCGCCGCCAGAATACCCGGCGGTAGTACTCGCCGATCTTGCCAATCTTTGCCCAGTGCTCGTTGGACCATGTGTGACCACCATCGTCTGACCAGCGCAGCATGACCTCGGGGTCGCTGCCTTGGCCCAAGTTCAAGCCAGTGCCGGCCTCAATGTCGAGTTGCAGGCTGTGCTGCGCGGTGCGCTTGAGGTTGTTGGCGCCAGTGGGCAGCGCCCGCCACGACCGCAGCCACTTCTGGATGCTGCCGTTGTCCGAGTAGTCTTCCAGATCAAAGGCGTAGATGTTGCCGTTCTCGTAGTCGCCGACGACCACCTTGTTGTTGAACGCCATCTGGCAGTTGCTGCGGTGCCGGGTGAACTCGCCGTTGTTCCAGCCAGCCCGCTCATGCCAGGCTTGGGTGGCGATGTCGTACACCCAGGTCGTGTTGGCCGTGGGGAAGATCAGCACATAGAAGCTGTGACCGTCTTGCTGGTAGGTGTACGCGACGGCGTCCGTCAAGTCGCTGTACTGCTGGATCTGCCACTCGACAGCGTGGGTGCTGATGCGCTGGCCGGTGTAGCCGTTGGCGCGGTAGACCATGCCTTGGCCCCGGCGGTCACGCCCGAGCCAGAACAGGCCGTTGTCCATCTTGGCAACCGAGAACGGGGCAGCGCAGCCCAACTCGTTGAACGCACCTTGGATGCGCTGGAGCGGGAAGTCGGTTGCGCCAGAGTCGTACCAGACTTCAATCGAGTTGGTGCCAAAGGCCCAGACTTCGCGGAAATTGGACGCCACGGCCACCAAACCGTCAGGTGAACCCTCGGTGCTGGCAAACTCCAGCGGGTCAATCGACGTGCCGTCCAGAAGCTGCGTGATCCACATCTTCTGGCTGTTCGGCTCGTTGAAGACGAAGTAGCCGTCCAGATAGCACACGGTCACCGCGCCGGGGAAGTCCGGGTCGGTGATGGCCCCAAAGGCGTTAGTCGTGTTGTTGTAGATGTAGCTCGGGCCATTGGCCGCGATGAACAACTGGGTGCCGTTGTCGGCCATGCTGACCGGGCCAGTGCCGGCCACGGTGCCGATGAGCGTAGCCGCGTAGCTGTTGTTGATCTTGTAGAGTTGTGTGCCCGACACCACGAAGCCAGTGCCGTCCTGCGGCGAGAAGGCCCACAGGCCACGGATCGGGCCGGTGCCGACGGTGTTGAGCAGTTGCAGGCCGGGGGCGCGATTCAGAAACGCCGGCTCCTTGCCCGCCTCCGGAACAATTTCCGGAAACAAGTTGACAAGTCTGTTGTCAGCAGCGTTTACCGACCGAGCAACATAACTTGATCCAAGTATGGGGCTTTTCATTTGGCCGCTTTCATGGTAAACTCAAAGTCATGATTACCGCTGACCATATCCAATCCATTCTTGACTACAACCCAGAGACTGGCAATTTTGTCTGGAAAAAACATCATCGCCGCCCCGATCTTATCGGTAAACGTGCCGGTAGCCCGACCAACACGGGGTATTGGGCAATTGCCATCAATAACCAAAAACGGCTGGCGCACAGACTTGCATGGCTGTACATGACCGGCGCTTTTCCATCGTTTCACATAGATCACCGAGATGGAAACAAACAAAACAACAAGTTCAGCAATCTTCGAGAAGTTTCTCGTTTTGGCAATTTGCAAAACATGAGGCACCCAACCAAAGCCAACAAAGCGGGGTTCCTTGGTGTCAGCGCCCACCAAGGAAAATGGAGAGTGCAGATTATGGCAAACGGCGAACGCATCCGCGAAAGCGGCTTTGACACGCCCGAGCAGGCGCATCAAAGATACTTGGAGCTTAAGCGGCTGTATCATTCCACCTGCACCATCTAATCAATAGTTCGACGTGTACACGTTAAAGCGCTGCCGCGTGGCGATCAGCGAGTACGGCATCGACATCACATCGTCCGGATTGTTGATGCGCTTGAGGTTGCGCTTGCTGTACATCGCAATGCGCTGCACCTGGGGGCTGGGCTCAACGCCGAACTCTGGCGCGATCTCGCAGGCCAAGTTGTAGGTAAACGCCCGCAGGTAGCCTGGCGGGAACAAAATCTGGGTGGACAGATTGGCCGGCTGCGTCAGTTCCTGGACGCTGATGAAGTGGAACTCCAGCAGCCGCGTCGGGCGCGGGTAGATGTAAATGTCGAAGTCCGGGTAGGTGTTGTTGACGAACATCACCTGCGGGTACGTCGAGGTCACGGTCTTGACCGCGATGCCGTCGTACTGCTGCTGGTTGATCAGCTTAATGCCGTACGACACGCCAGTGCCGGGGTCTTTGAAGTAGGTGGCGTCGTCCACCAGAATCGGGCGTACAGCAGTGCCGTTGAGCCGCACCAGCGAGCCGCTGGGGCCAAGGGTTGCGTTGATTGCGCCGACCGGCCAATTGCAAATCTGGTCGATGGTGGCAAAGACAGCCAACCGCTCGGTGTTCCACGAGTCGATCATCTGATTTAGCGCCATCAGGGAGTCCTGAGACACTGAGGCCGATGGCGTTTCGCCCTCGGCTAAGACGCCTAGCAGCCGCAACGCCCGGTTAATCTGTTCGCCTGCGGTGTAGGTCGCCATCTTACTCTCCTTCGTCGGGTGTCTCGACTTTGCTGCGCCGGCCGCGCCGTGCTACAGGCTCGGGGCTGGCTTCTTCAGCCGCTGGCTCGGGATTGTACCGCGACCAGCCATTTTGAACATCCGACTCGGCCTCTAGGTCCATCGTAGCGACTTTGGCCCCGTGGATGGGGTGGGTGAGATAGATTGCTGCCATGTGTGTAGAAACGGGGGCCGAAGCCCCCATTCGGTTTTACAGTACGTGGATCACAGCAAAGTTGATCACTACGGCCTCAGACAGTGAACCGCCCGAAATGTTGCGTAAGGTAATGCTGACTTGACCAGCAGACAAAGCATTGGCAAATACGTTGTATGAGCCAGGAGTAGCTTGCCCACCAGAAATGGTCAAAATCACCGCGTCGTTGGCGCTAATGGTGCTGTTGTTCAAAACGAACGTCGCATTGGTAGCGGTTGCCAACGATGCGTTGTTCATTGTGATGCGGCCAGCAGACTTGTCCAGCGTAACCGCCGTAGATTTGCTGGTTGCCTGCGTCACAGTACCTTGTGCGGCGGCGGTGTAGCCGATTTCGGTTGTAGCGTAAACAGTAGTGCCGACCACGGTTGATGGCGTTGTTGCACCGATTGCGCTGCCGTCAATTACTGCACCACTTACAGTGGTGCCAGAAGTCAATTCAGGGTCGCTAAACGCGACGCCTACAGGCTTGGTATTAGGCATGTTTTATCCTTTAAAAACGGGGGCCGGAGCCCCCATTATTTATATCAAGAACGCCGAGTAAGCTGCTTCGCCAGTACGCACGAAGCGGTAGGTGTGGGCACCGAAGCGTGGGACGGTCACCGAGCCGAAGATCGTGATACCAGTGCCCGTGGTGACAGGAACGGTAGACGATGATCCGGTGTTGTTGTTGTTGCAAATGGTCAGCTCAAAAGCGGAGTTAACCTTTGCGCTGGGGACAGCCGCGTCGAGCAACGCTGCGGTGGGCAGCGTCACGGTCAGCGTGGCATCGCTGCCTTTGTTGCACACAACCAGGCCAACAGCCACTTGAGCAGCGGTCAACGTAGTGTCGCCGGTCAAGGTTGCGGGAATAGTTTGTACGGTGAGTTGTGCCTCGGTCAGGTTACCGTCGCCGACTTGATAACCACCTGCGCCATTAGGGAGAGCCATGATGAAATCCTTTCAAAATAAATGTGTAGAAGGGGGCCGAAGCCCCCATTCAATCAGCCCCAGAGGCGAACGCCCATCTGAGGACGAATCACGCTGTAGCCGTACAGCACGTCAATACGGCAGGGCATACGGTCGTTGTTGATGTCGTACTGACGAACAACGCGCAGGCTGATGCCGTTATGGACAGCGCGAGCGGCCATGTCCACACCTTGCGGCAGGAGCAGGTCGGCGGTGGCGAAGGTGATCGCATCCTTGTGGTACACCAAGTTCTGAGCGTACTGGCTGGAAGCCGCACCCACGAACACCACGGCTTTGCCGTTTTGCGGCAGAACGTCCACGGTAGCCAGGGCATGGTTAGCCGAGTACATCGGAGCCACGGTGATGTTGCCCGCGCCAGCGCCTGACAGGGTTACGTCAGCCACAGCCACAAACTGGAACAGCGAGCCAGTGGACTCACGGGTTTGCGGATTCACAGCGAAGCAGTCAGCAACGGTAAACACATCGCCGATCTTGATGGTAGCTGCCGCGCCAGCGCCGGTGATGGCAATGGTCGTAGCACCTTCAGCAGTCACAGCAGCGGACAAGGTGCCGCCAGTAGCGGTACGCGAGCCGGTGGTGAACTGCTTGATCGACTGAGACATGTTGATCTCGTCAAAGCCCAACACGCCCATGCCCATCATGCCGTTCTTGAACTGCTTGCTGATGGTGTCGGTGGGGTTGAAGAGACCCTTCATGCCTTCGACCAAACCAGCGTTAGCAGCCGGGTTGACGGTGGCGTAGCGAGGCGACATCACAGCAGCGTTCTCGTTGAGTTTCTGCTGAGCTTGCAGCAGAACCAGCGAGGTGGCGGGAGTGGTGCCAGGGGTGCCAACGGTGTTGCCGATGTACTTGTAGCTGTTTGCCACGTCAGCGTCGATGCTGGAGGCCAACTGGCTGATACGAGGCTTCAGAACACGCTCTGCAAAGTCGTCCAACTGCATGGTCAGTTCGGCAGACGTGAAGTTCACGCCAATGTGCTTTTGCGAAGACACAGTCAGGGTGGTGAACTGCTCGTTGTCGTCCTGCACTTGCAGGGCGGCGCCGTCGGTGACCAGAGCGCGGTCAGGCAGACGGATACGCAGGGTCGAACCAATCTTGGCACCTTCAACAGCAAAGCTGTCGTCGTACTGGCGATTCACGTTACGGGTGAGCACCAGGTTGTTCTCGAGGATTTCGAGAGCCTTCCGGGTGATCATGTCAATGGTAAGAATGCTATTAGCCATTTCGGCGGTCCTTTCAAAGTTTTAGCGGTTCATTTGTGCTTGCAGCTTCTTCATCTGCCGAGCACGTTCAGCTTCAATCCACTGCGAATCAGTCATGGTCTTCGTCGAGCGAGGATCAGTCGTGTCGTAGGACGGGCTTCCACTGGTGCGTGCGGTAACAGGCGAAATAGGCGTAGGCGCAGACGTAGTCGGTTTCACAAGAGGATTGGAGCCAAGTTTGGCTTCAATCTTCCCAATCTCTCGGGCCTGCAAAAGAGGTGCCAAGCGGGAAATGCGATCAGCTTCCTTCGGGTTTGTTCCCAGCCAGTAGGCTAGGTCCGGCCCCATGTCGGACGCCTTGATTGTCTCGGCCATCACGTCAGTGACTCGAAGCTGCGGGTTGTAGGCGACTTGTTCAAAGTCGTCGTACTTGGCCCTGGCCTCTTCCTCACGGTCGTGGTATGCGTCGTTAATCTCAGCCTGCTGCCGTTGGAAATCTCGCTGCGCGATCAGTTCTTCAGCCTTTTTGACGGCCAGCGCTTCCGCGTAGGCATCAGGGGACTCGAAATGCTCGATAGGCGGGACTTCTCTTGGCGCTTGCGGTTGGGCAAGTTTAGCCTGCTGCTCACGTTCCCATTTGCGCTGCTCTCTAGCAAGGCGCTTGCTGATCATCGCATCGATCTCAGCCTGAGAAAATTTCTTCTCCTCGGGCGTTTGCTCGGGTTGACTCTCAGCTACTTCCGGCGCGTTTTGTGCAGTGTCCGTGGTGGCCGTCACCTCGGCTGCTGGCGCGGATTCAACTTCCGCTAAGGCTTGGACTTCTTCAGTCATTTCTTGTTCCATTGGAACCCCGGTCTACTGGGCCGGTACAGTTCTCAGATTATGCGCTAAGAAGGCGCTTGTCAAGCAACTATTCTATGCTGTCAAGCTGTTGTTCTGTTGGTTTGGGAATGGTGGGGTGTTTCCAATCTGCAATGTAATCGTCTTTTCCATCCGCATCATTTTGCAGTGTGATAACGGTAAAAAAATCAATATTTTCAAGATCGGGATACAAACTTTTAATTTTGTCGAAAAGGTTCATCATGCACCTCGCACAAATGAAGCTGAGAACACGCACAGACCGGCGACCAAATCGGTTGAGCCGCCAGAAATCTGAATGGCGTACATTTCCAAATAATCGGTTGTACCATTCATATATACAAGGTCTGACAAAGAAACAGTTCCGTTCAATGCAGCAATTTGATAACCGCCTACGTTATATGTTGTGCCAGACCCGTTTTTGTACAAACGCACGGCTGCCGGAAAATTTGGAGTGTTGATCTGAGCCAGAAGATTTACTTGATAGTAACCCGCAACAGTCGGTGTAAATGTGCTACTTGCAAAGTTGCTGTTGGTGTCAAAAGTTTCAGTACCAAGAGTTACTTTTGTCCATGCACCATTGTTGATGTTTTGATTAGACGCGCTCTCTGCCCTAAAAGCAGGACCATACGACGTAAAAGCTGACACAGCCACTTTTTTGGTTGTGCTGCTTTGCACAATTGGCACTAACTCTGTCCCTGCTAAGGGTGTTGTCGCCGAAGTTAGTTGTGAAATTTTTAAGTCAGCCATGTGGGACTCCAGATTAAAGTTTTGACTTCAGCTCGACCAATTCTTGGGAAAGCTGCTGCACTGCTTTGATAAGTGGTGCAATTAGTTCTTCGTAGCCAAGAGACAAAACGTCTTCGCCGCCCTTAACGCTGTGGTCTTGGTATCCACCAAAATCCACGCCAGCGGCGTCGCACGCAGCCTTAACTTCTTGTGCGATCAGGCCGTGATGAAAACGGTTACGTTTGCGGCTACCGTCTTGCGGAAATTCAACAACATTTCCTTCAGAATCAATTTCGCGGTATGCGTCACGATAATCCCATTTGAAGTCCACTGGACGCAAAGACAAAATAAACTCCAGCCCCAAAACAGTGGGCCGAACATCTGCTTTATCGCGGTTGTCAGAACGATTTTGGACGGCGCCGTAGGCATAAGTGGTAGTGCGAGAGTCTCCAAGCTGGACTTGATTGTTGCCAGTCACATCGGTCGCGTACCCAACTAACGTGCAGTTTGTATAAGCGTTTACCGTTATGTTTCCCGCGCTTGTGCCAAGAAAAGTATTTTCATTGCCGGCCATTTTTACGCCGGCTTGGGAACCAAAAGCAGATGCGTATAGACCAGCGGCTTTGGACAGATATCCGACCGCAGTCGATTGCTCTACGCCGCTAGCAACGCTAGCCGAGCCAATTGCCGTATTTTTTCCGTTTGTGCCAAGTTGAGCATCGGCGTTGGCACCGAGCGCGGTGTTGTCGTTACCTTGTGCTTTAGCCAAATAGCCGACAGCCACAGCACTGGCTGCAACAGCGCCGTCGTTTCCAATTTTTGCTTGGAAGCCAACAGCGGTTCCATTGTCGCCGTACACCTTGGATTCGCTACCAATGCTGGTCGTGCCAACGTAGTTGTACAGAATGTTTACGTCTGAATTTAAGTAGCCCGCAAGTGCGCCAACAAGAGTATTGCTGCCGCCCGTGTGGGCCATACCAGCTTGATCACCAACAAACGTGTTGCCGCTGGCCGTCTTAGCTTGATAGCCAGTTTGCCAGCCCAAATACGTATTGCCAGAGCCAGAAACATTACCTAAGCCTGAATGATACCCAACGCCAGTGTTTCGCGATCCCCCTGCCGTAGCAGCAAAACTCTTGAAACCTAAGCCAGTGTTCTGTTCTCCGTTGCTCAAATACTTAAGCGCCGAGTAGCCAACAGCAGTGTTTCTTGAGCTTGTGCTGTATTGCAGTGTAAAAGTGCCAAGGGCAGTGTTCTCAAGCCCTGTTTGATTGGTCGCCAATGCGCGTGCGCCAACAGCTACATTCCAAACACCAGCGTTTTGTATAAGCGCCATTGTTTGGCGGTCGCCAATTGAAATGTTTCCAGCGTTGTACCTGCCAAACTTAATGCCTTGCGGAATGCGAAGTTGAATGTCGTCAGTAGCCGCCCAAATTGTGTTTGGTCGCCATTCGCTAGCAACTTCAATCAAACTTATGGAGTCAATTGAACCTGCCCACGCAGTGTTGCAGGCAATTTGAAAATTTACAGAGCCTGTATCGGATATTAGAAGAGCAAATTGATTTGATGTTGATCCAACAGCATACTGATACCCGCTTTCCAAATAGGAAGTACCGTTGACCAATATGTCAACTGTTCCAAACGTGGAGGTCGTCAATGTGACTGTCGCCAGATAAGTACGAAATGGCTTAACAACAATTGATTGAGTGGCTGTACCAACTGTTCCCGCAACATGAGTGATGGTATTCGCACTGTATGTAAAGTTAGAGAGCGTCCAACCAGTTGCGCTGCCTGTAAACGTGCCATTAGACAAAATTTCGTTTGTTCCAATGGTGGCTTCATTTGCTGTGTTGACGTTTACAAACCCGGCATTTAGCAAACCGTAGTCATAAGCAGACGCGCTTACAACGTTGACGCCGCCTGACTTCTTGTTTGATATAGCAGATGCAATCGCCGCTGTATCGTTAGTGACGCCGTTACCAACCGCACCAAAATCCGTAGGGCTAACGTATTGTGATAGTTTAGCCTCAACATTTGTTGTTACAGAATTAGCAAACGGTGCCGTATACGTTACTTGTTGGGCATCTACGTCATTAATGCCGCTTACATTATCGTAAGTTGCAATTAAAACGTCAGCAGAGTCTTTCAATAAAAACTTGTAAATAACACTTTGAGTCAGCCAAATTTCACCGCCGCTGGGCACGCGGCCAGCAGAATCCAGCACAATTGGGTTTGTGTGCGCCACATTGCCTGCGCTAGTCGTATATGTAGCCGCAGGCGTGGTGGTGCCAGCCAAGTAGGTGAACAGCTTGCCGCCCGTCAGGACAGCGCCGGTGTTGGTGAAGAACTGGGCCGCAACGCCGCCCACGGGGGAAAGATTGACGGCCATTTAGTTCACTCCAACAAAATGAGGCCACCGTCCTCTTGGACGAGGTTGTCACCGGACTCGGTGAGAAGGTTGCTCTGGGCCTGCTCGCTCCCGCGCCCGCCAAACAGCGAGATGATGCCGCCCAGCCCAAGGCCAACGGCGTTGCGAAAGGCTACACCGAAGCTCATTGCTTGTTGATGGGTTTGGCGTACGCAGTGCCGTCGGTGCTGCCGATCCGCAGCACGCTGACGCGCCAGGGGGCGCCAGTCGTGTTCAGCGGCACGACAAACGGGATGGGCGTGAAGGCAGGGATCGGGGTGCTGGCGCTGGTAGCCACGGCCCCCACGCCCACTTCAACGTAGCAGGATTGGTCGCACCACACCAGTACGCCTTGCGGGCCAGGGCCCCATGCGGTCGTGTTGCCCGCGCTAGCGCCGGCAGTTGCGGAGTAAGCGGGAAAATCCGCTTGGCTCATCGGGTTGAGGAGTTCCATCGTGTGTCCTTATGCCAGGAATTTGAGCTTGTACAGCGTTCGCAGATATATCTCGACGATATTATCAATCAACTGCTGCAATGTTGAGTCTTCTTTTTTCGCCACCTTGTAGCGCATCTCCTCGACCTCGGCCAGAGATGCCTCAAGAAACTCGGTGATGTTGGTCGTCTTCTTGGCCGAGTGTAAGGTGATGGGGCCAATCAGTCCGTGACGACCTTGGTACGTTTCGGCAAAGTCGTCAGCCGCGCCAATGATGCGGTCATAGAAGATGTTGAGCGCTTGGTGCTTGGAGTAGCTGCGCGTGTTCAGATGCACCGAGTGGGCCACATCTCGGGCCAAGAACAAGAGGCCCATGAAGTCTGCTGCGGTGCTCATTGCGGGACTCCTTCGGGTGGCATCTCAGGCACCTGCGCGTTCAGGTTGTTGCTCTCCATCGCAGCAGCCACGACGCCCATAGTAATGTCCTGAATCTGCTGCTCGGACATGCCGGCCTGCACCGCGCTGATGCGCTGCGTCTCGGCCTGGTACGCCTTGATCTCGGCCTCAAACTCCTTGATCGACAGGTCGCGGGCTTCCATTGACTTCTGCACGTTCTGAAGCATTCCGGCCATCTGCTGCATCTCTTGGTTCATGGCCTCCATCTGCTGCTTGGCCGCAGCCAGCGCCGGATTGTCCTCATCATCGCCAATGATTGCCGGGTCGATGACTTTGGCAAAGCGCTGCGACATCTCCTGTGCGCCCGGCCAGTCCATGTTCTTGATGAACAGGTCGCCGGCAACTTTCCACAGGTCTGGATTGCCTTGCAGCAGTTGGGCCATCGCCTCCAGCGACTCCTGACGCTTGGTGGCAAAGCCGGGCCCAGTGATGACCATCACGTCGTACTTGCCGACGCCGGGGTTGTAGATCTTCTCGACCACAATGCCACGCTCGTCGCGGATCTTCTTGACCGGCTCGGGCTGCATCGGGTTGATCTTGATCATCTTGGACTCGCCGTCCTCGCCGACGATCCGGGCGATGCGCTGCGTGTCGTAGATTTTCGGGATCAGATCGACCAACTGACGCCCAATGTAGCGGATGAACCGGGCGTAGTTGTCAACGTAGTGGTAGGTGCCGGTGTCCGACTCCCTTTGCCGGGCCAGGATGGCCCTGCCCGACCGCTCGTTGGACGTTTGGCCCAAGGCTGCGTTGTACTGCCCGGTGACCGACTTAATGTCGTCAGCAGCGCCCATTTTGGCCTGTATGAGGCCGGTCTGGGGTAGGGGCGGGGCTGCCCGCTGGGGCAGCGGCAAAACGGCGCCAGAGCCGTCTGTAACGTCTGGGTTGACCTCAAGGTAGGGCCAGTTTTGGGTGTTTGCAGTCTTCCACTGCATCTCGTAACCCTCGAACTGACCGCCGTAGCCGATGAACGGCGCCTTGGGGGCCAGCGCCAGCATCTCTGCCTCTTGGCTGGTCCAGTAGTTGTACATGCGCTGCGCGTCTTTGGCGTTACGCACGAGGCCGCTGACGTACAGCCGGCCCTCAACCTCAAACTCGTTGCCCACGCAGCGGATCACCGGGATGTGGGCGCCGGCCCAGTCAGAGCGCTCCAGCACCTCGTAGCCGTTGATTTTGAGCCACTTGACCTTCTTGCGGTCTGCCGGGCGTGAGCGCAGGGGCTTGCCAAACTGCGCCCGCATCATCTTGTCCTCGGGCGAACCTTGGAACGCGGTGACGTTGCCGGGGTACAGATTGAGCGTTTCCTTGGTGTTTTCGATGTAGAAATACTCGGCGATACGCACCGTGTTTTCGTTCATCCACTGGCTAAACCCTTGGTCGCCCACACCCAGCGTTTGCAGCGTGGTGATGGGCGCGGCGTCCGGGTACTGGCGTTCGTACTCGTCCTTGGGGATGTCCTCGGTAATGAAGCACCAGCGGGCGTCCGAGCCGCACGGGTCTTGAATCATCGGGTCCATGTAGACCGAGAAGCTGTTGCGAATACGCCCAATCTTGATGTCTTGATCGAACGTGTTGTCGTTGCAATACTCGGTCAAGATACGGGCGTAGCCCTCACCGTAGGACACCTGGTTCTCGCAGGCCGTGTCGTAGGCCACGTCGGCGTCCGAGATGTACTCGATGTGCCGGATCATGCCGTTGAAGACCTCGGCCACCTCAACATCAGCGCCGTCGTCTGCCGGGATGACCTTGGGCTGCGGCCTGTTCTGCCGCTGCTCGTTGGTCACCTGGTGGACGTGCTGCGGCAGCTTGTTGATTGTCAGGCACGGCCTGGCGTTGATCGTCTGACCCTGCACCGCGCCACGGGTCGCCAGCACGTCAGCCGGCCACTGCCAGTGGTTGTCGGGTGAGCCGGCGTAGAACCGCAGGTCGTCAAGCTCGTCCTCACGCGACTCAGACAACGCAGAAATCGCCATGTCGAGGCGGGATCTGGCCGTCGAGAGCACCTCAGAGTCGCTCTTGTCCTTGGCCGAGCCGCCCTCGCTGACCGCCCCAGCGGCGGCGATTCCTGTGTAGTCTTGAGGCATGATTACTTGATCTTGCTCAGAACCTTAGCCACCGTTGCCTTGACGTTGGTGCCCGACGGAATGGTGCCGTGACAGCCCATGCCCGGCATCTTGGAGTACGTCTCCTTATTG
>Ga0247723_1000300_pt1 | contig 33362 bp, 56 predicted proteins | sample MSEWelMarce5H_FC_FD_189079 | JGI IMG/M metagenome (GOLD analysis project Ga0247723, IMG submission 189079) | Subsurface sediment microbial communities from gas well in West Virginia, United States - MSEEL Well Study Marcellus 5H_FC | ecosystem: Environmental > Terrestrial > Deep subsurface >... | reverse complement strand
GCCTTGGATTGGTGCGGTAGATGTTCACTTACTCCAGATGACCTGCGAACAACTAGATCGCCGTGATGTCATTGAGTCTCGGTTGGTCGAGGAATACGACTGGCACTTGCTAAAACAGCTAAATGACATAGAAGCCCTAATTGCCAGCAACTTAGGTAAACTCGGTTTCTCACCCGAAGCCCGTACCAGACTCGGTTTGGCAGAAGTCAAGCGAGAAAGCAAGCTAGAAGAACTATTTGCTCGAAGGGCTAAGCGTGAGCTTGAAAAAGGCAAGTAGCTGGCCCCCTGCTTGGCTGACCCCTATCTCAGACGAGATGATTCAGTTAGGAGAAGGCGATGATGTCATTGACTTTGCAGAGGCTTTCGGCATCATTACCAAAGACTCGATTGCTGGCAAGGCAGGAAGTCCGATGGACCTACGCGACTGGCAAGCCGAGCTACTCCGTCACTTGTTCGCCCACGATGACAAAGGCTTGAAGAACCGAGTATCTTTGGTCGGGATGCCACGCAAAAATGGCAAAAGTTCGCTAATGTCTGTTGTCGCTGCTTATGGTCTTGTTGGCTCAACTATCCGAGGCGCTGAGGTTTACTCGTGTGCGGCTGACAAAGATCAGGCTCGGTTGGTGTTCGCCGATACCAAGAAGCTGATTGAGGCAAGCGAGCTGTCCGAGATGTGCAAGCTCTACCGAGACGCTATTGAAGTTCCAGAGACAGGTTCGGTCTATCGTGTTCTTTCAGCAGAGGCTTACAGTAAAGAGGGACTGAGTCCAACAATGGTGGTGTTCGATGAGCTTCATGCCCAGCCCAACAGAGAGCTGTTTGATGTTATGGCGCTCGCCCAGGGTGCGCGAGGAAACCTTGCCACACTAATCGCCATCACAACGGCTGGCGTGAAGTCTGACAACTCAGGTCAGGACTCGATTGCTTATAACCTTTACCAGTACGGGCAGAAAGTTGCAAGAGGAGAAATAGACGACCCAACTTTCTTCATGGCTTGGTGGGAAGCTCCGCAAGAGTTCGACCACACTGACCCGAAGACTTGGGAGTTAGCTAACCCTGGCTTTGACGACATCTGTGCCAAGAGCGACTTTGAGTCTGCCGTGCTTAGAACACCAGAGTCAGAGTTTAGGCGTAAGCGAATCAATAACTGGGTTTCCAGCAAGGATGCTTGGTTGCCAGCAGGATCATGGGACCAGTTGGCTGTTCCTAGTGATTACACCGAAGATGACGAGTTCATCATTGGCTTTGACGGTTCTTGGTCTAATGACTCCACCGCTGTAGTCGGTGTTCGGTTGCCAAGACACGAAGACGACAAGCCTCACTTGTTTATGATTCAGACTTGGGAGAAGCAACCAGAAGATGACGCAAGCTGGCGAGTGCCAACGCTTGAAGTCGAGGATGTCATCATTCAGTTTTGCACTAAGTACAGAAATGTCCGAGAAGTAGTGTTTGACCCGCCAAGGTGGACTAAGACAATGGTGATGCTTGAGGAGATGGGTTTCCCAGTTGTTGGCTTCCCAACTTTCTCGGCTGCCCGTATCGTTCCTGCTTGTCAAATCTTCTACGATGCTGTGACCGAGCAAACAATCACGCATGACGGCAATCCTGTGCTTACACGGCACTTAGATAACGCTGTTGTGAAATCGGACAGGTACGGTAGAAGGATTACAAAAGAGTCGGCTGGAAGTCCCAGAAAGATAGACGCGGCGATTGCTGCTGTCATCGCCCTAGATAGGTGCATAAACAGCACTAAACTAGAAGATGAACTATCTCCGCAATTCTTCATTTAGGTTGGTTATGACAGCGACAATACTCCAAGCACTAGGGATCTTGACAGTTGCCGCAGGTGCGGGTCTTCTTTTTCCACCAGCAGGTGTGATTCTTTTAGGTATTGGCTTTCTTGCTTTCGGGATTGCCTTAGAGCGAGGTAAGTAATGCTAGGTAATCTTTTTGAAAGCAGAAATGTAAGCTTTCAGTCAATCTGGGGTTCGGGCGAGGTCTGGCAGCTAGATACTTCTGCTGGTCAGCTAATGAACACCCAGAAGTCGCTAGAAATCTCTGCGTTCTTTTCGGCAGTCAGTCTTATCTCTGACACTCTTGCAACTTTGCCTATTGACGCTCATGTTCACCGTGGCGCAGACAGAGTTCCATTAGACCCACAGCCAAACTGGATTCAACAGCCAGATGTAGACATGACTCGCTCTGGTCATTACCAGCAAGTCTTTATTTCACTTTTGATGCACGGCAACTCTTATACTCGTGTCTTCCGTGACCGTAGTGGCGAAGTTGTAAACCTAATGGCGCTTGACCCAGAGAAGATGAAGGTTACTCGGTCAGCAGTTGGTCGCAAGCTTTACGAATACGAAGATGACAAGAACCTGATGACATCTGACCAGATTATTCACATTACAGACTTGGTGCTACCAGGCAAGCTTGTCGGAACAAGCCGTGTTGAGAAACTTCGTGAAGCACTTGGACTAAACCTTGCACTACAGCAGTACGCAGCACGCTTCTTCGGTGCTGGTGCATCAGCTCAGGGTGTCATTGAGTTCCCTGGCAACCTAACACCAGAACAAGCTAAGCAACTTGCCGATGGCTTTGACTCACGCCACAAGAACAACTCACGCAGAGCGCACCGCACTGGTGTTCTATCTGGCGGAGCTAAGTTCGTTCCAACCCAAGTAGATCCTGAAAAGTCTCAGGCACTTGACTCACGCAAGTTCGGTGTGGAAGAAATCGCTCGTATCTTCAACATCCCGCTACACATGCTCGGTGTTCCTGACACAGCAAGCTACGCTTCGGTTGAGCAGAACGCAATTCAGTTCGTGACTCACACACTTCGCCCTTACGCAGAAAAGGTTGAGTGGGCTTACTCTCGCCTACTGCCGCCTAACGCTTACATCAAGTTCAACTTCAACAGTTTGCTTCGTGGAGACCTAGAATCACGCTTCAACGCTTATTCCGTTGCAACCCAGTCAGGATTCTTGTCAATCAATGACATCCACGCCTTTGAGGACATGCGCCCAGTAGACGGTGGAGACATTTACCGCGTTCCACTAGCCAACATCAATTTGCCAGACGCAAAGCTTGTTGGAGAGCAAATGATGTACGACATTGTTTCCAAGCTTGTTCAAGCTGGATACCAGCCAGACGACATTTTGTCTACTTTCAACCTGCCTGCTATTCCTCACTCTGGAGTACCTAGCGTTCAGTTGCAGCCAGTTTCTCAAATTGATCCAGAAGCCCCGACAACCGTTTACGAGGAATAATCGTGGCTATTACATCTGGGAACATAACAGTTGGAACTGTCGCATCACTTATTGACGGAACCTCTGTTTCCAACTTTCGCCTACTTGTTCACAATAACGACAACACTGATGCAGTTTACTTAGGCGGTCCTAATGTCACCATTGCTAATGGTTTGCAACTAGATAAGGGAATCATTCTTCAATTAGAAATGAACCCACTTGATTCGGTTTACGCTGTTTCAGGTAAAACTGGACACATAATTAGCTATATGAAGCAGGAATAAGTTGCCGTATTACATTACAGACAAATCCGATGACTGCTCTAGCTGGGCAGTTATCAAAGCAGACGGAGAAGTCCTAGCCTGCCACGACACTAAAGAGTCAGCTATTGACCAAGCTATTGCCGTCAGCCTTGCCGAAGACACAGAGTTTGGTGGAGAGCGAGCAGCAGTTGGCTTGCTTGCTTCAGGTGACTGGGTGTCATGGGATACAAACGACCCTACAATTCTGGCTCAGGTAGTAGTCGTAGAAGATCAGTACGCAGTAGTAAGGGTCTTTGAATACGAGTACGGAGTATTCAGTCCAACTGACAAGCTAATGGTTATCAATGTTCTGAGCATTGACAAGACTCAGCGACCTGAGCGTGTTGCAGTAGAAGAAGAAGAACTGCCAGAACCAGAAGACGACATGGATGACATGGATGACGACATGATACCAGGCGAGCAGTTCACAAGCCGTGCATTGCCAGATGAGCTAGAAGTCGGTGACTTTGTTTCTTGGCGTGCATCTGGCGGTAGAGCTAGGGGCAGAATTACACGCATCAATCGTGATGGAGACCTTACTGCTCCAGAGAGCGACTTTACTGTCACTGGAACACCAGATGATCCTGCTGCGCTAATACGCATTTACGAGCAGACTGCTGAAGGCTGGAGAGAAACCCCAGTTATTGTTGTACACAGATTTACAACCTTGACAAAGATTGACGAGCTTCGGTCAGAGAACCGTGCTATCAATCAAGAAGCACCTGCTTACATGAGAGCTGCCGCTAGGCGTGGACTTGAGTATTACGAGCAGGGACTTGCTGGAGACGGTGTAACACCTGGAACTATCAGAGAAGCTAGAGCTATGGCTAGTGGTGAAGTTAGTGATGACAAGTGGGTCAGGCTTTCAGCTTGGATTGCTAGACACCTACCAGACCTTGATGCCCCAGATGCAAACCCAGACTCGGACAACTACCCATCAGCAGGTGTGGTTGCACATTTACTTTGGGGTTCAGGTCCAACTAAGAGAGCCGCACAAAGAACTAAAGACTACGCTGATTCAGTTGTTGCTAGAATTAGAGCAGAGGAAACTAACGGTATGAGAACAGACAATAAGTGGCTAGATGTAGCCAGAGCCATTGCTCTAAAGATTGACGGCCCTAGGTCAGAGTCTAAAGAGCCAGAGGTTCGAGTAAACAGCACCGAGATTGAGGTTCGGTCCGAGGGCGATGGCATGACCTTTAGTGGTTACGCTTCTGTGTTTGATTCGCCATCTGAGGATCTTGGGGGCTTCATAGAGTATGTTGCCCCTGGTGCTTTCAAGCGCTCGCTACAAGCACGCAACGAAATCAAGCTTCTCTGGAACCACGACACTAGCGAACCATTGGCTTCGGTCCGTGGCGGAAGCCTTCAGTTAGTTGAAGACAGCCGTGGACTAAAGGTAACTGCAAAACTACCAAACACAACTCGTGGTCGTGATGTAGCCGAGCTTCTTCGGTCAAAGGTTATTGACTCAATGTCATTCGGTTTCAATGTAATCAAAGACTCTTGGTCAAACAACGGTTCGGTTAGAACTTTGGAATCTGTAAGGCTTTCGGAAGTCTCAGTCGTAACTTTTCCAGCATATACGGCTACCACCGCAACTGTAAGGTCATTACAGCCAACTATTGACGCTGACGAGCTTGCTAACGCACTTCTCAAGCTAGAGTCGGGCGAAGACCTAGACGAGAAGTCAGCCACCCTAATTACAGATGTTGTAGGTAAACTAAGACAGCAACCTGAGTCTGAAGTTGAGACTGGCGACAATGGACTGGCTTTGCTTGACCTAAAAAAGAAACAGCTCGACCTACTACTAAAAAGGATCTAACTATGGCAACCAAAGAAGAAATCAAAGCTGCAATTCTAAACGCTGCTGGCAACCCATCAGTAGGCGTTATTGCTGAGATGGCAGACCAGTTCGCTGATGCTGTAGCGGCTCTAGAGGAGAAAAACTCGACACCTGCCAAAGAGGTAAGAGTTGTCGAATCCAAAGAAATCAGGTAAACTGGTTTCCTGCCCCCCACCAAGTATTCCCTTCCTTGGTGGGGGGCCTTTTCTTTACCCGAATCTTTTTCGGTTGGTAGCCTTGTACTAGCAGTTGAGTGTTAGCACCGCTGTATCTGTTGAGTGTCAGCACCGCAGGAATCCCCTACCAATAACTATTCAAGGAGACTAAATGTCTGAATTTGTAAAGTCTCAGGTAGAAGTTCGCAACAACTTGATTGCTCAGGCACGCGAGGTCCTAGACCTAGCTTCTGCCGAGAACCGCGGACTATCATCTGAGGAAAACGAGAAGATTGCTCGTATTGAGGCTGACATTGATCAGCGCGATGCAGCTATTGACACCGCACGCAAGCTAACCGAGCGCGAGAACCGCGCTAACGAAGCTGCTGCAACACTAAACACAACTCCAGCAGAAAGCCGTCAGTCAGAATCTGACATTTTCCGTTCAATCGCTATGGGAGAAATCCGTGGCGGACACGAGTTCAAGTCTGAGAAGCGTACCCTTACTTCTTCTGACAACACTGTTCCAAAGAGCTTCTACGACCAGGTCTTCCAGATTGCTAGACTTGCTGGTCCAATGCTTGATGTTGGACAGGTTATCAACACATCCACTGGTGAGTCACTAACCATCCCAACCCTAACTGCTCGCTCAACCGCGACCATCAAGGGACAGGGTGTTCAGATCTCTGACTCTGACCCAACATTCAGCTCAATCGTTTTGGGTGCTTTCAAGTACAGCTTCCTAGTACCTGTTGCCAACGAACTATTGAACGATGCAGGGTTTGACCTATCAGCGCTTATCGCTGAGCAGGCTGGAAACTCAATCGGATTCGCAGTAAACACTGGTCTAACCACTGGAACTGGAACCGTTGAGCCTACTGGTGTTATGACCGCTGCTTCTTCTGCTGTAACTGGTGGAACTGGAGTATCAGGTGCTGCTTCATACGAGAACCTGATTGACCTAATTTACGCACTAGACGGACAGGCTCGTCTACTTCCTGGTGTTGGATTCATCACTGGTAAGTCTGGCCTAGCTGCTATGCGCAAGCTAAAGGATGGTGCAGGTAACTACATCTGGACCGACTCAGCAGTCCCAGGACAGCCAGCAACCTTGCTTGGCTACCCAGTGTACGAAAACCCAGCGGTTGCTGCGGTTGCAACTAACGCATTTAGCGTTGGTTTCGGACACCTTCCAAGCTACAAGATTCGCACCGCTGGTGGAATCCAAGTAGCACAGTCTAGCGACTTCGCATTTGACAAGGATGTTACAACATTCCGTGTCACCATGCGAGTAGACGGAAACCTAACCCACGCTTCACATGTTGTGAAGTTCCGCGGTGGCGCTTCCTAATCACTAGCTAAAAGCTGAAAGACCCCAAGCGTGTAGGTTCGCTTGGGGTCTTTCTTTTGCTATGCTGGGGCTAAAGAAAGGCAACCTACATGGCAAAAATAAAAGGGACTGTTTCCGTATTCTCAAATTCACCTGGGCAACCTACGGGCTACGGCATTGCTGCTGAAGCACTAATACAAAGACTAAAAAGAGACGGCGCAGATGTAGCTGCTATTTCTAACTACGGCAACGAGGGAATCAGAACTCAGTTTGACACTGGCTATGGGGACATACCTGTTTATCCAAGGGGGGCAGAAGTTTATTCAAACGATTCCGCCATCTTGGGACATAAGCACTGGAAAGCTCTAAACAAAAAGCAACCAGACCTACTAATTACTCTTTACGATGTTTGGGTGTTTCAGGGTAAGAACTGGGATGGTCTAAATGTTGCATCTTGGACACCTATAGATCACAGCCCAGTTCCACCAAGCGTAGCCAAGTGGAGTGCAAAAGAAAATGTCACGCCTCTTGCAATGTCAAAATTCGGTCAGAAAGAGCTACAGGCAAAGGGCATAGATTCCATCTACATTCCTCACTCAATAGACACTAAGGTATTCAAGCCCAGAGAAAAGATTGCTGGACAGTCAATCGAAGACTACATGGGTATTAGCAATGACCGCTTTGTTGTCGGCATGAACGCAGCTAATAAGTCTGGTGGAATTATTCACCGTAAGGCGTTTGGCGAAAACCTTATGGCCTTTGCAATGTTCTGTAAGAAACACCCAGAAGCTATCTTGTACATTCATACTGATCCAGTCAGTCCGCACGGCTGGAACCTGATGGCTTTGGGTGAAACTCTAGGCATCCCAGCAGACAACATGGCTTTTGTAGACCCAGTTAGCTATCGCTTTGGTATGAGCCAGGAAGACCTAGCTGGAATCTACAGCTCTATGGATGTGCTGTTAGCTACAAGCTACGGAGAAGGATTCGGTATTCCAACCGTTGAAGCTCAAGCCTGTGGCGTGCCTGTCATTGTTTCAGACTTTGCTGCTTCACCAGAACTTGTTGGAGACGGCTGGGTAGTTGGTGGTCAGCCACTTTACGACAATACTCAAAACTCTTTCTTCACTATTCCATCCGTACCGCTAATTCTTCAGGCTCTTGAAGAAGCCTTTGCAAGAGGAAAAGGCAAATCAGAAAAAGCAATAGAGTTTGCCCAGCAATACGACCACGATGTTGTGTGGGATAAGTATTGGAGACCAGCACTAAAGAAGTTGCTCAAGTGATTCCAGTCCTAGGCTTCTGTACGCTAAAGCGTTTTGATCTAGCTGAGCGTTTGATGATGTCCATTGACTATCCAGTTGAGCATTTGGTTGTTATTGACAATTCAGGCACGCAAAACTGGATGCCACCACGAGTAGCTATGGCTAAGAACCAGTGGAACATCCAAGTACCTCACGGACTCGGTTTGGTTGGTGCTTGGAACTTGATTGTCAAGACCACACCATTTGCTCCTTACTGGGTGCTTGTAAACGATGACGCTTGGTTTGAACCAGGCTCACTAGCCAAGATTGCAGAACAAGCAGACCCAAACGCACTATCTTTTCCAGACATCGTGCCAGATTGGTCCTGTATCGTGCTTGGAGAGCGTGTTGTAGACAAGGTAGGGCTTTATGACGAGCGCTTTTATCCTCTTTACTTTGATGACAACGATTATGAGCGCCGAATTGACAAAAAAGGCATTGAAATCAAGCGGATTCAAGCCAAAGTGCATCACGAGAACAGCTCAACCATCAAAAGTGGCTTCCAAAGCCAAAATTCGGTCAGTTTCATGGCAAATCACGCCCTTTTTGACCAAAAAATAGCTCAAAATGACTATTCAGAGGGTCAATGGAGTCTAAAGGTCAGGAGAGACAACTCTTGGGAGTAATTTACACAGGCGGGACTTTTGATTTGTTCCATGCGGGGCATGTTGAGTTTCTAAGACGCTGTTCAGAGCTGGGTAGCGTTGTCGTTGCCCTAAACACCGATGAGTTTATAGAAGAATACAAAGGCAAGCCACCAGTGATTAGCTACGCAGATCGCAAAGATGTTTTGCTTGCCTGTCGTTATGTAGATTCGGTTGTACCTAACATCGGGGGACCAGACAGCCGTATCACGATTGATTCGGTTATGCCTGACCTTGTTGTTATCGGCTCAGACTGGGCTAGGCGTGATTACTATACGCAGATGGCATTTGACCAAGATTGGCTAGACGCACGGGGCATTGGGCTTTGCTACATTCCATACACGCCTGGTATCAGCTCTACAGCTATCAAAGAGCGTATGCTGTTTAGGCGATAGACTAGACCTAGATTTAGCAAAGGACCCCCATGGCAATTTCAAATGGCTATGCCACACTTACAGAAGTCAAAGCTGCATTAAGAATCACAGATTCGGTAGATGACTCGCTTCTTGAGATGGCGATTGAGTCAGCTTCTCGATTGATTGACGGCTACACCACAAGATACTTCTACAACGCTGGAACAGCCACTAGAAACTTTGTTGCCGAGGATTCCTACCTAACAATCATTGATGACCTAATTAGCCTTTCAGAGCTAAAGACAACTGATGAAATCGGTAGTGAGTATGTAACTTGGGGAACAGCAGATTACCAGCTACAACCAGTCAATGGCAGAATAGATGGCCTTGCAGTTCCATACAACAGCATCCTGTCTACCGATGACTTGCTATTCAACAAACTGGGAGAACAAGCCCTAGTTCGTGTGACTGGTGTTTGGGGTTGGTCGGCAGTTCCAATCGCAATCAAGCAAGCCACAGTTATTCAGTCCTCAAGAATCTACAAGCGCCTTGACTCGCCTCTTGGTGTTGCTGGATTCGGTGATCTTGGAGCTATCCGAGTTGGTCGCTCGCTTGACCCAGATGTTGAACAGCTAGTAATGCCTTACCGCATTATGAGGAACTTTAGCTAATGGCATCTATCTCAGACATCCGCGCTGGGATTGCAACCAACCTTGCAACCATTACTGGTCTTCGGACATCCGCAGAAATTCCAGACAACCCGAACCCACCTGTAGCTATCGTCTCTCTGGATTCGGTGAATTACGACAAGGCTTACGCTAAAGGGCTAGTGGAATACAACTTTACTGTCACGGTCATTGTGGGTCGTTCAGCCGAGCGTATTGCCCAAAGAACGCTAGACACCTACATCTCAACAGGGGCAAACTCTATCAAAAATGCGATAGAGTTAGACAAGAGCCTTGGCGGTAAAGCCTACGATTGCCGAGTAGCTTCATTGAACTCGATTGGTTCAATTCAACTAAATGACAACACATACCTGGCTGCTGACTTCACGGTCACAGTCATAGCAAACTAGGAGAAATACACATGCCAAAGTTTTACGCTGCGGATTACAAAATTACCGTAGGAACCGCAAACCTCAGCACTTCAGTAAACTCAGTAACCCTTGACATCACAGCAGACGAAGTAGAGACAACCGCTTTTGGTTCGTCTTACCGCACTCGCATTGGTGGCCTAAAGGATGCTTCAGTATCCCTTGACTTCATGCAGGACTTCGGTGCAGGAGCCGTAGACGCACTACTGTTCCCACTATTGGGATCTACAGTAGCAATCAAGATTGCACCTACCTCTGGAACCATTACTGCCACAAATCCGCAGTACGAGTTCAACGCGCTTGTAACCCAGTATTCGCCCTACGCTGGCGCAGTGGGCGACCTAGCTACACTTTCAGTTTCATGGCCTGTAGATGGCGCAGTAACTAGAGCCACAGCCGCAGCCTAATCCGCTAGGATAAAAGAATGAGACTAAACCTACAAGTTGCTTACTCTGCTAAACCAGATGAGCTAAAAGAAATCATTTGCAATCCGTCTGACATGGTAAAGCTTGAAACTAAGTTTGACATGTCAATAGCCAGTCTTGAAAGCAACATCAAGATTACTCACTTGCTTTTCCTAGCTTGGGCAAGCGAGTCCCGCACTAAAGCAACTACTCTTTCGTTTGAGGAGTGGGTGGACACCGTTGAAAGTGTCAGCCCTTCTGAAGAACAAAAAAAATAGTTGGGCTTGGTGAATCTTCAGCTCATTGGTATTTAGCCACATTAGCTGTAGAGACAGGCATCAGTCCCAGAGAGCTTATGAAGCTCGATGATCGGATGCTCTGGACCATTGGTCGCTATCTAGTATGGCGAGCTACGCACCAAGCACCTAAGCGTTGAGAAGAAGCACCCTTCGGGGTGCTTCTTTTTTGTTCGGTAGACTTAGGTTAGATAGGCGGACTAAATGGCATTGAAACTTTACACTGGGCGCAATAGCGCCGTAAAGGTTTACGCTACCGACTGGAAAGTCTTTGCTAAAGAGCTGAACAAGACTGATAAAGAAGCTTCAATTCAGTTGAAAAAAGACTTCAAAGACATTATGAAGCCTGCCCAGCTTTCGGTTAGACAAGAACTAAAGAGCCTAGGTACTTCGGGTCCAATGCGCGGTATGCGTCATGGTGGTCGCACTGGTTGGGGCAGGAATTACGGCAACATAGGTAGTCCAGTTTCGGGAGCCAGTCGCTTCCCTTATGATTCGGTCTTCACCGAGGCTTTCAATAAGCCAAAACGAGGACAGACGGGTATTGCTCGACTTAGGGTTCGGTCAGCTTCAACGGTCATAGGTGATCTTGCAAATAAAACCCGTGGCGAAGGCAGAACACGCCTTTACAAAATTAGGGAGTTCGGTGGTCCAGAAATTAGCAGGACTCACCAAATTAGATCAAGTGCAGTCCAGAAAATGCTTACCAACCTAGGTGGGATTAGTAAGCCAAGCAAGCGCAAGAAGTCTCGAAATGTTTATCCAGGCTTTGATAGGTCCGAACCTGCTGTAACTAGGGAAGCCGCAAAAGCGATTGACAAAGCTGTCAGAATAGTAGAAGCCAACATTGATAGGAATACCCGATGAGCAACATGTTCTTGAATGTCGTCAGCACATTCAAAGGAGACGGCCTTGCGGCTGCCACACGCCAACTAGGTGCGTTTGGACAAGCATCTAGCGGACTGGGTTCAACACTAGGTAAAGTCGGTGCTGCACTTGCTTCGTTTGGTCTGGCAACTAAAGCTATCAAATTTGGTAAAGATTCCATTGACTCGGCAAGAGACTTAGAAAGAAACCTCTTTTCTGTAAACACTATTTTTGATGAGTTTTCCCCAAAAATTGTTCAGTTTACAAAAGATGCTGAACAGCTTGGTCTAAGCCAAAAGGATGCTGCTAAAGCTTCTACTTTTCTAGGATCTGTTCTAAAGCAATCTGGCTTTAGCATGGACTTTGTAACTAACGAAACCCAGAAGCTTGTAAGCCTAGGTGTGGACCTTGCAGCTACTTATGGCTACGATGTCCAAGAAGCTTTGCTTGGTATGACTGCTCTGTTCCGCGGTGAGTACGACCCGATTGAGAAGTTCGGTGTCGCTATGAAGCAGAGCGAAATAAACGCTGAGCTTGCTGCTAGGAAGCTTGACAAACTTGAGGGTTCTGCCCGGCGTAATGCTGAGCAGACAATTCGGTTGGAACTTCTTTACCAGCGTGCTGCCGATGCTACAGGTGCTTTTAGCGCCCAATCTGGAAACCTTTATGTAGAACAGAAAAAGCTTCAGGCTCAATTTGAAAACATGCAAGCTCAAATCGGTACAGATTTATTGCCTGTTTTTGGACAACTTGTTGAAGCGTTAGTCCCACTTGTAGACGATTTGACACCAAAATTAGCAAAAGTCGTACAAGATTCCATACCTGTATTGGAAACATTGATTGGCACGCTCAAAGACATGAGCGATGAAACAACTACTACTGGTCAGACTTTTGGAGCCTTGACATCTATGCTGGGCAACACCTTTAGATTAGTTGCTGAAAACCTAGGTGTAATTGTGCAATTAGCCATTGTTTTTGGCACAGCTAGAGTCGCAGTCGTACTATTCAATGCTGCCTTGAAGGTAACTCCAGTAGCTATCTACATGACGACCATTGGTTCTTTGATTGCAAGCTTGATTGTTGCAGCAGATACTTTCAAAAGGGTACGCATAGCTGCTGAAAGAGCTGGGGATAGCCTTACCGAAACTCAAAAAGACGGACTAGCACTACAGGGCGCATTAACTGGGTTCAACCCTCTCAAAAATCCATTGATTACATTACTGCAAGAGGCAGTCAAATGGGCCATGCGTCTTACTGGTGCTTTGGACCTATTGCCTAAAGAAAAAATAATAAAAATCAAGCTTGAAGCAGACACAAGGAATAAACAACTTGGTGATTACTTAGCGCTTCTAACTGGCAGAGCAAATGAGCCAGGTGGGGCAAGCTTTGACCAAGGCAAAAATCAAGATGATAAAGGCGGGGCGGGTAAAAAGCCAGAGGTAAGCGGATTAGCAGCTCTAATTGCCGATGCTGAGAAAGCAACCCTGCTCGCAAAGAAAAGGATTCAATTACAAAATAAGGATCTAAGTAAAGAAGTAATTGATTTTATTTTGAGTACAAGTAAGCCTGTAAAAGCTGCAAACGATGTGCTAAAACTTATTAGCAAGAACGCTGGCGCTGCAATAAAGAAACTAACGGAGCTTTACAAAAAGTCTGCTGCTGGTCGGGCGGCGGCGGCTCAGGCAATCGCAAATCAACTAGCAGAAGAAGAAGCTGCGGAAGAAGCTGCAAGGTTAGCGCGAGAGGCACGGATAGAAGAACAGAAGCGCGTTTACGAGTCTTTCCTAGATTCCATCAAAAGCACCTTTGGCGGGATAAAAGAAGCTATTTTGGGCGCTTTTGACATCACAGCGCTTGGCGGATCTACGAACTCTATTATTCGCAACCTAAATAAGTTACTTTCAAAAACTAGAGATTTCGCTGCCAACATTTCAAAGCTAAGCTCCATGGGACTTGACCCAGCTTTGCTACAGCAAGTTATCTCCGCTGGTCCAATGGCGGGAGCTAGGCTTGCTGCTGCCCTTGTCCAAGGTGGGGTTGGCGCTCTAGGTCAGATAAACGCAGCCTACGGAGAGTTCGGCAACCTAGCTACCTCAATCGCCACCACAGGAACCAACGCACTATTCGGTACTCAGGCACAGCAGAATGTTTACAACATCAATGTCAGCGGTGGTGTCGGCTCTGGTGCAACTATCGGTCAAGCCATTGTGCAGGCAATCAAGGACTATGAGCGAGTCTCTGGCGCAGTCTGGCAGGGAGCCTAATGGCAGCCCCAGCCGTCAAGGTCGAGCTTGGTCTAAACCTAGGCAGTAGAGATCCTTTAGCGTTTGTGCTAAACGATGACCCAAGAGGCAAGCTTGACAGCACTAGCTTTACACTCAGCGGTGACAGGTACTTTGACATTACGCCAAGGCTTGTAACCACAAGCGTAAAGAGGGGCAAAAACGAAGCGCTAAACCGCATTGACGCAGGTGTTACCTCTATTAGCGTAGATAACTCTGATAGGCACTTTGACCCGCTTTATGAAAATGGTCCTTATTTCGGTCAGCTTATTCCGCGCCGTTCCATCCGAGTATCTGCAAACGACCTACCTGTCTTTGAAGGCTTTATTGACGACTTTGACATTCAGTATGAGCCAGGCGTGCAATCGGTAGTACGCATTGAGGCATCAGACGCACTTTCAGTTTTAGCCAACTCAGAGCTTGATGAATTTACCCCAGTTTCTGAATTGTCAGGTGCAAGGGTCTCCGCTGTTCTTGATAGACCAGAAGTAGATTGGCCCATAAACCTTAGACAAATTGACACAGGCAACTCTGTCATGCTTGATAACGATGTAGCTCAAGGTACGGGAACCCTTGACTACCTCAATCTTGTTGCTGGCTCCGAGTTTGGAAACCTGTTTCTGTCTAAAGACGGCAAAATTGTTTATCAAGAAAGAAACTCAATACCCAACACTCCAAACATCGTATTTAGCGATGAAGTAGTTGCTGGTGAATATACGGGAATCCAGTTTGCCGATGTAAACATTGTTTATGGATCAGAGAACCTTTACAACAGCATTACACTAAGCAACGCCGATGCAATCCCAGATGAAGTTTTTGCAAATGACGCTGATTCCCAAATTACCTATGGACCAAGAGCCTATAATCAGTCAGGTTTGCTCATACAAGACCCAGTTCAGCTTCAGTTCCTAGCAGATTACCTACTTGCTAGATACAAGGACCCTCAGTATCGCTTTGAGACCGTGACCGTGGTAATGGACACCCTTACTAGAGCGAATCAGGACAAGGTCCTTGATTTGGAGATTGGTGATGTGGTTTTGGTCAGGTTTGAGCCTTCAGACATTCCACCAGCCATTGAGCAATACTGCCGAATCATCGGGGTCAGCCACGAATGGACACCAGGTAGCAAGAACATCAGTTTTGCCCTAGAACGCCTTGATTTTGCTATCTTTATTCTTGATGACTTGATCCTTGGTGAGCTGGACAATGACCGCCTTGCTTACGAGTAGTAAACTATAACCAACAACTAAGGAACCCAATGCCAAGAAAAACCTTTACCGCTGGTGAAGTCCTAGCAGCCGCTGATGTAAACCTATACCTCAGCAATGAGGTCACACTAACTGCCTCTACTGCTACAACTTACACAGTCCAAACCGCAGATCGCTACAAGATTTTAGAGTTTGACTCTGCCTCAAACACCACAGTGACTATTGGTACAGCCACAGCTTTCCAGGCTGGCGAGCGTGTGGACATCTTGCAGGATGGTGCTGGAACAGTAACCATCACTAGGGATGGCACAGCCACCTCACTTGCTGGTCGAGGAACCGCAGGAACCGCTTACAGAATCGGTCAGCGTTATGACGCTGTTTCTGTGATCTGTGTGGCAGCTAACACTTACCGCATTATTGGTAACGCAACGGCAGTCTAAATGTCACTCATTCCGATTGGTCTTTTGAGTGCTGCTGGTTCGGGTTTGATTCGAGTCGGTGTTGCTGGTTATTTTGGGGGTGGCTTTGAAACTGCCAATGTTACTACTGTTGATAGGTTCGCTTTTCCCAGCGATACAAGAACTACTTTAGCTACTGGATTATCCTCTGCTAGGTCGCAAACTAACGGAATGGCTAACTCTGGAGTAGCTGGATATATTTCTGGTGGAAGCAACTCTAGCTCTAGCGATAAGTTTGTTTTTCCTTCTGAAACTAGAACAACAATAACAGTGACGACAAGAAACAACGCTGGAGCCTTTGCTAACTCTGGAGTAGCTGGGTATATTGGTGGTGGAGAAAACTCTACGGGAACAAGACTTGGAACTGTTAGCAAAATTACTTTCCCAGCCGACACCACTTCAACCTTGGCAGCGACCTTCGTAACTAATACGGCTATGCTTACAGGCTTCGCTGATAACGCAGTAGCGGGTTACTTTGTTGGTGGAGATGATTCCGTAGACGCTGGAAATAGGCGTTGTTCTAAAGTTGCTTTTCCAACTGACACAATGACAAACAACAACGGCTTTCTTCCGAGTCCCGGTACGCGAAGATTAGCGGGCTTTGCTAACTCTGGAACTGCTGGTTACGCAGGTGGCGGTGAAAGAGCCTCTGTTGTGGCAACAATGTTTAAGTTTGCCTTTCCTGCTGATACAAGTAGCACTTTAGGAACTGGACTATCTGCCGCGAGAATTTGGTTAGCAGGTATGGCTAATTCAGGTTCGGCTGGTTATATTGCGGGTGGACAAACAAGTTCGGCGACTAGTAACAGGGTTTCTACTGTTGATGTTTTCGCTTTTCCTAGTGATACTAGAAGCACACTTGGAACGGGATTGTCTTCAACTAGAACCCAATTAGCAGGTATGGCAGACGCAGGGGTTTTCTAATGCTGGACAAGATAGAACAAGCAATCGCAGAAGTTCAGCAGCCACGCTCACGCTTCCAGCTAGAGCGTTTCGTTTTGGGGCAACACGCAACCTCAGAGATGAAGTATTACCAAACTGTCATTGAGCTTCAGGACTCAATCTACAAATACAAGCTTGCACAGATAAATGTAAAAAAGTCAGAACTCAAGATTGCCAGGTTACGATCTACTGGCGATGAGCTTGATGAACTAAAGGCACAAGAGCTAGAGCTGGGACTAGCTCAGACTCAGTTTGCTATGTTGGGTGCCGAGCGAGAGATGAAGCACCTTGTTGAAATCTGGGACAGCTTTGAGCAAAAATACACTCGTGACCAGATAGAGGCAGCTCAACCTGACTACTGGCAAGCAAGACTAAGCAACAACGCCAAAGCAATGCTGATGGGTGGTGCTGGTGTGAACCCAGCTCACATAGAGGCTATGGAACAAGCAGGGGTACTCGACAGCTTTGTTGCCGAGGTAGAAAAGACAAAGAAAGAACTAGCATGAACTACGCAACTTGGAAACTAAACTTCACAGATCCTAAGTATGGGACTGGACCAGAGGACAAGATCGGCGAGCTAGGCTTTGCTGCTGAGGGTGCTTGGGTATCTGGTCAGGTTGAGGATGGTGGCACAATTCTTGGCTATGTTACTGAGGCACAAGATGAGTCACAGCTAACAACTTGGGAATTCACGAACATTAGCCAACTTGACGCTATTGAGTTTTGCCTTGCTCTTGACCCAACGGCTTACATATTGCCAGATGGTCGTATTGCTGCTGAGGTGGTTGAAGGCTAATGGCTGAGGAAACAACGGGGGTACGCATTACCCAGCAAGCAATCTATGCCAAGCAACTAGAGCATGGCGAAACCCTTGTCAAGATCTTAGAGAAGCTGGACCACCTTGACGAAGTACCAAACAGACTTAGAGAAGTAGAGCTGACCCTTGCTCGCCTAGCATGGATTGAAAAGATTGCCTACACAGGTTTAGCTGCTGGTATCACAGGCTTGATGTCTGCCCTGTTTAGCATCTTGGTAAAGTAATTTATCTTGTTTGTGGATGTTGCATAAGCCATGAGAAGGCTTGACATTAGCTAATGTATCTGGGCCACCTTTTGCAATCGGTATCACATGATCAATATGCAGTGCTTTCTCCCAGCCCTTAGTCCCAATCTTTCTAGACGCTTCTAAATTGATTGCCTCACCGCAGATGTGGCAGTTAGTTCCATACATATTTAGAACTTGAGCCTCAGTGTATTTTTCCCAACCATTAGCTTTTTTTCTAGCTCTTTTCCTACGAGCAATGCCAGCAATTTTGTCTGGATTTTCAGCTCGGTACTTTTTTCCCTTTTCCCTGTGATACTCAATCTTTGACTTGTATAGTTCAGGCCACTTAGATCGGCGGTATTCGTTTAGCTCATTTTTGTTGGCGTAATAGTAAGCAAGATTTGTCTGCCTATGTTTACTTGGATTTTTAGCCCTGCTTATTTTTGCTGATTTGTTCATGCATGGCTTACAGGCAGCCCTTAGTCCATTAGTGTTTGTGTCTTTGTAGTAATCGCCATAAGGCTTGGTTTGACCACACTTAGTGCAGGTCTTATACTCAATCATGTTGGACTCCTTTTTAGTCTGGCCACGCCCCTGGATGTTTCTGCATCGCAGGGGTCTTCTCTTTTAGTTTAGTGTGCTGGTAAACTAAAACCATGAGATTTCCATTTGATAAACCAATGCCGCCGATAAGTTCTCCATTTGGTTGGCGGATACATCCGATCCTAAAAACACGCCGTTTCCATAATGGCTGCGACTACGCAGTTGCTATTGGTCGAGAGGTCAAAGCTATTGAGGCTGGCAAGGTTCTATTTGCTGGACCATCTACTCTAAAGTTTCCCAACGGCGAACCTGCTGGCGGTGGTTACATCGTCAAGATTAGACACAAGGTAAATGGCGAGTGGATTACATCGGCTTACATGCACCTACGCAAAAACAGCATCACCGTCAAAAAGGGTCAGCTTGTCACCGAGGGTCAGGTCATCGGATTGTCTGGCAACACAGGCGAGTCCACAGGCCCACATTTACACTTTGAGATTCAGCGTGGCAAGACTTACATCTGGACCAACAACGGCACACGCTACACAGAGCCTGTGAGCTACATCAAGACGCAGAGAGCAATAGAAAAGCTAAAGTGAAGTGGCTAGATTCGGTCTTTCTGCTCAAGGATGAAAAAGGCAAAAGCTCTGGCCCATCTTGGAACTTTAGACGCAAGCTAATCTTCGGTTCTTACCGAGTCGGCGTGCTGATGATCGTGTTTGGAATGATTACCTTTGTCTGGGACAGGCAGGTTTCAATTCAAATGGTGGTCGGCGGTGTTGCCCTTATTTCCATCATCCTCACGGCCTATACCGCTAGTGCTACCTTTGAAGATGTAAAGCTATACAAACCAACAGATGAGGAAGAATAAATGTTAGAAATGAAGCCAGCAGTACGCAAGTGGATTTATGCCATTATTGCCGCAACAGTACCCCTACTGATTAGCCTTGGTTCTTTGACAGGCGAAATGGGAACTCAGATTCTTGATGTGGCAGCAGCCGTGCTTGCTATCGGTGGATCTGCCCTTGCAATCAGCAATGTACCGCCAACAGACCCTAAATAGCCCCAAAACGCCCGTACAGGCTCTTAGCCCTCAGATAAGGTAAATACCTTGCCGAGATTCGGTTATGGCTTCTACGGGCTTTTTAGCGCCTTGATTTATCGGCGTTTACGCTCAGATTCGGTTGTACCGCCCCAGACTCCGTGCATACCTGCGGATACTGCGTAGTCAAGGCACATAATCTTGATTGGGCATTGGGAGCAAATTGCCTTGGCTTGGTCGGCAACCCATTTCCGATCATGGGTACTTCCAATTAGGTCTTCAGGGAAGAACAGGTCAGGGTCAGCTGCGCACCCCACTCCGCCTGGTATCTCTCTGATGGCTTCTTGAAGCTCAATGTATTTGCGTTCTAATTGTCGGTGGCTAAGCATAGATTTACATTACTGATAAAACCCGCTAATGTGAAATCCCACACCGAGTGGATGTGGGATTCACGCCAAATGAAAGAGAGGGAAACACTTGGCTATAACCAAGCTACCAACCGTAATAAACGAGTTGCAGGATGCAGTCCTACTAGGCGACTTTGAGAACGGGTCCGATGAATGGCACGAGCTTCGTAATGAAGCTGGCGCTATTGGCGGGTCAGACATCGGAGCAATCGCAGGACTGTCTCAGTGGGAAAGCCCGTACACCAAATGGGCAAAGAAGACAAAACAAATCCCAGATGACTTTGAGCCAAATATGTCAATGCGACTTGGTACAAAGCTAGAAGCTCCAATCCTAGAAATCTTTGCTGAGGAACATCCTGAGTTAGAAATCTACACAACAGGAACTTGGGCTAACAAAGAAGAACCTTGGATGCGAGCAAACCCAGATGGTCTTTACGCAGACCAGGCAGGTGAGTTCGGAATCATTGAAGTCAAATTTAGTCGAGACTACTGGACACAGGTTCCACAGTCTTACCGCGCACAAGTTCTTTGGTACATGCGAGTATTCGGTATTCGCAAAGCAAAGCTAGTTGCGCTCTGTGGCTCTAGCTATCAAGAGTTTGACATCGAGTGGGATCAGTTTGAGGCAGACGCTTTGTTTGCTGCTGCGATTCGATTCCGCAACCATGTCGTACAAATGCGAGCGCCTCAGTGGGATGGTTCGCTTTCTACGCTGGAGACAGTCAAGAAGCTCAACCCGAACATTGAAGATGGCGAGATAGACCTAGACGATTTGGGTATGCATTACTTCAACAAACTTGACGAGTATGAGCGTGTTGAAAAGGAACTAAACGAGCTAAAGAGTAGAGTCCTATCTGCTATGGAAGGTAAAAAACGGGGCTTAGTCTACGGCGAACACAGAATTAGCTTGCGAGCTAGGGGTGCGGGACTTCCGTACTTACATCACGAAAAGAAATAAGCTGGCACATTTTTACTTATGTGTTATCATTTTCTTATGAATTACGAACAGCTACTAAAAAACACTGAAACTCTTGATAATGGTTGCATAGTTTGGACAAAATCAAGATCCAAAGGCGGCTACGGTCAAAAAGCAGTAAATGGTAAGAAGCAATACACTCATCGCCTTAGTGCAGAAATGCACTATGGTCCTGGTGCAACAGGCCAAGAGGTCATGCACTTATGCGATAACCCACCGTGTCTAAACCCAGAGCATCTTCGGTGGGGTACTCGTAAACAAAATGTTCAAGACATGCTTGCCAAAGGAAGACATAAAACTAATCCTAAAAAAGGCGAAGAACACTCTCAAGCAAAGCTTACGAAAGAAGAAGTGGTTGAGATTCGTATTTTGTCTGGTCGGGGTTTTGTCCTAACTGATTTAGCAAAAATGTATGGCATTACGGCATCCGAGGTACACCAAATAGTAAAAAGAAAAAAATGGAAGGAAGTAAGGGAAATTGCCGAATTTTTCACTAGCTGACTACGAGACTGTAGAAGAAAGAATCAAACGCTGGTACAAGGACAATCCAGAGGGGCGTATTGTGACTGACAACATCACCACGCTTCAGGACCGACAAGTTGGCACTTGGGTTACTAAGAGCTATGTCTACCTTAATGCCGATGACCAGGCTAAAGGATTGCCTAAAGCAACTGGACTGGCGTTTGAGATTGACTCAAGCAAAGGTCCTCAAGCTACATCAGCCCTTGAGGTATGTGAGACCAGCTCAATCGGGCGAGCGCTTGCCAATGCCAACTACTCTGGCAACAAACGAGCTTCACGGACCGAGATGGAAAAGGTTGCACGAGGCAAGACACCAGTAGCGCCTGCTAAAGACTGGCTAGTAATGGCTCAATCAATGGGAGATGACATAGACGGTCTTAGACTGTTATACAGCGAAGCCAAAACTGCAAACGCACCAAAAGACACGCTAGATAGGATTGCCGAAATTGCCAATGGATCATCTGGAAATGCGAATCCTAATAGCCTCACTGATGGAAGTTCAGGAGTGTCTGCATGAGCAAATGGGTAGGGGAAACTACGCCACGGTGGACAAGATGTGGCTGCTTCAGAGGGAAAAAGGAGAGAGGCTAAAAAATGGAGATTATTTCACCGACTCACATCATCCAGGAGCTTCAGAGACTAACAGCGGAGATGGACAAGGGCAGTAATGCCCTCTATGACGCTGAGTGCAAAATGGCAGATGCCGAAGCTGCCTACGACAAGGCTGTCTCACTAGCTTTCATAAACAACCAAGGCACGGTGGCAGATCGTCAAGCCGTGGCTAAGTTGCAGTCAGTAGACGCAAAGCTACAAGCTGACCTAGCCAGAGCCGAGTTCAACAGGGTCAAAACCAAGATGAAAACCCTGTCAGACCAAGCAACAATGATGGCTGTTATGTCCAAAAATGTCGAGCTTCAGTGGCGAACACCCTAGCTGGTAGCCTTGAAAGGTGATTGCTGAAACCTGCTCATGCGGGGCCAAGTTCAAAACGGATGAGGCCAAGGGGATAACCCTAGTCCGAGAGTGGCGTAGAAAGCATCATTGTCAGGAAGCTGAATCCGAAACACGAGACTACGAAACTAGCTCAACTATCGGTTTTTCTGCTGATTACACTGGCACAGGACTAGACCTACCTGCAAAGAAATACGACCCGTGGGAAGATGAATAGCAAAGAGTTTCAAAAGTACATCAAAAGGGATGAAGGAATCTGTTGCCATTGTGGGACAGATGACGATACTGTTTCGCCCCACCACAGGCAAAATCGTGGGATGGGCGGTTCCAAAGAACGAGATGTTCCGTCAAACATAATCTTGATTTGCAGTAGGGCAAATGGGGAGTTAGAGTCAAATGCTACCTTTGCTCAGATGGGCAGGGACTTCGGTTGGAAACTGACAGCAGGTCAGGACCCTAAAAAAGTTCCTGTGTACTTGGCAAATGGTTGGTACTTGTTAGATGATGAGTTTGGAAGAACGAAAGTGAACCCGCACAAAGAAGCGGACTAGAAAGAGGGAAAAGAGAGATGCCACTAATCCGTGGACACCACAGCTTTGATGATCACTACACCCAGATACCTAACGACTGGGTTAGAGATAGCCGACTAAGCCTAAAGGCGATTGGTTTGCTTGCTCAGATTATGAGCCACAAGCCTGGCTGGAATCTAAGCCTGCGCTCTATCGCCCGAATCAATGAGACTGGCGTTGGAACAATCAAGTCGGCTGTAGAGGAACTAGAAACCTTTGGCTACCTAACGCGCTCTGCGGACCAGCTTCACAACGAAGACGGCACATTTGCCGATTATCTTTGGACAACTGCTGACCCGTTCCAAAACCCCGTCACGGTGAAAACCGCGCACGGAAAACAGGACACAAAGAAGACTATTACTAAGAACACTATTTCTAAAGAAAGCACCAATAAGGCTTCGCAAATCCCAGATGACTTTTCGGTCACGGAAGACATGCGATCTTGGGCAACTGAGAAGCACCCGCAGGTGGACATTGACAAGGCAACTCTGAACTTCGTGGACTACTGGAAGTCCAAGCCAAAAGACAACAAGCAGCTAGATTGGACACGCACCTGGCAACGATGGATAAGAACAACAAGACCCGAAGCAAAAGCTAGAGTCTCAAGAGAAGACGAAAACAAAAAAGCAATTAGGGAGTTTCTAAAAAATGCAAAAGACTGAGACAGCAGAACTAATAGAGTTTCTAAGCCTTGTAGACGGGCGCAAAATCTCTGGCGAGAAGATTATGGCTTGGCACGAGGTCCTAGGCTTCTTGGACTATCCTGTGGCTAAACAGGCAGTCATTGAGGCTCAGCGGGACAGCGCAATTCAGTACATAGAGCCAAAGCACATCTTGGGCAAGGCAAAGTCAATCCAAGATCGTAAGAAGTCCGAAGAACAGAGAGCTGAGCAATTCAAGGAAAAGCCCCTGACATTCGGTTCTCGTATGCCTAAGTGTCAGCACGGCATTGGGCTGTTGCTTTGCGACCCGTGTTGCAAAACGGCTGCTCAACAAGCTGGATTGCTAAAGTAGGTTTGTGGATGAGAACAAAGCAATCTGTTCGCGCTGTGGGTCTACATGGACTATCAATGCCCAAAAGCGCAATAGAAACGACCTTCGGTGCTTCTCCTGTCGGATGCGTAAGTCTCTGGTTATCAAGTACGGTAGCCAGAAGTGCGTCACTTGGCAGGGCGAGTTTGACCGAGAGACGCTAACTGTTCCAATTTACGAAGGACACCCAGTATTGCCAGGATTACGCAAGTGTGGTCACATAGACTGCGTAAATGCTGAGCATGTTATCCAAGTGGATGACTAAACTAAAAGAAAAGAGAGAAAGGCAGCAATGGCTTCCATCGAAGTAAAAGGGAAAATCGGCAGGATTTTCTGGGAAAACAAGGGTCTTGAAATCATTGAGACTTACACAAACAAAGCAGGCAAAGAAGTAAACGCATACTTTACGGTTTGGCTAAGCACCCCAACAACAACTCTAAAAGTTGGCGATGAGGTAAAAGCAAAAGGACTCTACTCACACGAAATTAGTGAGTGGGATTCAGAAGGCGAAATAAAGCGTAAGGTTCAAGTTGCGATCAATAACCCAGTCGTGACAGTTTCAGAACCTACCTTTGCCCCGACACACGAGGCAACACCCTTTTGAGAATCGTTCAATGGCTTCTCCCGTCATCTACTGGATTGCTTCTGCTAAACCTATCTAAGACAGCAGAGGGATTCTGGAATGTGGCGGGAGTCGCCGTTGGACTCTTTTACATCTGGGCTGGCCTCAGTGCCGCCTGGATGATTTATGTCAGAAACTAACTTCACAATCTCCGTGACTGGAGACCCAGCCTCACAAGGCTCGCACGCCATTATGAATGGGCGTATTGTTCAAGTCAATTCCAAGAAACACAAGGCTTGGCGCACAGCCATTGTCAATACCTGCATTGAGAACCTGCCCCAAGGCTGGGTTCCATTAGATGAGCCAGTTGAGCTAATCGTGAACTTCTACATGCCGAAAGGAAAATCCGTGAGTCGGGGGTTGCCATCTGTAGCCCCCGATCTCTGACTTGACAAACTAATCAGAGCAGTCGGAGACGCTTTGGCTATAGCTGGTGTCTATGCCGATGACTCCCGCATAGTCCGTATTAGCGCTCGCAAGCTGTATGCCCAAGGGATAGAACCAGGCGCAACCATCGAGGTCAGGGCTATCCGACACGCCGAAGAATAAAAATACCTAAATCTTGCTTTTTCTGTGATTTTTTGCTATTTTCATCTTGTTAGCTAAATAGCTGACATAAGGGAAAGAGGGAAAATGCCACAGGCAAGAAGGACTGATCCACAGACATCGCACGATGCTGCTAGGTCAGTGAAGGATGTAAACAAAACTAAGCAGGCCATTCTGAGTCTGCTACGCAAGCACCAGTCAGACATGCAACTGGTTGCAAACTACTCAAAGCTAGTCAGACAAAACAAAGCACCGAGAGCCAGCGAGTCTGGTATTCGGTCACGCCGTGCTGAGCTAGTAAAGCTTGGACTCGTGAAAGACACGGGCAAGAGAGATAAATCGGCATCAAACCGTCAAATGATTGTTTGGGGAAGGAACTAATGCCAACAGACTCACCACTACAAATTGACTTAGACATGAGCGATTTCAACCCACACCAGTACAACCACGGAGTTGCTCAAGCTGAGGGAATCGCAATCGGCAGAAGGCTGATGAGGGAAGAAGTGTTGCGACTTATCAATGCCGCATACCCGACACCTACCAAAGCAACAAAAATTATTGCTGACCTAATTGAAGGGATACAAATTGAGACGGATTCTGTCTTTTCTATATCCAGTAGATAAATTAGCTGCCTACAACCAGGGCAGACGAGACGAGCAAATGGCTGTTGAGTCATTGATTGATTCGTTCCGACTAAGCAGGTGGCTAGATGCTGCAACATGCAACATTATCCATGACCACCTAAACCACATTGATCGTAGACCGAAGGTAGAACTATGAGTGACCTACAAGACATCATTGCAACTACCTCAATTAGAGCCTTCAAGAGTGGCTACAGCTTTGGTAGAAAAGAAGAACAACAGAACATTGTCAAGCTGTTAGAGCAGCACGAGCAGGAAACTAAGTGTGATTGCGAAGGATGCCAGTCCTGGACTAACGCTTTTGATTTCATCATCAAAGAGATAAAGGGAGAGATAAATGGCTGACACCGATTATTCCAGAGGGTATGCGGCTGGCAAAGATTATGCTCGCAATCAGATTCTTGAGTACATACAGCAGCATTTTTTGGAACAAGTAGACATCACTTCAGAAGACATAGCAAGCGAGATCGAATACCTACAGCGTCAAGACATAAGGGAGAAGAACAATGGATGAGGATTTCACAACTGAAACAAAGTTAGAGCTGGTAGCCATTGAGCTAGACAGCATTGCACAGGACCTTCAGGCCATAGAGGATGGCTTGCTGGCAATACAGAAGAAATACGGAAGGGACCCAAATGAGGCTATTCAATCTAGCTGAGGCAAACAAAGAAGCCAAAATCTACGCAAAGGGCTACGAGCGCGGAGCAAAAGAGATGGCGGAACACCTGCGGGAAATGATTATCTACAACATACTCAATGATGCCGTGCTTAGTTTCTGTATGGGTACAGAAACAATAGAAAAGATTGTCCAGATTGTCGAGGAATCCTAATGGGAAAGCACCTAGGGATCAGAAGACGCTGGAATGTCTTTGAGTATCGTTACCACCAGCGCCGAATCATTGCGCTGTGGATCAAGATTAGAAGACTAATGAAAGCCAGGCTAAACCATGAATGAGCTGGAAAAGGCAATCAAATTACTAGAAGACAAGAACCTAGTCTGGTCTGAGGATTTCGACACGATTCGGTTAGAATTGACACAGCTACTGCGAAAGGCTGCTGATGTCGAATACCATAAGCTTGAAGCGGAACTTGACGCTTTGGCAAGACAAGTAAACAACGAAGGGAGCAACAATGCTAGAGGGACTTACACCACCTAAAAAGATTCCAGCGTGCAAAGTTAGAGCTGTTATGAACGCGCTGAATGACAAAGATAAAGAAGCACTCAAGAGTGCTTTAGATAATCCTGACTGGGGACATCAATCCCTTGCGATTGAGCTGAATAAGCGCGGAATATTTATCAGCGAACACCCAATCAGGAAACACCGCATTGGAAGATGTAGCTGTAATGCTTGAAAACTTAGAGCCAGCTCGGAAGGTTACGGCCCCTAAAGACTGGCGACCCGCGGTGGAATTTGATGGCACGAACGGACTTGCCACCACTCCACCAACTACTGGCGACCAGCCAGACTTCACTCAGTTTCTTATAGACCAAGGCTTTGACCCTGAGAGAGTAGAGATCTACGGTCCTGTAAGAACATCACGCTGGCAACAGCGCGAGGGTGGGGACTGGCTGGTTAGCTGGCGGTTCAACTTTCGTATGAAGGCAGACCTAGAGCTAGACCTGCCGACACTTTACGCACAAGCCAAGAAGACTAAAAAGCAAGAAGTGAAAAAGACAAAAGAAGGCAAAGCCTTTGTCATTGTCCCAGCCGACTTCCAAGTAGGCAAGACAGGCTCAAGAGGAAACACTCAAGACCTAATTGCCAGAGTCTTTGAAAGCTACGAGCGCATCGAGCAAAAACTAAAGAGGGGGGGCTATGAGCGCATAATTATTCTGGATGCTGGCGATGTAATTGAGTCAGTACAGAACGCTGCTCAGTTTGCTCAGCTTGAATCCAACGACATATCTCCAATGCAACAAGTGGACCTTAGTGCCGCATTACTTTACGATTTGGTCAAAATGGCGCACAAGTACGCACCAGTCACCTACGCTTCGGTTGCTTCCAATCATTGTCAGTGGAGATTCAACGGTCAGACAGTCGGTAAGCCTGGACTCGATGACTGGGGCATAGTAATCCTGCAACAGCTCAGACGATTGACTACTGAGCTAGGTATGGATGTCACTTACCTTATTCCTGACCCCTATGACGAGTCGCTGGCACTTGATGTCTTTGACGATGGCTTCCACATTGTTGCGCTTGCTCACGGTCATCAAGCAAAGAGACCAAACGGAATGGAAGCTTGGCTACAGAAGCAAACATTCGGTCAGGGTCCGACTTCGGCTTTCACCTTGTTTGTCAGCGGACACTTCCACCACCTTCGGGTAGAGGAACTCGGTCAGGCTCATAACGGCGGATCTCGATACTGGGTGCAGGCTTCAACGATGGACAACGGCTCTGACTGGTTCAGGCTTCAGTCTGGAACGGACAGCGTGACTGGAATTGTTTGCTTTGAGCTAGAGCGCCAAATGCACTTTACAGGGACCGTTTACAAGCTATAGAGTGGGATTGAGAAAGGGAAAATAATGAAGGTAAAAGCACAAATACTAATCGGGGACAACAGAAAGTCACTAAAGAACTTACCCGATGCATCAGTTCAAACAGTAGTGACATCACCGCCTTATTGGGGGCTGAGGGATTACGGAACAGCTAATTGGACTGGCGGAGACGAATCTTGTGAACACATCAAAGACCCAAGCAAGACTAAAAAGTTTGGCAACGATGAGTTCAATAAAAATAGACCAAGCAGAGAAGCAACTAAACTTCCTGGCTATTACTACAAAGACCTTTGTGAATCTTGTGGAGCAATCTTTGAGGACAATCAGATAGGACTAGAGCAAAGCCCTGATGACTTTATCGAGCAGCTATGCATTGTCTTTGATGAGGTGTGGCGTGTGCTAAAGGATGACGGAACTATCTGGGTAAACCTAGGTGATAGCTACTCTGCTATGAGAGATAGTAAAGCAACACCTGACAGCCTAAGAACGGGAGATGGAACCAAAGTCGGCACTGCTGCCAATCGCAATCCCGAAAACTTACGCAAGGCAGGGTTGAAACATAAAGACCTTGTTGGCATACCTTGGAGATTTGCTTTTGCTATGCAAGCAAGAGGCTGGTACTTGAGGTCAGACATCATCTGGCATAAGCCAAACCCAATGCCTGAGAGTGTGACAGATAGACCAACCAAATCTCATGAGTACATTTTCTTGATGACCAAATCTCCACGCTATTACTATGACCATGAGGCAATCAAAGAGGATGCTATCTGGGCAGAGGAAAAGCGAGCTGGCAAAGGTCGGCTGCACTATGACGGCAAGAGGCAGGGCGAAAAGGGCACAGGTCAGGAAAACTTTGTTTCAATCGTTGACAAGAAAAACAAGCGTTCAGTATGGTCTATCAATGTCAAGGGTTATAAAGAGGCGCACTTTGCCACTTACCCCGCAGAGCTAATTGAACCGTGCATCCTTGCAGGAAGTAAAGAGGGCGACACCGTATTAGACCCATTTAGCGGTTCTGGAACTACAGGCGAAGTAGCCTTAAAGCATGGCAGGAATTATATAGGGCTAGAGCTAAACCCTGAGTACGCAACTATTTCTGAAAAACGAATCACAGATGCAATAGGAATGTTTGGCGAAATAAAGGTTATTTGATGAAGAATAGGAACCGTAAGAACTACTGCTGGCCCCACAAAGGAAACTTTGACGATTATGACAACCCGCTTGACGAAAAGTTCAACCCGTACATGCCTGGTGCGAGGACTTGCAATCACTCAGATTGCGTATTCCCTGATCATGTCATTCCTGCTATTGAGATGGAGTGGTGGGACATCAGCTACAGGACAGGGCAAAAGCTTACTTATCAAGAAACCTACAAAAAGATAGTGAGTGAAGCATGGTAGCGATACTTTTGATTTGTCCCAATGGACACATGCTTGAAATGATTATTGGACCTAAGAGCGCGTTGCCTTCGGTTTGCCTGACATGTAATACACCGTTTGGAAAGAAGTAATGCCAGCCTATGAATACCGCTGCTCATGTGGCGACACAATGACTATTGTTCGAGCAATCACAGAAGAAGAAAACAAACCCATCTGTGCTAAATGCAAGAAAGAAATGACAAGAAGCTACTTTCCACCCCCAATTCAATTCAAGGGGGGCGGTTGGGCTGGAAAAGAACAGTAAAAAAGCCCAAAAAAAGAGGGGGGCCTCATGTATGCAAAACCTTGCCTAGATTGCGGAAAACTTACTGGGGGGGCCTCTAGGTGTGACATTCACCAGAAAATGTTGGAACAAAGGCTAGAAGCCAAGCGAGCTGAAAGAAAACGAGAAACAGGTCAGTATGCTGGCGACTACCGTAAGCGTGCCAAGCAAGTCAGAGACTCAGCCCTTTACTGCCACCTCTGCAACGAAGGCATGAGGATAGACGACCCATTCCAAGCTGACCACTTGATTCCAGGCGACCCCAACAGCCCACTAGCCCCAGCCCATAGATCCTGCAACGCCCGTAGAGGCAACAAGCCTCTTACTACTACCGACTAACACCAATAAGCCAAGGCAACATGGCTGACAAATAAAAACCAAAAGATTCGGTCAAGATTCGGTCAGACTCGGTTAGACAATGGCACTGACTCGGTTCGATATTCGGTCAAGATTCGGTTGGAAAAATTCTGAGATTCGGTCAGGATTCCAATATTCGGTCAGGATTCGGTTGGACAGCCAGCCAGACAGGGCCAGAAAGCCACTCGAACACTTGTTTCGTAAATTTGTTCGATAGACGCAGATCGGACACTTGTTCGACAGTCTGACAGTCTGCCACCGACCTATTGCCACGGATACGGCGAGCGCCTGAAGCGCCCCGCGAGATATTGAAGCCAACCGCGACACTACCGACAAGCACGGCCCGAAGAATCCGCGAGAGAGTGAAAAGCGACACGCCCGACAGACTGCCCCGCCGAGATCCGCGACACGCCCGACACCGAACCACGGCCCAGAAATTGCCACGGCGAACATATAAAGAGGTCAGAGCGCCCCCGACAGGATAGGGAAGCCAAACAGGGCCAAAAAGCCTAAAATAACGGTTTTATAACGACACGCCGAAAAACACAAAAAAACAGAAAAAAACAGAAAAAAAAGGGAAAAATCTGGTATAGTGGACACATGGCCCAGACAGGGCCTAAACGAAAGGGAACGAAACATGAACAGCAAAGAACTAGCTCAGGCAATAGAGACAGAGCAGGACAGAATCAACGAACTAGAAGCGGAAATTTTAGAAATAGAACACCGCCTGCACCGACTAAGGGAAGAACAGCGCGTGTCTAAAGCAAAGGCCGAAGCCACCGAGTTTTTCTCTGAACACTTTAAAATCATTACCGTTGGTTTTTAGTCGAGATCACGGAAGGGAAAACAAAATGAGACTAATTCTAAATATGGTGTTTTTGTTTTGCGTCTTGCTAGTTGCGTGGGACTTGCAGGACAACGGGCAGGGCATGGCGGGGGCGTTGCTTCTCATCGTCTCGCTGGTCTTGTCTTTTCTGATACAAATTGAAAAAAACTAGAAAGGGAAAAATTGCTTACAACATACGAAGAAATAAAAGCGGAACTGCTAAGCGAGTGGGAACACCTAACCGAATCACGCCTGCACGAATACGCGGAAAGCAATACGCCAGTTTATTATTCTGATATTGCCGATGAGTGGAAAGCGCTACCCATGGAAGATACAGACGCATGGAGAGATTACGGCGTTGAGTTCACGCCCGACACCACAATTTACAGCCTAATGACAACGGACTTACATCTTTACTATTTTGCGCTAGTCGAAAAGGCTTTTACAGAAATCACCGAAGAAAAACAAACACAAGAAAACGAAGGGGAATAAAAAAATGGGACAGTATCACAAGCTAGTTAACTTAGATAAAAAAGAAACAGTGAGCCCCTACAATCTGGGACTGGGTGCGAAACAATACGAGCAGACAGGAGAGAACGGGTCAATATCTGACGCGCTATATCTGCTAGTGATGACCTCACCAGCTAGAGGCGGGGGGGACTGGGAAAGTTTCGCAGACTTGTCGGGCCGTTGGGTTGGTGATCGCGTTGTCATCCTAGGCGATTACACGGAAGACGAAGATATCCCGAATTATCCGAACGCATCGAAGCTATACAGCGAAAGCGCAACAAGTGAAGACTGGACCGACATATCTGACGAGGTAGCAGTTGCACTTGGAAAGGTGTTTGGTTTTGAGATTGACACCGCAGAGGGCGGATGGAGAACGCGCAAGGAACTTGCGGGACACTGGCTAAACGCACTATAAAAACAAAAAGGAAAGGGAAAAACAAAATGGCAACAACTAGCAAGGAACTAATCGAAATCCTGCAAAAATACACGGACCCCGATGAGATAGTTATTTGGCAGTATTACACGCGCCATGACTTCGCACTTGATGAACCAGAGCTAACTAAAAAACAGTTCGCAACAATCGCGGACAAGATAGAGCGTTGGGAATTATGGACACCAGTTTACGAGGGAATACAAGAGCAGACCTACAAAATGCAAGGAAGGGCAACAGATGACGAACTATGAGCTAGAAATAAACTTTGAAAGTGGACTCTGGACCCGCTTAGAAATCGCGGGTACACACTGGGAAATTCTAAGAGACGAGTTAGAAAACTGGGAAGCCGTTAGTTATATCTCTATCCGAGAAAAGGGCGCGATAATTTGGACAGCACTAGACAGAGAAGCACTAGCAAACAGCTAATAAAAAAAACGAAGGGAAAACAAAAATGGAAAGCACAAAGAGACAGTTAAGACTCTCCGACATTGACATACTAAACACAATACTCACCGACATATGGAAACTAGGCGATAGAGACGAGATGAGCGTTAAACACATAGGCCACGGCTTAGCCGCGTATGTTGCGACAGGCGACAGCGGAAACAGGGCAGATTACGAAACGCCCGATATAGATATGACAGATAAGAAACTAAAAAAACTTGAAAGCCACTGGAAAGAGGTCGAGGGTTTTCTGTCAGGTGTTAGCCGTCAAGAATGTATCAGCGTGTTTAGATATCTGCCAATCGCCGTATATGGATCAATCTATTTGGATGAAACAATCTGGCCCGAATACGCAGACAGACGCGCAAAAATAGAACGGGTACTAAGCAACGCTGAGGATGGTTGGTAATGAAAACAACAGCTAGAGGATTAGAGATAAGAGAAACAAACAACGGCCTAATCTTGACAATGAAGCGCGGGCGCACTACTTATTCGCAGGCGTACACAATCAAAGACAAGCAACAGGCAACGCGCTTATTTTTAGCACTGATGGACACTTACCGAACCAAAGGCGCATTAGCCGTTATGGGTGGCTGGTAATGGCTAACGCAAACAGAACCCGCGCAATACTGGCAGCCCAAAAGGTTAGACGAGTAGACGACCCAAAAGCGATAGAGCAAGCCTTGAAGCTAACAGCGGAACAACGGAAAGCAATCTATAGCCCGAAGTCTGCAACACAAGCCCCTCAGCATGTACAGGGGAGCGAGTGGGTCAGAGCGTGGCGAACCGTTGAGAAAATAACCTATGGCCTCACCGCCTTTAGTGCGCTGATATTTGGCGGGCTGATAGTCGGAGAGAGTAAGAAAAGCGTTAAGCAATAGACACACATAGCAACACAGCGAACCCCTAGGCCCGTGCTTAGGGGTTTAGCTTTGTCTTCGCTGATCCGCCCCCGCCCCCCCCCTTAGG
>Ga0247723_1000299_pt1 | contig 33442 bp, 46 predicted proteins | sample MSEWelMarce5H_FC_FD_189079 | JGI IMG/M metagenome (GOLD analysis project Ga0247723, IMG submission 189079) | Subsurface sediment microbial communities from gas well in West Virginia, United States - MSEEL Well Study Marcellus 5H_FC | ecosystem: Environmental > Terrestrial > Deep subsurface >... | reverse complement strand
CATTTAAAATTTTGCTGGTTGAGCAAATCCCAAATATATTCTGTTGATATGGTAAATTCCATGTTTCTTTTCTTTTCAGCCCTGGATTTTAATTCAGTTACATAGGCACCAGCTAGTTCACCTACTCCTTTAAAGGAGGCACAAGTTGAGCAGCACATGCTGGATGTTGGGGAGATTAAGCAATATTTATTTATATTTGTTTCGAATCCACAACTACATTTAACGGGAATATATGTTTGTGCTTTCAGGATGAAACTTTCTCCAGTTACTGTCCAACTCCCATAAACCGCACCCAAAGGTAAATTTCTTTTTTCTTTTCTTTCCCCTCGGGAGCAAGTGGAACATTTGGTGCTTTTATTTTGATATAAAGTTGTAAATGGGATATATTGTTCATTTTGACAATCACATCTAACTAACATCGATCTATATGACTTTCCAGGGAGTTTGATGGGGTTAGACATAACGGTCCAATCCCCAACACGGTCTCCTATTTGTATTTTTGAGGTTGTGCTCTTATTTTGCATAATGTGTATTTTTATTATAAATATACAAAAAAGCCTTAAAATAGACAAGTATATCCCATTAACACACTAAACTTCTATATACCTCTACTGGTACATCTGGGGTTAAACCACCAGGTACACCTTTTACTAATACTGAAATGGCATCATGTGAATGCAATGATTCTAAATGGGAACAAATGATTTTAAAATCATATATAGATGGATTTCCTTCTAGTTGTTCATGAATTAAACGTGCTGCATCCTCTACAAATTTCAAATTAGCACCATTCAACTCAGCAAATGCCTGCTCGTCCTCGCGTTTAACCATAACTTGTGTTTCTGTTTGTAACGCTTCAACACACATGTCTCTCAAATCCTCGATCCATACCATTTTGTCAAATTCAATAGTGATACGTGTTTTACTACGTTGTGAGTGGGAAACAACAGCTTTGTTACGTTCTTCCATCGCTTGCATAGCTAATTCAAATGAACATGGGCAAGCAGATGAATACACAAAATCAAAATGAATGAATTTTTTCAAAGTGCCATCTGATTTATGATGTGCTTCTAAAGACACATTGTAATATTGATACCCAGATAAACCACTACGCAGTGAATTTTGGATAATAGGAAAACTAAAATTCAATATAATATGAGCATCATACGAGCCTAGTTTGTCTTTGTAGCTGGATAGGATCTGTTCGAGTAAATCGATGGAGAATGTTTGGTCTTTGTATTCGTAGAATGAGCGCATAATTCTCGACATATTGATGCCTTTCTTTTCCGCTTCTAATGACACAGTACCAGTAACTCCTGTTTCTAATTCGATAGTACTACCGTCCTTTCTACGGAATGTTAAAGGTAAACGGAAATTATGGATTCCTACTTGGTGGATTTTAGTATGGGATCCTTGAATATTGGCAGAAGGACCATTTTGTAGATCATGCAATGTAGAAATGTATTCTTCTGTTGCTTTAAAATCAGCATCGTATGTGCGATCTAAACGATTACCCAATGAGTTTGGGTCATCTTTGTACGGTAATGAACCCTCATCACCTAACCATTCGTAAGTTGTGTTTTTCATATGTTTTTGTTTTTATGTGAATATACAAACCTGGATTGTGGTATCCAAGTTAAATTTTATAAATTGCGTTTAAATTGCGACAGTACCCAGATTCATTGTCCATACCGTAACCATATACCCATTCTTTCTTAACTTCAACCCCATACATAAATGGATATGTTGGTCGTTTACAACGGTATCGTTTGAGTAAAGTAACTGCCGTTAATGACGCAGGATAATGCGATTTTAAGCGCTCATGAACTGCGTTCATAGTATTGCCTGAGTCGAAGAAGTCATCAACTATATACACGTGTTTTCCAGTTAAGTCTAACTCGATGTCCTTGATTATTTGCAACTCGGATTGTTCTTGCCCGGTGTATGATTTTACTCGCATGAAATCGCATTTAATGTTTAAATCGATGTTGCGTACTAGGTCAGCGAAAAACATAAATCCGCCGTTTAACAGGCAAATCATTACCACATCACCCAGGTCTGGTTGATGTTTTTTGGTGATGGTGTTGCCTAGCCTACGGGCATTGTTTTTGATTTCGGTTTTGGTTATTAGTATGGACATGGTGGTGTGTATTTAGTTAAATCAAACATAGCGGTTCTTACCGAACATCATGATGTGTAAACGAGGACAAAATCTCCACCCACGTTTAAGTGCTTGTTCAGCCACCCATCCAGTTCTTGAGTTTAATGTATTTACGTCTACTCCCTCAGGCATTAAGCATATGTCGGATGGTTGGAAGTTTCTAAGTTGAGATAATATTGTTTCAATTTCCTCTATGTCTTGTTCGGTAGCAACAACGAATTTTAATTGGAAATCACAATTTTTACGTGTTCTATCGTTTATGTAATTTTGCATTACATCAATATTAATACGATCACGCTCATGACGCTCAGCCCAATTTTGTTTGTATTCTACACCCGAATTTTTCAAATTAGCTACCCACGGTGTTGATGATGCTAACTTAGGTGACATGGACATCAAATTAGAATATTTTGAAATACGCTCATCATATATAGTAGCGTTTGTTTCGATGGTGATATGGTAAAATAAAGCGTTTAATTTTTGTACTAACTCAACTAATGCATCTGTTTGCATGGTAGGTTCACCACCTGAGATAACAACATGGTCAATGTTTTGGTCGCGTGTATTTTCTACTACGATTTTAACGATATCGTCCACGTCCATTTGGTTTTTTTCTGGGTTGTGGCTGGAATATGGTGTGTCGCATAATGAGCCGTTTCCATCTAGTCCAACCCATGCACATCTCAAATTACATGCTGATGTACGGATAAATAAACATGCAGTGCCTGTAAGTTTGCCTTCACCTTGAAATGTACCACTGTATTGGAATCCAGTAGAATCTTCGTTTAATTTGCCTTTGATTGGGAATATACCTCCCTTTACTAGATTTAATTTCATATAACTGTTTTTGCTTTAAGATACGAATGGCTCCTTACGGAGCCAAACATTTTACATAAACAAATCACGAACTTGTGATTCGGTTAATACACCGGATCGCTTGTTGATCTCGCGGCCATCTTGTGTTACAACGATGGTAGGTACGTTTCGTACACCGTATTCTGCAACTAGTTGTGGTTCTGTATCTACGTCCACAAATCGGATAGGTAACTCTTGGGATAGGCGTTCCATTACAGGTTTAAACGATTTGCAAGGTTGGCACCAAGGTGCACTAAAAAAAATTATTTCTTTCATATGTTTTAAATTATATATGGTTATCCTTCGTATGATGATGAGTTGCGCTCATGCTCATACACTTCTACTTTGACTACTCTAACACGCCCATCTGTTTCAGCTAGGGACCAGTTGTTGATTACATTGTATAAATGCTCAGCGAAACGTTCACACCCAACACTAGGTAAAATTCGCAACTGGATAATACCATCTGCGTCCATTTGCTTGAATTTGTCCAAGTATGGATCGTCTTCTGCAATGATGGTGGTGTGGTCTAGTAAATACGTGAAATAGTCTTTTGGGTTCATACCTTCAATGGTATGTTTAGCGCGTTTTGCTGCTCCAAAATCCATCACCCAATTGCGGTGATCAAGGTCGCCTTCAAACCAAACGCGGAACGAAACCGCGTATCCATGGAGGAATCGACAATGCGTTCCATCTGCTTTCCATTGTCTGAAGCATGCTGAATATCCGTCGTATAGTTTTGAGGATTTAAATTGTGCCATATGCTATTGTTTAGGTTTAAAAATTATTTTAATTGAATCATACTTGAATGTTTCCGTCTTGTTCTCTACTGACCAATTCGAACAATCCCAGAATATTTTTGAATATACGGTAATAGTATCAAAGGCAAAATTTCCTGGTACAGGACCGATAATTCTTTTGCTCCACAACATATTTTCCTCTGGCTGGTATTCGTCCGCGGGTTGCCATTGACTACCACCAAAATATTCCTTCATGTATATTTCTGTTTGCTGTACTATAGGTACAATCTGGTTTTTGAATTGGTTTAACACAATAAATGTGTCGCCAATAGGAAATGGTTTCTTGAATGCTTTGTCAGCATATACTGCTTTAAATGGTGAATACAACGGCAATACAATGCCTATATCGCCTTTTATTGTGTTCATGGCCCACTTCGCATTACAATCAAATGATGCTTCAATAACGGAAACACCATTGTAATGGTAGTATGGGTCAATTTTGGATGCCTCAACGTAAATGTCGTATCGATTGGACATCTTGTTTGTGTCGATTGGTACAATGTAGTACCCGTTTTCGTACGGGTACTGCATGACCAATTTGGCGCGTTTGCCATTTTTGAATGGGTATACTTCTTCTTTCTTGCAACCCACAATTAGTATGCTTAGGAGAGCATATAGGTAAAACCGTTTCATATAACCTTAATTTGTACTAAATATATGAAATATATTTGAGCTAGACAAGCTCTTCTAATATTCCTATTGCCTCTGAAATAACTAGCAGTGTTACTGCTGTTGGTATGTTTATAACTAGGGCAAAATATCCTGCGATGCGTACGCCTGATTTGATGAAGCTAACGCGTTGGTGTAGTTTTGGATCTGGGTGGTTCATTTGTTTGTGTTTATTATATTAATGTATTCTTCTTTGAATACCCACACATATCCGTAAGCGCTTTTTCTTTTTTTGGAACAGCACTCGGATATTGCGGGAGATTGTTTGTTTAATGATTTAGCTGCTTTTGATGCACTTTCCCATTCTTTAATTAAATTTAAATTTTTGTCTAATTGCATTATAGGTTTTCCTAAATTTTGCTCTATCCATGGATTTTTACGACCTTTAAGTTGGTTTGATATCTTGGAATTACGTGCAGAATCTTTTAAATAATGCTCGGTGTTGGATTTGGAAATTTTTTCACCTCTTTCTAATGATGAATAGCATGGGTGGTTTTTTTTAGACTTAGATATTTTTTGACATGTTTCATCAGATAGTTTAGTATTTTTTAACCTATTACTCACATCTGGTCTCTTTACATTCTTTAACTTGTTTGACGTCCCGGGGCGTGGGGTGTTTTTCATTTTGGTTTTGGTTGATTCACTATGAAATGATGGACCTCCACCTCCTACGTTTTTGTTGCTAAGACATATACCCCAATGTTTAAATTGTTCTATCCAATAGCATTCCCAAAATTTCCAATCACATTCATCCACTATATCTAATTCGAATATTGAAAGGTTTTTTTGCATACGCCGTTGATGTTGAGATTCCCTTGTTTTAAGTGGATTTTTGGTTTTTCCCACATAAAATGGGATCTCATTTTCATCAAGTAAGCAATATATAAAGACATTCATAATAATAATTTATGCGGTACCATTATAAATATCATAATTTATTAAATTTATGCAATTTCATCTGAATGTTTTGCTAAGATTTTTTGGACATGGTTTGTGACCACTTCCCACGAAACAATACCAGTTTCATCTTCATATGTTACTGGGTCTGGTTTACCTAGTTTGATAAATGCTTCTACTCTTTCTACACTAGATGCCGATTTATAGTCAGAGTTTCCTGAAGGGTATGGTTTGTATGACGTGTTTGTACGTTTGTACACCTCATTAAATTCTAGCCCTAATTCACGGCATAATATTTCTCCATCTTGTAAAATAGTAAATTTATCCCCATGTAAGTATGGTGTAAAATATCCTACTCTTTCAGCACCCCAGTTTCCTAAACGAAACGCATGGTCATCAGCATCACGAAATTCTTGTCTGCAGTCAGGATAAACTCCAAAATCACCCGCGTGGATTCCTAGAGCAATATCACATGGTTCATCAGTTTTACCAGATATAGATAATGCAATCGCTTGTACAATGGATGCAAACATCTTGTTACGGTTTGGAACTACGGTTTGCCTTTGATTTTCCTCAGCATAATGGCCTTCTGGTACATCGCCTCCACCCATGGTTAATGTTGAGTTAAGTAAATCAACTAAACCGTCTAGTTTAATTACGCGATAGTTGATGTATATGTCTTCTTTTGAGTTCAAATAGTCCACTAACGCTTGAGCGCGTTCCAATTCTACTCTGTGTTTTTGACCATAGTCAAATGAGATAGCGGTTACTGTAGTGTATTCTTTTAAGCAACGTAATAATAGTGTGCTTGAGTCCATTCCTCCACTCAGTGAAACTACTGCATGTTTTCTTGTGTTTTCCATAGTTTATATATAATTGTTTATGTTTATATGTTTATTGTTTGCCATATCTCTAGATATGCTGGTAAATATGTTTCTCATCTGATTATGTAACGCTGGTAAATTAGTATAGTCGATATGATGTGATGGTGTATAGTAATCTGCTTCAACCATGCTAATCAAATCCTCCAACTGCCCCAGTTCACCCAACGGCTCAACCCATAGCAAATGAAACAAATCACGTTCTTTTAACGTGCCTCTAGCGTAACGTTTGATACTGCTAAACCAGCCATCCAATTTACCACGCCAATGGTTTTGGTTACGGGAGTTTTTGTACATGATGATTTTGAGTAACTCCATGCTTGTGTTGAGACTAATGTCGCGTATTTTGTCCATAGCGGTTTTACGGTTGTATGCTAACTCAAATATACGTGTTTCCATTAGTATGTCCAACAATCTGGTCATAGTTTATCTGCTATGTGTTTTAGTGTTGCTAAATCCTCTTCGCTTAAACGAAGGCGTGCCATTGTAGATGACAATTTTTTAATCATGTTCAAGTATTGCTCGTCCATGATATTGTTTTGGTTTGAATAACTCATGGTTAACTGAATTAAAATGGTAAATCACTGTCTTGTACATCACCCACTGTAAATGTGTCTCTCGGGTCAGAATTATCTGTTGCTGTACTAAAATACAGGTCTAAAAATGCTTGTGGGTATAGCATTACCTTACCAGTATAGTTAGGTGTGGATACTTCGCGAGTACGTGTGGGTACACCGCTTTTCTTTGCTGCCTCATATACTTGGGCGCCTAACTCACTTCCTGCTACTTTACGTAGGTGTTCCATTAAGGATACAAATCTGATTTGTGTGCTCATAACTGTTTGTTTTTTAAATATAACCGAATATACGAATGGAAACTATGGACTCCAAATTAGAGCCCATTAATCTCGCGAAATTTCATTACATTGTACTCCACTAAATCCAGTGCAATAAAGTCAATGTCTACGTCCTGGTATTTGTTCATGTTTGCCACTGGTTTTCTGTTTAACCCCATAGCAGTATATGCGTTGCCATCTATGCTTGCCATGATTGGATTAGATGTATCGATTGATTCGATAAATGGGAAATTACGGTACATGGAAAATTCTGCTGGCCATGCTGAACCAAGTAAGTGTACTCGATCTGAATCCAACAATAAACCTTCTTGGTATAATGTGGAGATAACAATGAAGCGGCCTATTGCTTTGCCGAAATCAGGGTTTTTGTGTGGGCATAAATCATTGTAGTATGATGCACCATATGAAAATGCAAATTTCTTGTAGCCTAAATCGCGGTATGTTTGTACACAAATCATTGCCTCGTGTAACGATTTTGCTTGAATTACAGCTGTTTTGGTTACACCTTTAGGTACATCTATTTTTGCCCATCTTCTAGCGTTTACAACAGAGGTATTGTAGTCTTCCCATGCATCCGGAATGAAGAATGTACTTGGTTTGAGTGCGGTCATCCATTTGATTAACGTTGCATCGTCCATCGCATATCCCAATTCGTGTAAGCTGTTGTCGAGGTATATCTCTACACCGTTTTCTGCACAACGAAGGAAAAAATCACGGTACTGCTCGTTTTCTTCCATTAGATGCGGGAGGCAATACTGGTAAGATGACCATTCTAGGTTATGTTCCAATAGACAAAAAGGAACTTCATGACTATACTTTATTTGTTTCATATAACTGGTTTTGAATGTAAATGTACAAAGAAAGCCTGGCAGAGCCAAGCTTTTGTTTAATTGAGCATATAATTACGCTCATATGATTCCACATAATCATATTCTACTTCCTTAAAGCGCGTAGCGTTGTATCCCAACCAGCGCATGCCCCACTTTGTGGTACCTTCGTTTACTACGCCTTTAATCACATATACTCGCTGATCTAACGCGTTTATATATTCTTTCTCTACCACGTATTCAGTATCGAATACAACGGATGCTCCATCTGGTAGGTTCTGGTCGTTTATGCAAATTACTTTTTTGCTCATATTGATGGTTTATAATTGTATACTCTTACAGCGTAGTTGTTTACCACTGGCTTACCTGTGTTATATGCACCCAGTGCTTTTTTCCAGTTACCGTATAAATTGTGGAGTAAATGGAGTATTTTTGCTGAGGTATGCACGTTGTATTCTAAATCATGTGTGAGTTTATGTGGAGTGGGTTTGTCTGAATTAACTATACGTGCTGTAGGTGTGGTTACCTGCATGGGGCCGTATGCGCCTCCATTTTCTACTGCGTGGTTGTATTCTGTTTGGTGTGGTCCCTCGTATCTCGATTCCTCGTATGCTATACCATATAGTATATGTTTTGGTATACGGTATTCTTTTGCGTGGTGTTCTATGGCACGCTTCATACGGTGGCACGGTAGGTGTGTTTTGGGCATTTCCTCAAATGTGGGGAAATCAAATTCTACCGGTTCTGGTTTGGATTTGGGTTTGGATGGGGATGGGAATAATAACAGTGATACTAACGCAAATAATAATAAATTGTATTTGTTCATATTAGTGTATAAAGGTTAATATATTGGTGACGCGCGAAACCAAGTGACTCCACACACCTTTGTATGTGATGGCGCGCACTGGTCGGTTGTCTATCCACACATACTCTTGTCCTTCTTTGATGCGTGGTTTGTTCATGATTAAGCTGTGGTACTTGAACCCATGCTTGTCTAGCCATTGCTCGGTTACGTGGCGGTCTTTTTCCTCACGTGCTGTGAAGAAATGGATTTGGTTGCCCTTGTCGTACCATTGGTTGCAGTGACGTGCTGCACCTGGGTGTGGTTCAGCATCTGCGAACATGTATGAGTACTCGTTTGGAATATCGTCGCATATTGTACCGTCGATATCGATTAGCATGATTTTGTTTACAGGTATATGTTGTAGTCCTTGCATGTGTTCTCGATGTATGTTTTCAAGTTAATAATACATTGTTTAAAATCAACCGGTTCCATATAGCGGCTTAGTGATGCGTCTGAGTCTTGTTTTAATGTAGATATACAGCTGGATTTGATATCGAGTAGTATATCTTTAAGTGATTGTTCTTTGTTGTATTGTGATGCTATACGTGCCTCGTTTAGTTCGTCCTCTAGTTTATCTATGGTTGCTTCTAAATCTCGAATACGAGTCAATAACGATTCTACGTTTAAGTAGTCGCTAGGATGGTTTTTTCTATCAGTAAAGTCCATATCAATTCGGATATTGCTTAATATATCGTATAATATACTCAGCTAAATATTGTTGTGTATATGTTTCCATGGCTGAAATATTTTGATTATACATATTTGCTGTTTTTGTTGGGGCAACCTTTGGCTCCAAACGAATCTAACGATATACCACACTCACACGTTCTTGTGGCTGGGTTGAATTTGCAGTTTTTGTACGATTGTTTCTTTGTCTCTAAGTACACGTATATTTCTGAATCGATTGGGGTCAATCGCTCGTCTGGGTAAACTGTGTATGATATTTTTAGTCCGGGTTTGGTTGGGCGTGGTTTTCTACAGATCAAACCCCAGCGTCTCAATGCTAATAAAGCATATGTTCTAATGTTGCGTTTCATAACTCTTATTGTTTTAAATATAACCAAATATACGATTCCAAATTGTGGAATCCAAGTAAAAGCACGCACGTCTGCGTGCTTAATCACTTGAACCGACAGCCAGTTATACAAGCGGTGCTGCAGGTGTGCGCTTGATTTTCCTCGCTGCCTGAAAACGTCCAATAAGCAGATCCTACGGTATGGTTACTGGAACATTTGACCTACCGAATAGAACCGATAGGGGGGATAAAAGACATACCCTGGGACGCTGTTCTGGTGGGTAGCGTGGTATGTACTATTGAGCCTCTGGCCGGTTACGATCCGACTGCCTGTAAATTACAAATTTACTGCTCTACCGATTGAGCTACAGAGGCAAACAGCGGAAGAAGTAGGATTCAAACCTACGGAACCCGTGAGAGTTCGCCACATTTCAAGTATGGTGCAATAGATCGCTCTGCCATTCTTCCGTTTACCATAATACATATGGTATGTTTTAGTTGTCCCACAAGGTCTCGAACCTCGACTCTTCTGAACCAAAATCAGACGTGTTGCCAATTACACCATAGGACAAAATTATGTGTCTCTCCACATCTGTCACTCCACTTTGTATTCTGTTAACCTCACGATGGGTCCTAACGGTAAAACGGTGTCAAAAACCAGTATATTTTATTCGCATTCGATGCGGGACTTGAACCCGCGCCTCTGCCGTGAAAGGGCAGCGTGTTAACCGCTTCACTAATCGAACGTGTGCATGTTTTTTCTTGAAAACACCCCCAGAACATACAAACTGTGCCGACCTACGTTTCGGAGCCGAGTGTGCAGCGACCGGGTTACCCCAATCCATTTACTCACATAAGTGACTGCCTTGCGCTGTCTTCGATCCCGTGTACTTCGGGCCTATTTCTTTAATGCGTCGCGCATGATTTGGTCCAACGATACTTTTGCTTCATGGACAATGCGTTTTTTTACGATTGGTTTTTTTCCCAAGCTGTTCATCCAGCCTTGCAAACACTCTACTTTTTGTCTTGTTGTACTTTTTGACATATTTCTTTTTTTAGTTATGCCCGAATATATGAATTGGAGATTGGGTAGGCAAGTATTTTTGAAAAAAATAGCACCTTTTGCAAGGTGCTAAATTGAAGGGTACGCGGGGTTGCGCGCGGAAGTGGAGGTATAGGAAATCGAATCCTAATTTGAAGGTTGCAAACCTACCGTAATAACCATTATACGATACCCCCGGTTTGTGCTTATACATATGTAGTATTCCAATCAAAGTCGCATTCTACACAAAATAAATTTCGTTTAATTCGCTATCCCATTTCACATTCACTGGCTTATTGGTATAAGCATATTGCTCGTTTAACACTGACGCGTTAAAATAATGTGTACCATTGTTGTATGTGTATCCTACACCACTATGTATGTGGCCACAAATGTGTATTTTTGGTTTAATTACAGCAATACGTTCAGCCAATAGCTCACACCCTAAATGCGTATCGCGTCTTCCCTCCACCGTATCACAGTATCCCCAAGCAGGGCCATGGGTAACCAGTATGTCTGTGTTTGCGGGTATAGCTTCCCATTTGCTCGCTAATCCAGGACCGTTGCGCGGTAAGTTGAACGCCCAGTTGTTGAAATATGGGGTATGTGGTGAACCATAAATGCGAATGTTGTCCTCTGGGAAATCACCATTATGTCCATCGTAGTATAAGGTTAATTGCTCGTCCTCTAAATAGTCTATGGTTTTGTATCCGCTTAAAATGCCCCGTACTTTCTCCGGTTCATTTTCAAATAAACGATCATGATTACCAGCTATGAATATTTTTGTATCGTATCCTTGTATACCCTCGAACCAATCCAAAAACTCGTATATTTCTTGCTCGTGGTAACCAGATGTCATGATATCGCCAGCGTGGATGAGTATTTCTCCTCCAGGTAAATCACGGGTGATTTGTCTATGCTTTTGATGTGTATCTGATATGAATGTCAATTCCACCATTGTTGTATGTTTTGCTCAATTAGTTTATATAGTATACGGTGTGCTTGCTCGTGGTTGCCGTATGATATACCTATAGTGGCTGCTTCTTTGTCTGAATGGGCATATAGTTTTGCTTTACGTGGGTAAAGTGCTAGGTAATCGTCGTATTTTTCCCACACCAACACTGGTTTGAAATCGTATGTTGATCTGCCGCCTATTTCAGTTGGTACAAGATCAACCTCTGTATGATAATAATCAAAACGCTCGTCTATATAGTATTCGCTGCGTACACGTTTGATTAGCTCACATGCTAGTTCCATTTTCTCTACACTACGTTGTGTTGATACAAAACGGTCACGTGCCTTCATGTAACGCATTTGCTTGCGTAGTTTGAATTCTAGTACATCGTATGTGAATACGTAATCGTAATCACGATCGTTCCATACAATATGGCGCCATTTCCATAGGTTGGTAATACCGTCTTTGATGTTGCGTGGGATGTATTTGATGTCGTACCAAAATAACCACATTCTGTCGGCAAATTCGCTTGCCACGTGCTTTACTAGTTTCATATGCATTTTAAATATGCCCAAAGATACGAATGGCTCCTTGCGGAGCCAAACGTTTTTGCATATAAAATAAAATTACTTTTTAACCAGTATACGGTCGAAAAATAAAGTAAATACTAAACCATACGTTATCCGGGCCAAAATAGCGGCTAACACTACGTTGAGTGAGCCAAACGCCAGCAGTGGCAGGCCTATAAAAACGGCTGTATGGTTGAAGAACTTGAATAAATGCCATGCGTCTGTGGTGAAAACAAATATTGTTGATGAACCGGGGAAACGTTCCGTTTTAAGATCGCTTGCCCACTTGTTTTTCCATGACTCGTTTGGGTTCCAAAATAACTGGTTGTATGTGTTTGTGTCTGAAAATATACTGTTGAAGTAGTGGAATTGTACTTTGTCCATAATTGCCTCACATGCTGCTGCAAATGCTACAAGTGCAAACACTAGTATTGTTGCTACTATTTCCATCCGAACATAAGTTTAAGTGATGCTACAAATGGTATGTCTTTGCCACCGTGTTTTGCTTTGTATTCTGCGTTTTTTGTGGATATGGTCCATATAACGTTGCCTATAAAGGCACCGTTTGCTGCTATACCAGCACCAATTATACCATACATTTCTATATCGCTGTTGTACCAGCTGCCAACTTGTGTCCAGTACACCACAAAGAAAAATGTGGTTAGTACCCAGTAAATTATGTTTACGTATTTGTTCATATGTGTTTAATTATACGTATGTGCTAATTAGATAAGGGCAACTTGATTGCTGGGTGAGTAGTGTAGTTTTCCAAGGTAAAATCGCCTATTTCCATGTTGCGTATCAATGAATCAACATTGTCTGTTAATTCACCTACACCACATTCGCCCGATTGTGTTGGCCAAAACTCTGTGTTTATGTTTAGTGTAGGTAAATTGAACGGTTCTCTGGTTAACTGTTCCTGGATTGGTTCAATGTGGTTTGAGTATAGGTGGCAGTCTCCTAAATTACCGATTAACTCGTATGGTACCATGTTTGTTGCTTTGGCTAGAATCTCAAGTAATAAACCGTATGATGCTATGTTGAATGGTAATCCGAGACCAACATCTACGCTACGTTGGCTCCACGCTAGGCTCAAGTATCGTTTCCCATCTTTTTCGTGTGAGTAGCACTGGAATGAAAAGTGGCAAGGTGGAAGCGTCATATTGTCCAATTCCCCCACGTTCCATGCTGATACCATTAGTCGTCTACTGTCTGGGTTTGTTTTGAGGTCGTGGATTAGGTTTGCTATTTGGTCTATACCAGTTGTTGTTATATGATAAACCTTATCTCCCGTTTCATTTAATATTTGTTTAAAATCTTTACCCCAATTTCTCCATTGAAATCCGTAAATTTTTCCTAAATCACCCCAATACTCAGCAAACTTATCATCTGTTTTGATACGGTTGATGAATTCTTCTTGGGTGTATGGTCTAGGTTTACCGCTATCTATAACTAAAACCGGCCACATGTTATTATTGACTGCCTCAGTTTTATAGTTCTTATACGCATCCCCATTCCATATATTTATCTGATTATCTACCAGATATTTTAAATCAGTTCTACCTTTGAGAAACCACAACAGCTCACCAACTACACCCTTCCAAAATACCTTTTTTGTAGTCAATAGCGGGAAACCATCGCTCATTTTGTGTCTGATTTGCCAGCCAAATGTATTCTTTGTGCCAGTTCCAGTGCGATCCTTTTTCTCTACTCCGCTCTCTAAAATATAACGTACCAAATACTGGTACTCTAAATCCAATTTGTTCATAACTCTACGTTTTGTTGTTTGTACCATTTCTCAAATTCCTCCATGAAACGCTTGATTATGGCTTTTTTTGCTTGTTTTTTGCGTTTGCGGGGTAAATTATGTGGATAAACTAAATCCGGAAACAACGCGCTCGCCTGCTCACGCGAAATTTCTACGTGTACCTTTCTTTTCATCGTCTATATACGTGTGTTACTGTATCTCCTACTCTAAATACGCTTTTGTCTGTTTCGTATACCGTATTACATTCCGTATACAAAATATACGTGGGGCTAACATCGTAGTTGTTTGATGGTGGTTTAATGGCAATCGAATCGATAACGCATGGCCGTCTTATTTCCATATACGAATGTCTTCCTCCACATGAGGATAAAATTACTGCTGCTAGTACAATTGATCGTTTCATATGCTTTTTTACGTGAAGATACGAATGGCTCCTTGCGGAGCCAAATGTTTTTTTAATATGTGATCGAATCATCTTCCTCTAACTTGCGTTTGAGCTCATCAATCGCGGCTACTTTTTTCCTACCAGATACATCAGATCGCTCAATTTCTTGTATTTGCTGGATTATATCTGGCCGGTTGGTTAATGGTGGTGTGGGTTCAGGTTCAATGGTTTTGGGTTCACCATATATGTTTAGTTTGGGTTTAAGTTGCTCAAATGCTTGGTTTGTTGCAATAACCAACATGATTGCTAGTGGATCAAACACAAATATGAGTATGAGTATGAATATGTTTGCAATTGATTTCATATCCCACCCGCTTAAATCGTGTACATACTGTACAACGCCTAACTCGTTTGACATGTCTGCACTTGATTGCAAATCAAGTATTTGCATGTCCAATGCAGTGATGGAATCGTTTAGTGCGTCAATTTTGGTGGTGATTGCATCGTGTTGCGTTTTGGTTTGCGACAATTGAAACTCGAACGATTTACGGTTACCGGATAATTCCCCGCGTGAAACAATGCCGCTGCTCTTGTCTATATGGAGTGTGCTGGTTGATGTGGATAACGCGTTTCTAAGCGCCGATATGTCTTGGTTTAGCGCGGTTTTCTCGATTTGGTACTCGCGTTTGAGTTCATCGTATCGCGTTTTCTTGCTCTGTACGTTTTCGATACGTTTACCGTTTGCCTCTAGCTTGGCTATGTTTTGCTGGAAGCCACCACTCAATAAACCATAGATGCCAATTGAGGTGATTAGTGACAATACAACCAATGCCAGGGTTAAATACACCTTGAGCATGGTGTATATTTTCTTCCATGAGTTGTGTAGGTATGTTGCTATAGCCAGTTTAGATACCTCTAAAAATGAACCCATAACAATAACCGGTATAGCTACTCCGGAGAATACCACAGATAAACCTATAATACTATAGTATGCGGCTGTGGTGGATAGTCCTATGGCGCACAGCAATAGGAACCAAGGTAAATATGTTTGTTTCATGGGGTTGAATATATGGAGCCCTATACGGGCTCCCAAATATTTTTACTAGTATGGTACGTATGAGGTAGCGCCTCCGCGTTTTACCGCGCGTAGTATTTGCTTGCGCTGTTTACCTGTTGACTCATATGATACGTGTACCCAATCTGGATTAGATGCAGTACCAAATTCCCATATAAGCTGATCAAAGTTTAAATTGTCCTTGATGTAGTCGAATACCATTTTGTTGGTAATACCGTGTGCGCTTCCATCCATGTCAATGTCGATTGCCTCGCCTGTACAGTGTTGCGATGTTTTGCTTCCGCCAATGGCTTTGTTTAGTGCATCTGAACGGTAACCAGATGAAATGTGGATTGGTTTGCCGAAATGTTTGCGTATTGGCTCAAATACGTTTTCTGCCAATAGCTTGAAATTCTCGATGTGTGCTGGTGTGGGCATGTTTGATATGCCTCTACGTTTTGCTGAATCGCTACGCGTTACTTCAGCCAATGATAAGTGTTCGCTTAGTTGCATGGTATGTTTATTTTAGCCAAGAATAAAATTTTTCTGTGTATAAAACGCGTTCCGTTAATCCGTGCGGTGCGGCTGTTGAGTTAGCGTTACCTATGTTTATAGCGCGCGATAACTTGAGTATATTCACATGATCAACGCATGTTGTGTATTGCCACAGCTTGTTTGTCTCGAAATAAAACATAGCTGACTCGAATGAGTATGTGGTTGCAACTAGATCTGGATTATCCAGTATGGCTGCGTTTTTTACGTATAGTGCAAATGCTTGGTAGTTTGATTTGCCGGTCAATTGTAACGCACCACGTCCACGGTATTTCCATCCATCCCCACTTGCCTCACTACCGTTGCCCATTCTGTTTGCGTATACTCGGTTCGCGATTTTCTCTGGTTGGCGAGCGTACTGTTCCTCGATGTTGCCCGGGAAATATTTTCCGAATGTGTTTTGTAGGCCGGTTGCCGAATAGTTTAAATTCTCCGCGAATTTCTCGAAATTACCGGTTTCGGTTGCTACTTGCCCGAAAAAATGTGCTGCGCGTTCTGGGGTGAACTTGAAGTATGCTGATGCTACTTTGAGTGTTTTTGGTCCAAAAGCACCATCCGCCAATACGCCTATTTTCTCTTGTAGTGCTTTGAGGCTCATGGTTTTGCTGTTTCGTCTGTGAATAGATTGGTTAAAAACTTACCAACTACACCTAGTGCAAGTGATGTATATGCTAACCAATCTGTGTGGTTTGCAATAGCAGATGCGGTGATTGTAGTTGATACCGCTAATAGCGCGTCGCCTATTTTTCTCCATTTTTTTGGAGTTGGCGCGTAGTAACGTTTGATAGGTTTTCTCATGATATGTTTTGTTTATAAATATGGCAGAGAGAAAGCCACCTTTGTGGGGTGGCTTTGTTTGTGTTGAATTAGAATGGTAAATTGACCGCAACTGGGTTGTATGGGATAAGGGGTAAATCGTGAATCCACTCGTTTGTACCTTGGTGTGTACATCCGTTTACTTCCTCTGCTGAGATGAACCAGTTTCCGTCTGCGTCCAATACAGGGTTGAAATATTGAACACCATCCCATGTTTGACCGATTAATTGGTCTTTTTGTTCGATTGTTAATTTGTATACGTTTTCCATGTATTATATAGGATTAATGGGTTAAACTTGTCTACCTAGTGTGGTTTGGAATGTTTGTACAGCTGTGTAGAATGCTGATGCTTCTGAGTCTGTTAAACCGTCACCAATTGATGCAAAGGCACAATTTCTTGATGTATAGTTACTTGGACTTCCATTAATGTTTAAAGCACCTATATAATAGTTCAAGTTTGGTAAAGTTGCAGAATCATTATTGTTTGCTAACATTACTAGTGCCCCATTTTTATATGCTACGATTATTTTATTTGTTGCTCTATTACCAATATAGTGACCTATTGAATTTGTCATGATGTTGGAACTTTCAACTACAGTAGTGTTTATAATAGGCATAAATCTATTTATGAAACTCCCCCCAGTATAATATAAATGCATATGACTATATTGAACAGGGGATGTAGTTAATGCACCTATTTCACCTGTTGAACCGGCAGCATTATCTGTTGTTGAATAATAAGATAAATGGGTACTATTTCGGTTCATATTCAATGACACGTTTAATTTGGTGTCAGCATATGAATTACCATTTGGTTGGTATCCGTTTGGCCCATGTGTACCTCCACCATTGAAATCTAAATAGAAATCCGCAGCGGTTGTACCTGGAGATTTAAGGTTGAATCTATGCTGTGCTGCTGTACCACCCACGAATGGATATACCGCCTTCATCTTAGTCCAAATGTTAGCTGATTTGAGAGATTTAACTAAAGTATCAATTGCTGATTGTTGTGTTATGTTGGTAATGTTGGCTGCAGTTATGAATGCTTGTGCATCTGCATCAGGTGGAAGTATTCCACTAAACCAGCCAACTTGACCGTTTGAATAAATTGCCATATAAAATTGTTTTTTTAAGTTTTACAATATATTTTTGCCCTATATTGTTTGCTATTCCGTAATATAAATATTAGTTGTATTTGATTGTTTTAAATTTACCGTTCATATCCTCAAATGAGCGCACACCATCCTTTGGTATCAGTGACACTGACACGCTAATGATCTCGAATACTGCCAACAATCTGGTGAAATTGTCTGGGTAGAAACTAGATGCGAACACAGCTGATATTCTGTTGTTGATGCCAAGGCGTGTTTCTGCTCTCCATTCCTCGAATAATGCTACAATATATTCTGCATCATCGTATGGTATACCTTTGTTGAGTAAATGGGTTTTTCCCTCACCACAGTAACGATCAACAATCATGTTGAGCGATTTCATTACGTGTAGTTTAAGCTCATCGCGCACAACCTCCTCGTTTTTGTCTAAATCAATTGTGGTAACAATAATTTGTTTCATTCCGTTGCGTATCTCGTTTAACATAATGTTAATGAAATCGTGGAATACTTTTGTTTTGATTACATCACCATCGAAATGGTGGTGTTTGATGGTTAATCGCACATCCTCAATCACGTTGAAAATGTCGTGGTTTTTCAAATCGTCCAACTCGAATTCTGTTTTCTCGTGGGATTGCTTGCTAAACCATCGTATAGAGCGAATTTTTTCTACAATTACATCTTTGAATAAATATCCCGCTCCAATGATTGCGATAAATATAAATGCTAGTAGGGGTGGCATAGTGCCTAGTTTGTTGATGATGGCTTTGATGATTTCCTCCATGTTACATTATTTCAATAATTATACATATCCACAACGCAAATGTGGAGTAACCACAATGTGCTTTTGTTTATACATATGACAGAGGAGAGAAAAAGCCACCTTTTGAAGGTGGCTATATGGAGGAATGCTTATGCGTGGCAGCTGATACATTCTGTATCTGTTGCGATGCTATCGCCTCTCAATGAGCTTTCGCTACGGCAATAATACAATGTTTTGATACCTTCACGCCATGCTAATTTGTGCACTTCGCTAATTACTTTTGGTGGTGTGTTTGGATCAAACATAAGGTTAAGTGAAATGGCTTGGTCAACATATTTTTGACGTATACCGTTTTGTCTAACTATCTCGAACGGGTTAATTTCCTTGAACGTCAAGAACACCTCTTTTTCTTCTGGTGATAAGATATAGTCGGGCAGATTGAGTACACTTCCTTTGTCTTCCTGGATTTGTTTCCAAACGCTGTCAATGTTGTATCCTTTTTTCTCTAACACACGCTCAAGCACAGGATTTTTCTTGATGAATGTACCTTTTGCTGTTTTCAAGTTGTATATGTTTGATGGAATAGGCTCAATTGATGCTGATACGCCACCTGAAATGTTTGCATTCGATACAGTAGGTGCAACTGCTAAATGGTGTGTGTGGCGCAATCCTGTTCCTCTACACCATTCTGGTTCACCATATAGTTCAGCTTGTGCTCTAGATGCGCGTAATGCACCTTGCTCAATAAACTCGAACATGATTTTTGTGTATGAATTGGCTTGTAACCCAGCAAATGGGATACCTTTTTCCTGTAAAAACGTATGCCATCCCAATACACCAATACCAATTGCTCTACCTTTTACAGCTGAACGGTATGTGTTTTCCATCAGCTTCACGTTCTTTGAGCGATCGATAAATTCTTGCAATACACCCTCTAAAAACCAACATGACAGTTCAGCTAAATCCATTCCGTTTGCGAACTTGTAGTCTTTCCACTCGTCCCATTTTGCTAAATTTAATGACGATAAACAACAGATGAATGAATGAAGTTCCGAGGTATACAACACGATTTCACTACAGATATTGGACATAGATACGCGAAGGCCGTTGTTTTTATATGCCTCTGGATTTGCATTGTTTACATTGTCCTCGAACATGATGTATGGTTCACCTGTTTCCAATCGCGTTTTAAGTATCTCACCCCACAATTTAATTGCGTGTGGGTCTTTTTCCTCTACACGGTTCATGAACGCGTCATCGATTACAACACACTGATGTAGGTTCAAACATTGTCTGTTTACATCCCCTTTTGGTCGTCTAATGCCCAAGAATTCTTCAATGTCTGGGTGGTTAATCGATAGGTTAACTGATGCTGCACCTCGTCTAACAGAACCCTGGTTTGTTGCTAGTATGGTCGAGTCGAATATCTTGCACCATGGAACAACACCTTCCGATACACCATTCCCAGTGATTTCTTTACCACGTCCTCTAATGTTAGATACGCCAATACCTACACCACCACCAGAGGCACCCAAACGCATTAGTTCTGCGTTTGAATTTGCAATACCATCGATTGAATCATGTACGTCAATACCGAAACACGATATTGGCATACCACGTTCTGTTCCTAGGTTAGATAACACTGGTGATGCTAAACACAACCAATTTTTTTCCATTGCCTCGTAGAAGTATGGTTGCAAATCTTTGCGTTTTAAACGGCGAGATGCTGCTTTAGATACACGTGTAAATGCTTTGAATACATTCTCGTGTGGCAATAAGTAACCTTGTGAGATAGTGGCCATCCCAATCGAGTCCAACCATGCTGGGTAATCACGATGTTTTACCCAGTTTGTTGTATCTACGTTTATTTTGCTCATATATGTTTGTTTTGTTTAATTATAAGTCGCTCCAATCTGCTGTGGATTTGGAGTAATCTGTGCTCCTGGTGGAAAAGAAATCGGTGTGACTAACACCACTTGTTAAATGCCCAAACCAATCCATCTGTTTAATTAGGTTTGGATCAATATCGTTGTATAAACGGTTATATCCCAACTCAATCAATTTTTGGTTGGCGCGTTCCTTGATGAAATTCTTCAATTGCGATTTAGATAACCCTTCAATATCGCCCATCTCGAATGCTTTGTCGATGAAATCGAATTCCAATTGTACCGATAAATCACATGCCTCATATACTGATTGTGTGAATTTTGGTGAGCCTAGCTCTGGGTTCTCGTCCATTAGTATTCTGAATAACCAGCAACCGAATTGTGAGTGCAATGATTCGTCTCGTACTGAATATTCTACAATTTGCCCAGTTCCTTTCATTAGGTTACGTAACTGAAATGACATCAATATAGCGAATGATGAGAATAAGTTTACACCTTCAGTAAATGCTGAAAATATAGCTAATGATAATGCACGTTCCTCTAATGTGTTTCCTGGTGTTTCAATCAATCGCTCTAGTTTGTTTGCGATTGATGGGTCTTCCATGAATTCCACTATATTGTCTAAGCCAAGTTCCTCGTTTAAGCGGAAATAGCTTTCAGCGTGTATCGACTCGAAATCAGCACATGCGCGAGCAGCTGCTTGGATTTCCGGTTTAGGGAACCATGCCGATACTTTTGTTGACCAATAATCGTTTACGTGTACTTCTGTTTGGGCGAACGATTTCAATATGTTGCCCACTAGATTTTTTTCCGATTCGGTTAATTTGCCTTTCCAATCGGCTAAATCAGATGCTAATGGGATCTCGTCTGCAAGCCAATGCACCCTGTGCTGGTTTTTGTAGAACTCAAATGCTTGTGGGTACTCGAATGGTTTGTAAAATAAACGTGGTTCTGTTAATGCCATAATTTACGTGTTTAGTTCAAAAAATTTGTTTGATAACATTTGTCGGTCTAGCTCATCGAAATCCTCGTACTTCTTCGATTGTCTCGTAGGCGGTGCATCGTTTTCCTCATCATACATTTCGCCAATTTCCATTTTACCATTTGATGTGTTGATGTTGACATTGAATGTCATACCATCCATCCCATAACGGTTTTTCATGATGTGGAACCTACCTGTACCATCAACTTTGTCTTCTTTCTTGCGTGATAACGACATTGCTATATCGGCCAGCATCACTTTGTTATAACTACCCGCGGCCTTGTCGCCCTCTATGACATTGTCTTTGGCACCCGTACGATTAACCTGCGATACAGACCAAATTGGTATGTTTAATTCGCGTGCTAAACCTTTTGCGCTAGTATAAATATCGTCTATTTCGCCTTTACCATCTACGTTTCTTTTCTTTGATGATAATAAATCCAAATAGTCGATAATGATTAGATCTGGTTTAATACCCAAATCGATAACCTTCTTAACGTGTGCCTCTATTGTGTTGATTGTGGTTTTACCCATAGCAAACTCACGAATGATTAACTCACCTGGTAAATCCACAGTGGATACTTCCACTTTGTCTTTGTTTTTGTCCAGTTGATCAACTGGTATACCAGTGAAAAATGCATCGTATCGTCTACCTGTATAGGCCTCGCTCAACTCTAGTGTGTAGTGTATAACGTTGAATCCGTTTTGTACAGCATAACCACCTAATGCAATTAGTGTCCATGATTTACCGCCACCTGGGTTACCAAATATGAGGCCTAAATCGCCGTTGCCTAGTCCATCTTGAACTAAATCGTTGATTGGTTTCCATGGTGTGGGTACCACTGTTCTATGGTCTTCTCTGTATCGTGATTCTACGTCTTTCTTGTACTCGTGGCCTATATTCTTGTCTTGTCCTGCTTTCATGGCCGCTTCAATCATGTACTTGATTGAATCATAGTCGCCTGCTTTAAGTAAATCTACACTAGATAATAATGCACGTTTAAGTTGTTGATTTTTGCAGAACGTGCTAAATTCCTCTTGCACGTACTCTAAATCGGTAATGTCTTCGCGGTATGCCTCGCGCAGTTGTTCTTTGATGGCAACCTTGAGTACATCGTTCTCCACTTTTTTCATTTCCACCTTCAATATATCCATGGTGATTACCGTGTGATATTTGTTGTAGTAGCGAATTATCTCGTTTACAATCCACTTGAGTGCTGGATTGGAGAAATACTCGTCGTTTAGTACATCTGAGATGTTCTGTACAAACGTTTTATCGTTTAGTAGGGCAGCCACTACCTTTAATTGGTATGAGTGGCCATATTCCTCCATGCTGCTTAACGTCATTTTATATAACTTTTATTATGAATATATGAATTAATTTTGCGGTAGCAAAAGATCTCTAAATGTTGTTTGAATCCAACCTTCCACATTCCTAATTAACCCACCCATTTGATCATCGTGGTACATTTCCACAAATGTATCTGGGTCGAAATTGGTTTGTGATGTTGCAACAAACCCATCAATGAATAGTTTGTCTGCCTCGCTCATCATAGGATTAGCTAAGTCCATTACGGTATATTTGTTTCGTATTGCCTCTATATCGTGTAGTACACGAGCATATACTATATGTTCCTCTAGTTTGGTTTCGCATATGTCCAGTAATCCATCAAGCGATAAATATTCTCCCATAAGTTCAGGGAATAGCTTGAGTAGTTTCTTTGGACCCAACCCTTTGATACCAGATACACCATCTGAATTATCCCCCATCAGTACTTTATATAGTATAAAGTTGTATGGGGGTATGTTGAATTTTTCCATTACTGTAGCGTCCGTGTAATATTCTTTTTCAATTGGACGGTAAACGATAATTTGTTGCGTTACCAATTGGAGATAGTCCTTGTCGCTAGATACTATGAACACTCGATCGTCTGCGTTTTGAGGCAACGTATGCGCTAAATATGCGATAATATCATCCGCCTCAACACCGTTACGAGTAACAGTATGTACTGGTAGTGTTTTGAGGTATTGGATGATGCGTACAATTTGAGATATTTTCGATTCGTCCTCGTCCTCTAAATTGTCGAACAATTCGTGTTTTGTTACTCGAGTCAAATTACGGGATGACTTGTACTCTGGGATGATGTTTTTTCTGTTGTTTGATGAACCTTGTCCATCGAACACCATGTATACCTTAGTGGGTTGTATTTGGCGCATTAACGCGCCTAATGAGCGGAGAAAACCACCGACCCCCCCAATGTGCGCACCATTGGAGTTTACTGCGTTTATCGCTGAGAAGTTGCGGAAGAATAGATTTAATCCGTCGCAGAGTAGTATTCTTTCGGATGATGGTGACTCACTTTCCGGGGTGATATTGTTGAGGAGGTCTAGTAGTTGTTTGCTCATAACTTTTTTGAATTTTAATTTAGTTGGTTTTATGTAACTTGTTCCTGTTTCCTTCTATATCATAATAACCCAAAGATTCGGCTATTTTGGTAGTTTTAAACAACGGTTGATGGTTTGAATAATGGAAACATTTTTTCTGTTCTTCTAATAACGTTAAATCAAATGAAGCACACGGTAATATATGGTCTATCTCCCAGATATCCCCGTGATTTTCCCAAGTCATTTCAGGATAAAACAAAGATTCAAGATACAGTCTAAATTCTTCAATAGTACATCCTACTAATTTGATTACCGATTTCATCTTGTGGCCATTTTTAAGGGCATGGTGAAAACGGGTTCTTAGCAGAGATGCTAGTCTAAAATTTTCGTCTGTTTTTTTACGTTCCCTATGGTACTTGTAACTATACGCTAGTTTCTTTTCTCTGTTTTTTTCGTAGTACTTGGGTGAGTATGTTTTGTTGTATTCCTTTTTATACGCATCTACTACTTCCTTGTTTTTCTCCCTGTATTCCTTTTGGTATACTAATTTTGATTCGCGGTTTTTTGAATAAAATAAATCGTTCTTGATCTTTTTACATGGTTTACATACATTATTGTAACCATCAGCCGACGCTCGTTTAACATGGAACATATCGTAAGGATATTCCTCCAAGCATGAATTGCATTTTTTCATAATAAATTGGTGTGTTTATTATAAATATTATGCAATCCAAGGAGATGAACGGAGGAAGATAAGCTAACTAGCCATTGTCACTGTCATTGCTAACCATATCCAATATTTCAGATATGGATTGTTTTTCATCCCATTCTGAATTGTCCTCGATTATGTCGATTTCTCCAGTAGCATCCTGGAACCATTCGTTTGAATAATCGTTTTTGTATTTCTTGATAGCGTTGTCTGAATCGTCAATGAATCCATGTGGTGTCACTATTACTGTAGCTTGAGTGGCAATACCATTGTCTAAGTGGATTTTGTCTATTGCTATTTTGGTACGTTTAGCAAACTCCACGTTTTTCTTGTTTTTGATTGCCTTGATTTTTGATGTACCAGAATTAGTAACGTTACCGAATGTGATTACTAGTGAAGCGTCCCAGTACATGGCATCCCCTCCTTTGTTCGTCATTTTAGGTCGAGACATAGGTGTTTCTGCTGGTTGTACTCCCACCTTGTTTACTACAAACAATGTATTGGTGTATGGCGAGCTGACTTTTCGTGACATAGGGAATTTCTGGTTGATGAAATTACCAAATTGCGTTGCCATAGCTCCAGCATTCCATTGCGGGTTGTTTTTGTTCGCGTTTACAGACATCTCACATGGTATAGAACCCACCGAATCCCATAGGAATAATAAGTCGTATGGTAAATCGCCTTTCTTTTGTGAAATTAACATGTCTGCAATGAACTCAGCTACATCCTCTATTGTGTTGAGTGTACTTCTATCTACGTAGATGAAGAAACCTTCGTAGTCTACATTTTCAGGATCATCCGGGTCAATTACTTTGGTCAGTTCAAATCCCATTTTCTCGGCATGGTCGAACGACCACTTCATTTCCGTGATAATGAATATAGGTAACACCCCCTGCTTCTGTGCTGCGGCTGCTAATTCGATCATGAGTGTGGTTTTACCAGAATCCGATCTACCTCTAGCTATAGTAATATGCCCCATAGGACAACCAGGGATAGATAGTGCTTCTTGCAATGCAGGTGAAAACGGGATCCACTTTTGTTCCTTGAATTTTACGTTGGATGCAAGTCCCTTGCTTTGTTTGAATTTGTCTAGGGAAAACTTGCCCTTGATTTGAGCGTCAACCGCCTCCGATATAGATTTTCTTCCTTTTGCCATAACTTTGTTTAAATAATATAAATGATGAAAAATATAGCCTAACAATGTAGGCTATAATTTATGTGGTTAAAACGGCATGTCGTTATCGTCATCATCGTCGTCGAATAACTCGTCGAATTTGTCTGCTTTGGTTTTCTTAGCCGCTGGTTTAGCAGATAAACTGTAGTTTGATTGTGCTGGTTTCGCTACCTCTTCTGCTACTGTTTCTTTCTCTGGCATTTTCATTACATCATCCGAGTCTTCCTCTGGGTTTAACCATTCTGACAATGCTACTTTGATTGTATCAAATGGTAATGCTTTGTACATTTCCAATGGATTGTCTTGGTTCTCCAACCATGCCTCTAACTCTGCTTTGTCTTCTGATAACGGTGACGTTTTCATTGCAGGTGAAATGGTTGTTTTGTTGTATTTTGTTCCAGTTGACTCAGGACCAACAGTGGTAAGTTTGATGTCTCTACCGTTTAATATGTCTGTGAAATCGCCTACTTCTTCGTCTGCTGCTAATTGTAGGAATGCCTCGTATGTTTCTTTTCCAAATTCCCATAAACGAACGCCTTCTTCCTCTTCTCCACGTACAATAACAGGAACAAAAATACGCATTTTAGGGTCAAGTTTTTTCGCTAAACGCCAGTTTTCTTTGTCGTTTGTGCCTCTTAATTGCTTTGCAAATTCTGCAATCGGGTCTTTTTCTCCCCAGTTTAATGGTGATGCGATTACTTTCTTGTTACCGATGTTGTAGTAGAATTTCATCTCGATGAACGGATATTCTTTGTTGAATTTGTATGGTACAACACGAATTGCTTGTTTACCGATTGTTGGTTTGAAACGTTTTAACGTTTGCTGGTTTTGGTTTGATTGGTTTGGTAGCTTTTGGAAGCCTTCCAATTTGCGTTTAATTGCATCTAGATTCATATATAACTTATTTTAAATGTTACTGGTGAATATACTAATGGCTTGTGTGGAAGCCAAGTAAGGTTAAAAAAGCTCGCAAACTTAGTTGCGAGCAAAAAAACAAAAATCAAATTATGATCAAAGTTCAATAATCTTGAATATGCGTGTTTGCAATTGTTTCAATTCGCCATTCTGGGTCAATAATATACTATTTTTGTAGTGTCTCCAATCGATTGGGAATTTTGGATCAACTACACCACCGTTTAATCTGCGTATCAGCTCGTTTAATGAGTTGATAGTGTATAACACGTTGTGTTCTTTTTTGCGGTGTACCAAAATGGTGTTTTCCGGGATAGAGTCTATATTGCCTTGGTCAATGTTGTATGTCAGTACGTACTCGTTGTTTGATTTGATGTGTAAAACAAACATTTTGTTGTACATGATGTTGTATGTGCGGGATAAAGTTTCCACTAATATATCGAGTTCCTCCAACGGAGTGAAGGTACATAGTAATCGGTTGTTGAGCATAATGTCTAAGTTCATGTATGAGTCATAGTCATACAATGTGTCTGCCTTATACATATGTGAAGGATCAAGTAAAGTGTGGTTCATAACTGCTTGTTTTAGGTTAATTGGTAATCGTTACCGTGTTTAAATTTTACATCCAGGTTGTATTTGCTGAATATATTTAGTATTTGCTGTATTGTGTCTTTTTCTGTTTTGTCTACGTCCAATAAAAATGAATCAAATACAACTAGTATAACTTTTGTATTTTTACCATCTAGCAACTCATGTATATCGTTTAATATGAGTGCGTTTGTGGATGTTTCCTCTGCTTGCAATATATAGTTTAGTATCTTGTTGGGTGTTGCATCCTCTATGTTTTCACGATAAAAACGTAGTTTGGATGTTGGGCACTCAACGTATCCTTGATAGTTGAATTGGTCCCACAATTGGTCTAAATATTGTTGTGCTTTACGGAAATATACTAAGTCTTTGTATTGTTTCCAAATTCCTCCATATAGCTGCTGGAAAGTGATCTCCTTTGCTTTTGCGTAATCCACATTATATAGCTCCGCAAAATGTTGATGAATATCGACATCGCCGAAGTCATAATCCAGTATACGGGCAAGCAAACGAGGGTGATAAGCACTAACGTCAAACTCAATAAATACGCCATTGCGTGGGATAAAACATTTTCTTTCTCCATTTTCTTTACTTAGTGTTGAATAGTTGATACCGTTGAACACGTTTGAGGGGCGAGTAGTTGTGGTTAACAGGTTGTAGTTTGTGTAGGCATAGTCCTCGGTGGACTTACCAAAATACTGCTTATACAACGCCGTATCTACTTTTATACCGCACTGCTCTAGTTTGTGGTATGCAGGTATAACTATGTTGTTGTAGAATGGGTTTGTTTGTTTAACCACAAACGATTTGAAGTTTACCATACACGCCTCGTAATGTTTAACCAACGGTATAATTGTGTTTAATTGTTTGTTGGTTGAATATAGTTTAGTGAAATGCTCGTGTGTGGTTGTTTTGTGTGGTGTGAAATGGTTTGGTAACGGCTGGAGTATGTTTGGGTGGTTAATGTAATATAGTAGTGTTTTTTTGTCTGGTGTGTGTATGGTTTCAATCGAATCGAGTAGTGAGTGAAGGTAGTGTTCCTCCACACATATAGCATCGTTGTGGGTAATGGGTAAAATATACCCTTTTGGGTGGTTTAATGGGTGAATAAACACCAATGAAATGGTGTTTTTTGAGTGGTGTTGTTTGTGGGAAACAGGGATAACTTCAACGTATGCCTCCGAAAAGCGCATGCGGGTGAATAAATCAATTTTTTGTGTATCTTCTATTAGCCAAAACATGGGTTGAAGATACAAATCCTATACTATAAAGCCAAATATTTCGCAAAATTGCCCTTAAACCAATTAGTGAAACCATACCACTGGTTGTCTCGCTCAACCAATTGCACAGATGTTTTGTTGATTAAGTATGTTTTTTGCTCATCACCCACTATATACCAGTTTACCAATGATGGTGAGTATAGGTCCCATGCAATGGTGGATGATTTGGATGATAATTTGTTGTATGTTTCCTCGTCTGTTTCCATGTACTTTAGTTCGTTGTTTTTCTTGCAAAAATAACGCGTAAAATAACCCGCATCGTAGTCGCTCGATGTAGGTAGTGAAACAATGGATTGAGGCAAGTAACGCACCGGAGAATCGCTGTTTCCCAACACATCTATTTCCACTGGTGGAATCACAGTGGTGTATGGTGGTGCTTCCTGTGTTTGTACAGCTGGGAGTAATTCTATGTTGGGTAGATCGTTTGGTGTTTTGCCAGTGTATATTTTGTTTTGGTATGTGGTGAAATAGTAGCCCGTGTATGATTCTCGTGTGGTGGATAGAATGTATTCTCCACCATTGGTGTATAGGTTGGGGGTGTATTGGGATGATGGGAAGTACATGGTTAGATGTTTTTGATTAAATCCTGCACCCAAGGAGTGCTATTAATTGCATTTAATATGTCTATATAATTATGGGTTACTGAGGTAAATGAGTATGCCCCCCCATTTTGGGTTTGTTGGATGGTAATGGCATCGGTTAAGTATGATTTGTTGTTTGGGGTGAGTTTTTTTCCGAATAGTCCTTTAATTTTACCATCGATTAATACCCACACATTTACATCCTCGTTACTGGTCAACATCTCAGGGTTTTTTACTATATCTAAGCCAGGGAAATTTTTTGCAATAATTTTGTTTTGTACTGATTGATAATTTCCTCTTCCTGTTACTTGGGATAAACCTCGACCTCTATACTTCCACCCATCTGTTGTTTGAGTATTCCCATTTTGCCCAGCATATAAAAAATTAGCTAGTTTTTCCTGTGTCCCTTTTCCACCCTTAACTGATGGTATATACTGTATGGCTTTATCGTCGGGTAATGCTCTAAGTTTGGAGAATGTCTTTTTTGCTGAGTCTAAGGAATAATTGAAATTTTCTGATATGGCTGCATTGAATCTAGTTTCTCCCCCAGCCACTACTAATAATGCTGTGAGGCGTTCTCTATCTGTAATATTAAAATTATATTTTGCCACTGATATAATTTTACTGATTATATGTTCTGATGAACGGGGGATTTTGGTAGAGCTAGATGAGGTATATTTGGGGGTTTGGGGGTTTTGGGTGGAGGATATTTGCTCACCCATTCCCAACAAATCTAAAATGAATTTAGTTGTAACCTCGTATGTAAATGGTTTTGGTTGATCAGCCATTGGTGTCGTTTTTTGCAATTACTACTGTTTCTAATGTCGTTTCCCAATCATTGTTTGATAGTTTATGGTTTACACTTTTAACAATAAAGTGTAAGTTTTCCCCATAATTAGCGGGTAAAAATTTGGTTGATACATTCAATGAATTATATATCTTGAAACCCGATATGCCGTCCATAGTAACACCCAAACTGATTGGGATAAAACCGTTTGATGGTGATGAGTATTGTGGGTTTTCTTTTTGCATTTTAGCATACACTAATTTATAGAACTCGGTTACATTGGTTATGTTTTTCTCAATTATATTGTCATCCAATGTAACATTACCATCGCTTACTTTTAGCCCAAATGCAGATGAACGTTGCTTCCAGAAATCCTCTAGGTACGTCTTACGTACGTCTTCTTTCATTTGTTCGGGTGTTTGTGTTCCCGAGGTGAATTCTTTTTTGTATCGATCGATTATACCTTCGTTCCATTTTGAGAACATAGTGTTTTCTGTACCTTTTACATAACCACCTGCGGTTGAACCTATGGTAGCCATAGTGGCGAACTCTGGGGTGATTTCTGTTTTGAGTGATATATTGCGTACAAAGTTGGATGACTTGAATTTTGGGTTATAACCATATAACTCTAGCCCATATTTGTCTCCTGCTTGTTTTGTAGGTGAGTATGATTGGTCAATTATAGTAATGACTTGCTCATCTTCGTTAATGGTTGGTTCTAGTGTGTTGATACCACCCAATGCTTTGTTTATGTCAGTACATAGTGTTTGCAGGAATGAAAACAGGTTGAAATTACCTTTTTCATCCAAATGGGATAAAACTAATTGGTTGATATGATTATGGTTAACATATATGTTCATGATGCGAGCAGTATAATCTTCTCCATCCATTTTCCAAGCATCCAATTCCGGATAGAATTCTTTTGTGTTTACTTTTTCTCTACCATTTACTATACATACTCTAGGATCAAGCGATACCTGGTATGGCATAGTATACATTTTGTTTAGACCAGTATTATTATCGATTTTAATTAATGGTTGAGATGATTTTGTATTGTGTGGGATTACACGGTCTTGAATAAAATCGAGTAAATGGCCTAATCGCATATAAAATCCCAAATCCGATGATTGTTCTTGCTCACCATTATTGTAGTTGAAATACACTACATTAGTGTGTGGATAATTGGATGTAATTTCAATATCCTGTGAATTAGATATTTTCCATATTCTACCCACGTACATTGATGACCCCCCAGGAATATGTTGTTCAGTAATGTCAAATTCATTATTATGTACAGAAGGAGCCAACCCCGATATCTCAGTTAATCCAGAGTAATTTTGGTTAACATATGCTCTTGCTTCTGCTGAAGTGCGAAATTCTGGGGTGTATATGGTTTCATTTATTTGGATACCATCCTTTGGTGGTTTGATTTTGATTGCACCCAAATCAACTTGCCCACCGGAATACTTGAGAGTGATGTCTCTTGCGTCCAGAACTAAAGGGTTTGCACCTATAATCTTATAATTCCATATATCTGAGAATGATGTTCCTTGATTTGATAATTGTTTGTTTAAGTATAACTTTTGCAAGAACAAATACGATGAAATTATATTGTTTGCTGGGTTGTCTTGTTGGGTGTCTTGCTCTGTATTGCTGTCTGTTTCTCCGGTATATTCTGTGTATGATTGATTAATGAATTGGATCATTTCATATGGTGGGATCACATTACATTTCAATGATTCGATAACATCACCAACACTAATTAATTCCAGTGTGATATCGTATGAACCGTCTTGGGCAAACGACCAGTTAAAATTAACTACCTTTGAAATCAACCCATCGTAGTTACCCGATTTGGCTTTACGGTATCCTTCAATGCGGGGTAACATTGCATAATAATCGGTTTGGGCAAAGAAACCATCAGCGGCCTCGGTTAATGTGTAGCCCATGTTTTCCCACCTGTTTTTTTCGTCATTGTGGTAAAAACTACTACCCCACTCCAATAACATGGTATATCCTATACGCATGTATAGTAAATCTAATATATGGAATTGTTCTGGTGTGTAGCACTTGATTTTGACTGTGGCTTTCTTAATGGAACCGCGGTTTAAACATTGTATATCTGCTGATATGATCCCAGGCATAGGTGCTAAACCATATTTGCTTGGGTTTTCGTCTGCGTTTACATTATATACTCCGGTATAGGTGTCGTATATGGCGTTTTGGTCATTGGCCATATCCGTACCACGTTGAATGAGTGAAGTACCTTCTTTTCTGGCTATACCTCCAAATAGAATGTAGCGTTTTGCTAGGGTATTGTATGGTAATGATCCAGTATTACCACGTAAATTTTCTTTGGTTATACGCTCATCACTTAATGCAACTCCAGATGCTAATTTTACCCACGCTGTTTTTGAGTTAAGGTAGGCAATGTCTTCTGCTGTACGATTATGGGTTTTACCATGAACTGATTGGCGTTTGTTGATTTGATGTGCAACGTAGTCTGGTATTGGTTCTCCAATTATTTTTGGCATAACTATAATTGTTTGTTCATTGTTTCAAATTGTGATACAATATTGGGTACACGTAATGATGCGGGTATGCGTATTTGTTCACCGGCTCTAGGGTATAGAGTGTCGGATGGTAATTGTGGGTTTGCTCTTGATATGATCCACCATAATGATGAATCACCGTAGTATGTTTGTGCTAACAAGTCGTAACGGTCTCCAACGGTAACAAACACGTAAATGTCAGATGTATCGCGTGGAATACTAGGGTATTTTACGTTGATATATCTACGTTTTGGGTCGTTTTGTGTTGTAATTACGGGTGTGGTTGAATAACGTGACATTGGTTGTTTTAGTTATAAATATGGAAGATACAAAGAAAGCCTGGCAGAGCCAAGCTTTTTGTAGTGTTGTATGAGGTAAGGTTTAAAATATTTTTATTCTAGATATTTTATTTAAGTTAATAGTTAGTGGTTTGTTTGTTTTACATATTAATTAAATGCACTTAACTCTTCCTCATCTGACCAATATATTTCCCCATCTTCCATTTGGATTTTATACCAAGTTAATTCTTCTCTTGGAGTGCTAGATTCCCATCCTCCTTCTTCAATATCATTATCAATTTCATCCGCATGTGATTTATAATCAGTGACTAATATAATTTTTCCCTCACCCATATCAACATCCCCTAAATCAACCATATCCCCCACAGAAAACATAGCTTCATTTAATTTTTGTTTGTATTGACTTTCGGTAATCAAACCTGCCAACATTTGCATTCTAAGTGTTTCTTTTTTCATGTTGTTTTGTGTTTATGTATTTTAATATAAATA
>Ga0247723_1000298_pt1 | contig 33468 bp, 48 predicted proteins | sample MSEWelMarce5H_FC_FD_189079 | JGI IMG/M metagenome (GOLD analysis project Ga0247723, IMG submission 189079) | Subsurface sediment microbial communities from gas well in West Virginia, United States - MSEEL Well Study Marcellus 5H_FC | ecosystem: Environmental > Terrestrial > Deep subsurface >... | reverse complement strand
TATATTTTATAATACAGAGTATTTATTAAAAGAACAAGAAAGAAAAGAACTAAAGCTTCTCTTAGATGACATAGATGCTCAAGACATTACAAACAAAGAGGCCCTTATTGGGCTCTTAGATGAGCATAGACACCGAGCCATTGCAGGCGAGGTAGCTCTAGTATCATTAGATGTAGAGACTGGTAAGAAACCAGTCCAAGATCTGTTAGATTTACTTAACAAGTTCGAACATCAAGAGATAGAATTAGATGAACCTAAACCCATTGTCATGGACTTGGAGGGATTGTATGAATCGCAAGTGGCAACACCTGGTCTGCGATGGCGTGTTAACTGGCTTAATCAAGCTCTTGGCTCTCTTAGAAAAGGTGACTTTGGCTTTATTTTTGCAAGACCTGAGACTGGGAAAACCACGTTCCTCGCTAGTGAGATTACTCACATGGTTAGTCAAACAGAGGGAGAAGTGCTTTGGTTTAATAACGAAGAACAAGGGTCAAAGGTTGCAATCAGATGCTACCAAGCTGCACTTAATCTTAATACAGACTACCTATTCAGGGACAGAGAACGACAACAACGTAGGTACATAGAGGCTACTGGTAATCGTATCAAGATACTTGACTTCGAAGATTCAAACAGTAAGTTTCGTATTGAGAACATTCTTAAGAACAGTAACCCAGCACTAATTATATTTGATCAGATCGATAAGATCAAAGGATTCAAAGGAGAACGAAATGATTTGGAACTCAAAGCAATCTACCAATGGGCCCGTGAAATTGCTAAGACATATGCACCTGTCATTGCTGTTAGCCAAGCCAGCGGTGAGGCAGAAGGTAAACTCTTTCTTACGATGGACATGGTAGACGGCAGCAAGACTGCGAAGCAAGGTGAAGCTGACTGGATTCTAGGTATTGGTAAAGAACAAGACAATACATCACGGACTCGGTACTTCAACATTGTCAAGAACAAACTAATAGGCGATGAAGATACTATGCCAGACTTACGACATGGCTCTACTCAAGTATTAATTAAACCAGAGGTTGCACGTTATGAGGATATCTGATATAATATACTACATTCAATGTTATTACCAAGCCTTTGGACTTGGCATGGTATCAGTACTTATGATACAATACTTACTAAGGAAACAAAATGAAAAGGTTGGTACTTGATGTTGAAACAACTATTAGCAATAAAGGTAATCCCTTTGATGAAACAAATAGGCTGTGCTATGTGGGACTTCTTAATGAGAATACTACTGTTCTGCATCCTATTGAATACAATTCTGATCCTTATGGGAGTAACCTTTTATCTATACAGAGTAGCATTGATGACAGCGAGTTACTAATTGGTTTCAATATTAAATTTGATCTACATTGGATAAGACGATATGGAATTACTTTTAGCAATAAACGTATTTGGGATTGTCAGCTTGTACATTTTATACTGTCTGGACAAACGGCAAGCTACCCATCTCTCAATGGTGTCGCTGCTCATTATGGCTTGGGTACTAAGCTTGACGTGGTTAGTACTGAGTATTGGAAGAATGGAATTGACACAACTAATGTACCACGAGACATCCTTGAAGAGTACTTACAGGGTGACTTGGACTTAACGTATCAAGTATATCTTAAACAGTTAGAGGAAGTTAACGCTAGTAGCCCACAGCTACAGCGATTAATTAGTTTACACAACCAAGATCTATTAGTCTTAGAGGAGATGGAATACAATGGACTTATATTTGATGAAGCTCGTAGTACAGAACTGGCTCAAGATCTTACAGAGCAAATTAAGGGGCTTGATGTACTTCTTATGGAATATCACAACACTCCTGATTTCAATAGTAATTCTACTGAGCACCTCTCTGCTTTACTTTATGGCGGGACTATTAGTCTTAAGCGTAGAGAAGTTATTGGAGTTTTTAAAACGGGTACTAGAGCTGGTGAACCAAAAGAAAGATGGGTAGAATACCCTATTACTTTTCCAAAGCTAATCAATCCATTGCGTGGATCTGAGCTAGCCAAGGATGGGTTCTTCAGTACAGATGAAGCAACACTTAAGTCACTCAAAGGAAGTAAGAACGCTAAGGAGTTAGTCGAGTTACTATTACGTAGAGCAACTCTAGAGAAGCGTCTATCTACTTACTATGAAGGACTTGTTAAACTAAGAAAGGAGATGAAATGGAGTGAAGGAAAATTACACGGACAGCTTAATCAGTGTGTTGCTAGAACAGGAAGACTCAGTTCTAGTAGACCAAACCTTCAGAACTTTGATGGCGAAATTAAAGAATTATTCAGGAGCAGATATGACAGCTAAAGATTACAATGATGTTTATGGCGTAGTTAACTTAGACTATACACAAGAGTTTACAGAGTTCAACGCTGAACAAATAACTAAAGAACTAAAGGAAAAGCAATGTCAAAAGGAGTGCAACAATGAGCTTGATTCAGGCGGATGCCAAGGCTCTTGAATGGATCTGTGCAGCTTATCTAAGCCAAGACCAGACAGCTATTAAGGAGATATGGAACAATGTTGACCAGCACACAGACAACCAAGAGCGATTTAATCTACCAAGTAGACTCATTGCTAAGACGTTCGTATTCCGCCTTATCTACGGAGGATCTGCATACTCTTATGCTAATGATCCTAACTTTAAAGACATTGGCGGAGAACAGTTCTGGGAAGGTGTCATTGGAGAGTTCTATCGTAAATACGATGGGCTTGGTAAGTGGCATACAAACATTGTCGATCAAGCTAAACGAGATCGAAAACTTACTATGCCAACAGGGCGAGTGTACAACTATGAGCCCGAAGTTAGTTATGGAAAAGTTAAATGGCCTCGAACAAAGATCCTTAACTATCCTGTCCAAGGTCTTGGAGCGGACCTCATGTCCATTGCGAGAGTTTCCCTCAGTAATAGACTTAAAGGAATAGAAGGTGTCAAGCTAATTAATACTGTACATGACTCAATAATCCTTGACGTAGATGACAAGATATGCGATAATATTAGTATAGTAAATTTAGTTGATAAATGTTTTACAGATGTACCAAAGAACTTCGAGAAGTTATTCGGAGTAGAGTTTAATCTTCCAATGCGGGTCGAGTGTCAAGTCGGTCCTAATTGGGGTAACCTGGAGGTAGTAAATGCAAGTTAATATTATAGATGTAGGTGCACCAAATACTCACGCTGCTAAGAATGGTCGTAGCTATCAGAGTATCGAAGTAACATACAAAGGTGACAACGGTCAGACAGCTACCAAAAAGCTAATGTCGTTTAGTAATCCAAGTGTGTTTAATCACATTAAGAATCTCACCAAAGGTGATGTAGTTGATGTCGTTACAACCAAAGATGACAACGGTTACTGGCAGTGGACTAACATTGGTTCTGGTCAAGGATCAGCTCCAGCGGCAGCAGCAACAAGCAGTGCTCCTACAACAGGTGGTAAAGTAACAGGGAGTAACTATGAGACCAAAGAAGAACGGGCAGCCCGTCAAGTATACATTGTTCGACAAAGTAGCATTAGTGCTGCTATTGGTACTCTTTCCGTGGGTGCTAAGTCTAGTCCTAATAGTGATGATGTTATTAGGTTAGCCAAAGAGTATGAGGCTTATGTCTTTAGTAAAGAAGAAGCTAAAGCTATACCTGAGATCACTGACATGCATGATGATATTCCATATTAATTAGTTATGGGGGAAAGCTAACACCCACACGACTCGGGTTAAGTTAGTTAGTACCCCACCTTAAAGGATTATCATGACAACAGCATTAATAGATGGAGATATAGTAGCTTATCGTGCTGCTTGTACTTGTGAAGACGATGACTCAGAGGATTATGTATTTAGTAAAGTAGATGATATCGTAGATAAGATACTTTTCTATACAGACTCCGATGAGTATAAGGTCTATCTAACAGGCAGTAATAACTTTCGTAAGACTATCTATCCAGAATACAAGGCCCACAGGCCAACAGAGAAACCATTTTGGTTACAGAAGATACGAGAGTATCTAGTTAAGAACTGGAATGCAGAAATCTGTGAGGGTCAAGAAGCTGATGATGCAATGGGCATTAATCAAACAGAAGAAACTATAATCTGTACTATAGATAAAGATCTTCTAATGATTCCAGGCCAACACTATAACTTTGTTAAGGATGAGTTTCAAACAGTAGGTTACATGGATGGACTAAAGCATTTCTATATGCAGTGTTTACAAGGGGATCGTAGCGATAACATCAAAGGTATCCCTGGAATTGGTCCTAAGAAAGCAGAACGTATTCTTGAAGGTTGTGATAGCGAATATCAAATGTTCAAAGCAGTTCGTAATGCTTACGGTAACGATGAAGAATTCCTTATGAATGGGCGAGTCCTTTGGATTCGTCGTAATGTAGATGAAGACTGGAGTATAAAATTTAATGCCAACATTCAAGAGCAAACTGGAGGAACAGGTTTGGAAGACTTTGAAGGAGAAATTCCCTTCGACGAAGTATGAACCTGATAAGTTCAAATATGTACAGCCTGCTAAGGATCGGGTCTATATTCCTGACTTTAAGACTGGACGTAAGAACATCTATCTAGAAGCAAAGGGTAAGTTAGACTTAGATACTCGTCAGAAGATGCTATGGTTTAAAGAATGCAATCCAGATACAACTGTAATCTTTTTATTCATGAACCCTGACAATAAGATAAACAAAAGAAGTAAGACTACCTATTGGATGTGGGCGGAAGCCAACGGTTTCCAATGGTTAGACTTTAGAAAGGATTGGTTAAATGCTTATATCGAACTGTACGCAAAATAAAGATGGGTCTCTGGACTTTGACTTTCATGTAGATCCAGATGAGGCTTCATTCTTAATGGACTTCAGTATTAAAGAATTAGTCCGTAAAGGTATCTTTCAGATAGCTGCTAATGAAGCTCAACAAGAGTTAGATCTATTCCAAGAACAAGGAGGTCAAGTACAATGAGTGATGTGAAAACAGCACCAAGGGGTAACTCCCCTGCTTTCCCTTGTGTAGATAAAGACAAACGCATGTGGACAGGGATGAACCTTCGAGACTACTTTGCACTAGAGGCTCTCAATGGTTTAATAAAAGTAGTTGATGCTAAAGTAGGTACACCAGCACACTTAGCTACTAAAGCTTATGCAATAGCTAACTGTATGTTAGATGAGAGGGAGAAATTCCGATGAAACATTTAGTAATTCCTGATTGCCAGGTAAAGCCAGGTCAATCTGTAGAATATCTTAGTTGGATAGGTCAGTATGCTTCTGAAAAGAAGCCCGATGTAATAGTTTGTATTGGTGACTTCGCAGATATGCCTTCACTATCTAGCTATGACATTGGTAAGAAGTCCTTTGAAGGACGTACTTACAAGGCAGACATCAAGGCTGCTCATAAAGGTATGGATGCACTAATGGGTCCTATAGTTGCAGAACAAGAGCGATTGGTTCGTAACAAAGATAAACGTTGGAATCCTCGTTTAGTTCTTACTCTAGGTAATCATGAACATAGGATTGATAGGGCGGTAGAGTATGATAGAAAACTTGAAGGTCTCATTTCTACTAGCGATCTTAAGTATGAAGATTACGGTTGGGAAGTGTATCCGTTCCTTGAGGTGGTGGTAATTGGTGGTATTGCTTATTCTCATTACTTTACTTCTGGTGTTATGGGACGACCAGTAACCAGTGCTCAAATGTTAGTAACCAAGAAACACATGTCCTGCTTTGCCGGACACCAACAGGGTCGACAAATTGCTTACGCCCGTAGGGCTGACGGTAAAGAAATGACAGCAATTATTGCTGGCTCGTGTTACGAGCACAATGAGGACTATCTTGGTCCACAAGGCAATGAACATTGGCGTGGCTTTTACATGCTTCATGAAGTTAATGATGGGGCGTTTGACGAAATGGCAGTATCAATTAATTATTTAAAGGCGACGTATGGGGCATAATGAGGAACTACTATCATCACTTACAACACAGGTTGGGGGATCTCATTACAAAGAGTTTACAATCCAACCAGTCGAGTTCTGTTATGTAAATAACATTCCTTATTTAGAAGCTACAGCAATTAAATACTTATGCCGTTGGCGACTTAAGGGTGGTGTTCAAGATCTAGAAAAGGCTAAACACTTTATAGATTTATTAATAGACCTTGAAGATAAATACAAGGATTCGATTGACACCGAAGATTATGTATAGTATAATATTAAGTAACAACTTTAAAAAGAAAGCAAAATGACATTAACTCTGTTGGAAATTACCAAACGTCTTGCCGCACAGTATGATGAAATTACTCTACTAGAGATCCTGAATATTAGCTCAGAGGATTTAGTAGAGGCTTTCCTTGACCGTATTGAAGACAAGTACGAATACTTTAACAATGAATTATCTGACTATGAGGAAACATATTAATGGCATTAACTGATTACCAAAAGTTCATCCATGCAAGTCGATATGCTCGCTGGGTTCCTAATGAGAACCGTCGAGAGACTTGGGAAGAAACAGTAAATAGATACACAGGATTCTTTAAGAATCGTTTTGATGTATTCCCTGAAGAGAAAGTAAATAAAGCTATACGAGAATTAAAAGTAATGCCTAGTATGCGTTGTCTTATGACAGCAGGTCCTGCTTTAGACCGTGATGAGATTGCTGGCTATAACTGTAGCTTTGTAGCTATTGACAGTCCTAAAGCTTTTGATGAAGTAATGTATATATTAATGTGTGGTACTGGTGTTGGTTTCTCTGTAGAACGACAGTTTACTAACAACCTACCAGTTGTAGCTGAGGAGTTCCATGAAACGGACACATCCATTAGAGTTAAAGATTCACGAATTGGTTGGGCATCTGCTTATAGGGAACTCATTAGCTTGCTATATTCTGGAAGACTGCCAAAATGGGATACCTCAGGAATTAGACCTGCAGGAGCTCGACTCAGGACTTTTGGTGGTAGAGCAAGCGGCCCAAAACCTCTTGAAGACTTATTCGCATTTACGGTTCATACTTTTAAACGAGCCGCAGGACGAAAACTAAACTCATTGGAATGTCATGACTTGGTATGTAAGGTTGCTGATATTGTTATTGTTGGTGGTGTTCGTCGTAGTGCGCTCATCAGTCTATCTAATCTAACAGATGATCGTATGCGTAATGCTAAGAACGGTGCTTGGTGGGAAGACAATGTACAACGTGCTCTTGCCAATAACTCGGTAGCATACACGGAGAAACCTGATGTAGGTATCTTCTTAAAGGAATGGGGTACTTTGTATGAATCGAAGAGCGGTGAACGAGGACTATTCAATCGAGTGGCAGCTACAAAGAAAGCAGCCTCTAACGGACGACGAGATGTTGATGGTCATGACTACGGTACAAACCCTTGCGGAGAAATTATCCTCCGATCTAAAGGAGTTTGTAATCTCAGTGAAGTTGTCATCCGAGAGAACGATACCCTTGCTGACCTTAAAGAAAAAATCGAAGTCGCAACAATTGTCGGGACATTTCAATCCACGCTTACAAACTTTAGATACTTAAGGTCTGAGTGGAGAAAGAACCAAGAAGAAGAACGACTACTAGGTGTAAGTATGACAGGTATTATGGATCATCCTGTACTAAGTAAACCTAGTCAAGAATGTATTGAATGGTTAAAGGAGTTACGTGAACATGCAATTGCAGTCAATAAAGAATGGGCTTCCAAACTTGGTATTCCTGAGTCTGTTGCTATCACTACTGTTAAGCCTTCAGGCACTGTCTCCCAGTTGGTGGGCTGCTCTAGTGGGATTCATCCTGCATACAGTAAACATTATATTAGAACTGTACGAATGGACAACAAAGATCCACTCACAATGTTCTTTAAAGAAGCAGGCATACCAAACGAGCCAGACGTCACAAAACCGAGTGATATCACGATCTTCAGTTTCCCGCAGCAGGGTAGCAAATCAGGTATCACTAGAAATGAAACAAACGCCTTAGAACAGTTAGAACTTTATAGTGTATATCAGAAGCATTGGACAGAACATAATCCGTCAATCACTGTGTACTATAAAGATAACGAGTTCTTAGACGTAGGTGCTTGGATCTATAATAACTTCAGTGATGTTTCAGGTGTGTCTCTTTTACCACACTCAGATCACGTTTATAAGCAAGCACCATACCAAGAAGTAACAGAGGAATTCTACAATGAGTTCTTAGCTAAGTTCCCTGTTGTTGATTGGTCTAAGTTTAAAGAAGAGGAAGATACTACTACAGGAACACAAGAGTTAAGTTGCACTGCAGGTGTGTGCGAAGTGGTAGGTATCTAATGCACTTTACTCTTAGCTTTATTTCAGGTATGATGTTAGGAATAGAATTTGTTTCTGGAAAGGATTTAGAAATGGATGAAGAGTTTTCCTACGTCGTACTAGATTTACTAATAGTTAGAATTTTAATTACAACGAATTGGAGTTAGTATGGATTACAATCAAGTACAAATTAACAAAGCAGATAACGGTTTTATTGTCTCAACAACTAAAGTTGTCTTCGGACAGAACCATCCTGAGCAAGCAGTTAGTGTTTTTAAGACATGGGATGAGGTAGAATTGCATCTTAACCCACGAAAAGCAAAATTATCAGTAGCTAGCTAAAAAGTGGCTTCAGCAATGAAGCTCTAACGCAATAAAAAAGGGGACTGAATATTGTCCCCTTTCTTTTACCCTAAAACCAGCCACAGGCCCTGCAAATAGCCTTGCTGAGGATTTGAGTGTTATTTGTTCATTACGTACATAGTTACTTCGAAGCCAAAGCGCATTTCTGTAGCTGATGGTGATGTCCACATGATAAATCTCCTAAATGTCTAGTACGAATTTGTACTGTACATATATTATACCATAACATTACATTTCTGTAATCAGTATAATCATGATTCTTCTTATTTAGGAACAGTTATATTAATGTCCCTACCATCCCTACCTAGTTTTTTAATAGCTAATCCTACTGGAAGAGTACCAACATCCCCTGAGTTCCAAACATCTTTAAATACAGCAGGGTATCCTCCTTGTTGATACTTATCTATGTAAGGACGATCTACACTATTATCAAAGTCCCAACGATCTTTTATGTTATATCCTTCAGGAGTCTTTTGATAATTAAAAGCACCTATAGTATTAGCTAAAGCTATAGAAGAGTCTTGAACTTGCTTTGGGTCATTTGTAGGGTTATTAAACTTTTGATAGTCCTTATACTGAACGTCACCCTTACCTTCTTTAAACTTCTCTGTCCGTCTTTTAGCAATGTCATAATCATTCTGAAGAGTAGCTTTTTGACGTTGCATATCTTGTAGTTCTTGGAAAAGAGCCCAATGATCTTCTGTCCAGTACTTTCTATCTTTAGGAAGTTTATTAAACTGTTCTTGTTTTACTGCTAAGTCTTTATTAAGAGTCTCAAGAGCAAACTCATTGTCTTTTATTAAAGATGGATAAGTATCTTTTCTTCTTTGTTCTGTCTCTTTTATAATATCAGAGTAACCCTGTAATTCAGAGGCAGTTAAATCCTCATTAGTAAAGGGTTGTTTTCTATTACCATAAAGTGTCTGAAGAGCAAACCTATACTCAGGAGATATAGATTCTTTCCAAGCAGAGTAAACACCCTTAGCTCCTAGTTCAGCAGGGGCCATAGCATTAGAAACAAGGTACTGTTTAAGTTTGTTTAATTGACTTAAGTCCATAGTTATGCCACTTGGGTTATAGTTATAACAGAGCTAGGAATACTTGGATGAGCATAAGGAGTAGTCTGTGCAGGATAAGCTTCTATATAAATACCATCAGTAACACCATTCTCTACTTGATCTGCAGCTATAACAAGTTCTAGGTATTGACCAGCAGTAACATCAACATAGAAGTTAACAGCAGCAATTAAATACCCATCACTAGAACCATGTTTTTTAGGTACATCAAACTTACTGGCTGTACCAACAATATCAGTACCATTCTTACGAAGCCAAACAGTAGCAGCATGTTCAGCTGCATCTGTATTAGCTAACTGTAGACTATACTGTACATTATAAACACCAGCATTAGCTATAGTAAGTTGATTAGAAGCCCGTGATATATTCTTCTGATAGTCCGTAGTATTAAACACTACTACAGTAGGAGTATTAGCAGTAGCTAAGTTCTGATCAGCATTGTTCTGATAAGCACCATAAGAAAGACCAGTAACTAGACTGTTGTACTGAGCAAGAGTAAGATGGTAATACTGATTAGTAAAACCACCTTGCATATCTTGAAGAGCATTGTGCTGTCTTGTCTCTATGTCTAATAGATTAGAACCAGTAAAGTTAAGGCTAGACCAAGCAATAGCAGCATTCTGTACTAGGATCTGAGATACTTTAAAGAACCAATCACGCCATACAAAAGCATCTGTAATTGGATTGTTAGGAATTGGTGGTAACTGAATAGCCATTACATCCTCTCCAATTTCTTCTCTTTGTTAGCTCTCATAGTTTCTTTACGTGTTTTTTTACGTTCCATTAAAACTTCAGGAGAAGTATTAGCTTTATTTGTTTGACCATAGATAGGTAAACCAACAAAGCTTGCAACACCACGTTTAATCTTCTCACCTTCAGGTGCTTGCATAGCAGCACTTACTTGGAATGGAACAAAAGGTTCAGCAATAGTCTTAGCTACATCTAATGGATTATTAACATAAGGAGAACCAAGAGCAGCAATTGTTTTAGGAACATAGCCCATCTTGTTAAACCCAGTTTTAATTGGGTGCATTAACCAGTGAGGACCTTCCATAGAGTGTTTAGCAGCCTGCATGGTAGTACCATCACCTAAGTCAATACGTGTAGGATCATCATTCTCCCACATATAATGACCAGATGTAGCCATATTAATACCATTAAGAAGTGTTAACCACATTAAACCAGTAGTAGCTACATAGCGTCTAGCCAAATCACCTGATGTCTTAGGATTAAATAATCCTTTAGCACCTTCTTTAATTTGCCAGTTTTGAGGTTTAAGTAAATCTTTAGGTAAAGCTTTAGAGTAAGAACGAAGAGTAGATATAGTCCAGTCAGGAGCAAACATAGCAATCTGCAACCATGTTCTACCACGATTACTATAAGCTACCATAGCTAGCTTTTTAAGTACTTTGTTCTGAACTTCATCAGCTATTTTTAACCAGTCAAGACCACCAAAGGTATTATTAACAAAAGCAGATACCTCATCCCTAATAACATTATCAGGCATTTCAGGATTACGAGTTTTAATCTTAGCAAAGATATACTGAGCAGTTGCAAACTTACCTGCAGAATGCATGAAGTCCCAAGTAAATGTATTTAAAGTCTGTAATACATTAGCATCAAGAGGATCAATCACTCTTCGTGTAAGACGGACATCTTCTGAAGTAGCTAGTTTAGTTACAAAGTTATCTAAGTTCTTAGCAAACTCTGGTAGTATACCTTGTTGAATGTCTTCTGTCTCAAACTTAAGACCAGACCTAGTCCAAGCATCTACTTCTTTACTTAAACCATCATGACGAATAGTCTCAAGAGCTGCCCTAGTTCCAGAGAACCCTTTAACTCCCTCTTTAAGCATGCCATAAGGAGTAGCACCAGCACGGGCTAGAGCCAAGGAAGTAGCATGGAATAGTGATGCCATTGTTGTAATTGTTTTAGACAACATAGATACACCACTTAATATTTTAAGTACTATACCAGGATCTTTTTCAGTAAACAAATAGCCAAGAGCATCTACAAGATCAGGATGAACCATGTAATCTTTAAGTGCTTCAGACCCACGTCCAGTAAACTTAACATAGCCATTCTCAAAAGCTACTTTATGATCTTTAGTAAGAAGCTCTAACTGCTTACCATCAAGTAAAGGAGCCTTCTGTTTAGCTAAGAAGTTAATAGCTTTCTTTTGAATAACAGCATTCATCATAGACTGCTGATAGATCTCAGCAATCCTAGCTATGTCTCGTTGAACCTTAACACCACGAGTATCAAGACCCATCTCTTGACCAGCTTCATACAAGCGTTTCTCAAGATCACGAATAGTTTTATAGATACGATGTTGTGAGAAGTCACGAACAAAACGACTTTCTTTCCCACCTAGAATACGGTCTCTTAAGGATGTTTGTTGAGCTTTAGATAAAGTACTATCAGAGAAATCTAATACGTGAGTAACATAGTTTTGACGTAGTTGATCAAACAAACCTTCTGTCTTAGCTTGTTCACCAATAACACGAAGTCTGTCCTGAATTACTTTAAGAACCTTGATAGCATTCTCTTCAGAAGGTAACTCTTTAAGCATGTTAACAGTATACTCAAGCTTGTCTAAACGTTCCTTATAAGCAATACGTTCAGCTTCGTCTTTGAAAGCACCTTGAGTGTACTTCCTGTACATGCCTTCTAAAGCACCAGTAAGACCCTTGTCTACAAACTGTGTACCTGCTTTTACTTTACCAGTACCGTAAAGAAGCTCATTCTTCTCAACATCAGTAAGAAGACGATCAGTTTCCTTAGCACCTTCAATAGCCATAGTCATACGTTCCCTAATCTTTTTATTAGGAACCATACGTTCAAGAGACTCTCTAAGTATTCGAGCAGCTCTATTGTTTAAGATGGTATCAGCTATCACACGGTGTATAACATTAACAGGGGTCTGTTCTGTAGTTGTATCACCTTTAAATACGTCACCAGCTTCTGCTAGGCTAGGATCATCTTCCAGTATTTTAGTAGCTTCTTCAGATGCTTTAGGAGCTTCAGCCTTTGCTTCTGTTTTAGGAGCAGGCTCACCACCCATATTACGAACTTCTTGTTCTGCCTTATTAAGCTCTGTTTCAAACTCAGCTTCAGTATAAGGCTGTTTAGGTTTACCACCAGTAGGCGTTTTGACTGCTTTTAAAGCCATACCACCAGCTTTCATAGTAGAGCCAAAGGCACCAAACATAGCAGCAGTATTTGCAATAGCCTGAGGATCAAATCCAGCAGGACTACCTGTTTCAGCAAGAGTTTCAAGAGTAGCACCAGTAGCTGCAGGTTTAACTGCCGCAGCACCAATAGTCTTAGCAGCTTGAGCAGTCTTAGCTAGTTTACCTGTAGCTGTTGCAGCCTCTACAGCACCTCCACCAGCACCTAGTAGAAGTAACTCAGGGTCTTTGCCAAGTTCGTATAAGAAACTCTTAGCTGTTTTCCAAGGACTATCAACAAGCTCTTGACCAAACTGTTTAAAGGACTCACCAATACTAGGAGTAGGATTAGCCTTAGCTTCTTCCTGAGCCTTTACTTTTTCTTGATTTACTAAAGAGTCTAATTCTTGTTTAACAAGACCTCGATATTTACTTGTGTTCTCTTTAATACCTTTACCATAGGTAGCTAAAACTTTAGCTTGAGCTTGTTTATCAAGTTCGTCAAGGTGTTCAGCATTTGATAAGAAACGTCCAACAAAGCCTGACTTAAAGTACTCGCCTGTAGTCATTTCAGGACCAGTACCTAACCAGTTCTGTTTCTCTTCTTTAGGCATTAAGTCATCAAAAGATACTGAACCCTTAGAGTCCTTAGTAGCAGGTAAAAGATCATCAAATGATAAAGCACCTTTAGATCCAGCTAGAAGCTTTGCTTCTTTTTCAGCTGTGTTCTTAGGTTGATTATATTTACTAGAAGAGAAGCTAGCCCATGTACCACCTAGCTTTTTAATAGCCTCAGGGAATCTACCAGCTTGAACATCCTCAAGAGCATTCTTTCTACGAATAAGCTCAAGAGCAATCTTGTCTTGACTTTCAGGAGAGAAGTCTGTGATCCCTAGTTTAGAAGCAACATCATCGTATGTTGTCTTAGTAATCTGATACCTACCAGCTGCAGTACTAGGACCAGCAGACGTGGTAAGACCGACGACTCCAGGATGTCTGGAATAGTCTTCAAAAGATTTACCACCGACTATAGTATTGTAATCAGCTCCCTCAGACTTACTTGTAAAGTCTAGAAACTTTGTTAAGTTTTGTTGAGAGACATCTGTATTAGCAGGAGGAGTTACAGGAGCAGGTTGACTACTTATAGAAGGAAGTAGGTCATCAAAGCTAAGAGCCATTTAACTTCCTTTATTTAGATTTAATATACTGGTTCTCTAACATTCTGTTTTGAGCAGCTACCTGTACACGAGAGCGTTCTGCTGGATCTTTAATAGACTTAGTCTGTTCCATAAAAGCTTCATAGTTCTTACGGCTAGCAGCATCAGCTTTAGAAGTATAAACAAACTTACCTGTAGTAGCTTTAGCTTCTGGTTTAGCACCAGGTTCTTTTTCAAGACCAGCAAATGTTCTAGAAAGTTCAGACTGTTCTGTAGATAAATCTTCAACAGTACCAGTTAGATCAGCTTTCCTGCTTGTTAGTAAAGCAATTTGATCATTAAGGAATTTAGATTCTTGAGCACGAACTTCTTCGTCATCACTAGAAATAGCAATACCCCTAGAATCAAAGTATAAGTTACCTTTATCTAGTTCTAGTTTACGAGTAGTATAGTCATCAATTGTTTTATTAACTTGATCTAGTTGTACTTTAGATGCATCTAGTTTTAATTTAACATCATCTTTAAGAGCTTCGTAGTTAGCTTTTTTCTCAGCAAGAGCTTGCTTACTTTCTGAAAGAGATAGACGACGTGTTTTAAGATCTCTGTTAAGAGCCTGTTCCCTAGTCTTTTCAGTTTGAATTTCTCTACGAAGATTCTCAGATTGATTAGCCCGTTGTTGTTTACCAGCTTCAGCTAAAAGAGTTCTTTGTAAAGCTATTTGATCTTTGCTAGAAACAGCAGATGCTGCAGCTTGTTCTGCATAAGCCTTACGTTGCTCAGGAGGCACAGCCATTTCTTCTTCAATGTCAATACCATTGGCACTTAAGTTTAAGAGCACACGCTGCCAAGCAGCTTCAGGATTAACATTTGGATTTTTAATAGCACTTAAGTAACCATTAGCTTGACTACCAATATAGTCAGATACTTTTTCAGCTAGTTCTAAGTGTGTCTTTTGAGCATCATCAGCAGCACCTTGAAGCTTGTACGCTTTCATTTCGTACTTATCAGCTTCATCATGCAAACCTGCTTTACGCATTTCCATAGCAGCCTGTTTAACTTGGTCTACTTTAGACATAGCTTGAGTAGCAGCAACTCCAGAAGAATCAAAGGCAGACATTATAGTGCCTTGAGTTGGAGCAGCTTGTTCCATAGGTGCTTGTTCAGGAGCCATACCTGTAGGTGTAGACATACCTCCTAAACCAGTAAGACCTTCTTCAGGTTGTAAACCCATAGGTCCTTGTTGAGGAGTAGACATACCACCAAGGCCTGTTAAACCCTCTTGAGGAACCATGCCTTCAGGAGCATTAGTAGGAGGCATTTGAGGTATTAAACCTTGACCTTGTCCTACAGCAGGAGGAACGTACTCAGGTTGAGTTTGCTTATCTAGAATTTGATTAGCAATCTTAGTTTTAATATCCCTAGCCGCAGCTTCTTCATCACGAACACGCATTAACTCTGCAAGTTTTAATCTGTTCTCTTCTTCAAGCATGCGCTTATTTCTAGTATCAATAGCACCTTGCTGACCTGCATATACATCTGACATTAATATTGGCATATCTTTTTCCTTTAAGCCCAAGAAGGTCCAACAAGACCACCACCCATGTTTGAAGGTCCTACATAACCACCCATACCAAAATTAGTATTTGTGGGAGCATAACTTATAGCACCTGGAGCATAGCTACTACCCATATTAGGATTAGGCATAGTTCCGATATTAATACCACCGCCACCACTAGTGCTAGTGAAGATATCACCAATTGCACCAATAGCTTGTCCATAAGCTTGATCTTGTAAACGACCTTGAGAAGCACCAAGTTGGTTAGCACTAGCCATGCTCATTGGAGCCTGTGTAGCACCAGACAAAGTAGAGAACTGATTGTATAAGTCTTGATAAGATTTAGTAAAGAAGTCTTGACCTAAGTTACTAAATGCAATTTGTTCTGCACCAGACTGAGTCTGACCAGTGCGAGCTAAGTTAGCCCTTAGAGCACGCTCACCTGAAGCCATACCTTCCGTGTATGGAATAGAAGCTTTAACCATTTTAGCAGCTTCAGCTGGATCACTCATAAGAGTATTTAACTTAGCAGCATAAATACCTCGTGAAGCACCAAATGGGTCATAGTAAGCCCCATTAGCTATATTACCTTGTTGAGTGCTATTAGAAGAACCACCTCCAGCAATATCACTGACAGCTCCACCAATAGAAGAACCAAGATTATACCCAGCAACTGCACCAGCTGGTCCACCAGTTATGCCACCTACTACAGCACCACCAATTTTGGCTACCGTTTTAAATACTTTTCCCATATCAAATACCTTCCCATTGGAACATTAGTCTATTCCCATCTTCTGTAGATACTTCACAAACAACTGAAGTAAACCCCATACGTGTTATAAATTTTAAATGCTTCTTATCTTGAACATCGTGAAAAGCATATATTGGCTTTTCTTGAATCTTAAATAAATAGAAACTGTCAAGTATCAATCTATTCATTACGGTCTTAGACCATCTATCAACATCACAATGAACTATAATATAGTCATCTTTGTACTGAAAGTATATTGTGTAGTCTTCTTTGATTAGTACTGGATGTTTTACGTATTCTTCTATATAGTCCACTTTAGTTATCACCGACTGTTAAGTCTAGTTCTAAGAAAGCTAAACGAATAAAGGTATTATCATTGTTAAAGAACTCATAAGCTCTTCGTCGAGTTATACCATTTTGAAAGAGTACAGGTCGAGAATCACTTAAGTTTACACTACGATACATAGACCACGTTTGATAGTCATTGTCCGTGTGTCTAATCCTAAGGACTGTATCAGTCTTGTCACCAATCATCTCAACACGAATGATAGTCTTACGGTACTGAGTCTCAGCATCTATAAGAGGAGACACTAACCTAAAGTTAATAACTCCATCAGCATCTAAGTAAGTCTCTTGGTCAAGCATGTAAAGCTCACCATTGACACTATCTTGTAAGTAAGAATGACCATTCAAAGAAGTAGCATAGTTACCAACAAAGTACTGTTCAAGGCCATTCTGAACAGAAGACCAGAATGTCCAGATCTTCTCATCGATATCGTACACAAAGGTAAGATCAGAATCAGGTAAAGTTAGTATATACCAACTATGACCATTGTACTTAATGCCAGTAGCTTTACAGCTCTCACAAGTATCAGCATCCAAGTACTTATCAATAAACTGATTAGATACTTTGATTGGAACAATACCATTAAGAAGGTAAACACCTTTACCTGCTGTATTTGACTGACCCACCCACGCTAGTGTCTGTTCAAATTTAACAAGTGAGTTACCATTAGCACAACCAATCTCAAGATTAGCTGAAGCGTTTGATAACAAAGGTGATCCTGTTGACGTACCAACATCATAGAAGAACTGCATAGACCATTGGTTAAAGGCTACAATGTAGTTCAAGTGACTAGATATACCTGTTGCCAAGTCTGGTTGACTTGTTGTAGATACATAGTTAAGAGCATTCCATGTAGTAGGATCTGCAGGATCTGATGTATAGATTCTACCATCAACGTTCATAACTGCTACATAAGTATCTAGGTAACCTACACCTGGAACTAAGTTTGTAGGAAAAAACGGAGTAGTAATCTCATTTAAACCACCAACTGCATCATAAACGTAACCTTTAGATTGGTTATGAAAGAACAGATAGTTATTATTAAATGTAGAAGTCCAGTATAAAGGCTTAACATCACCTGTAATACTACCTATAAGAGTAGATACACCTGCTTCTACTTTATATAGTTCGTTATTAATACAAGTAAATAGAGCTTGATTATAAGCAAAGACACCTTGACCAACGTCAGTAGGTAGAACAGGATCTACTGTAAGATATGACAGTCCAGGCCTTTTAAGAACTTGATCAGCCTCTTTGTAGGCATTGACCATCTTAGCATCTTTAAAAGGATCTGCTTGACGACTCTGTATTGGAAAGGCTAGTGGAAGTCTAACGGTAGGCATGCTGATTCATCCGAACGTCTGGTTGGAAGAAAGTACTATTGTACTCAGTATCCCAAGCCGCTAGTCTATCTTTATATGAGTTTGATCTAGATATTATAGCAGATATTCGTTCAGTTGTCAAGCCATATTCTGAGGCTAATTCAGCAGCTAGGCCCCAACGCAAGGACTGGTACCATTCTGAGGGAAAATCAAATGTTTGATTAGCACTTGTAATATCCTCAATTGGACGTTGAACATTTAAATGTAGTTCATAGTCTTCAGCTGTTGAAGTGTTAGGTGTCAAGAAAACCTTGGCAATACCATGATTGACATAAGGCTTGTAGTACACAGAGTTAATAGCACCTTCACTGAACTTAGAACCTAAGATATTGTACTCTTGTTCAGAAATTAAAGTCATAGGCATATCAATGTACGGATCTACTGACATGTTACGTAAGAAAGCTTGAATTAAACGAAGTGGTTTGTTTGTCACTAAGTCATTAGAACTTTCAGGACCAATGCTGTAAGAAGTTTGACCTGCTACTAAAGGTAGAACAATTTCTGTAGTTGTCCATAGTTTAATACCATCAGTCATCCAGTCCTTAATCATCATGTTAAGAACAAGACTTGCATTTTCAATAGCAGTAGGATTAGGGTTAGCACCCTCTTCAAGAACACCTAATAAGCGTAGTGAAGCTGAGATAATATCATTTCTTGTTACTGAGAAACTTGTAGTTCCTGATGTTGCCATTTTAAATCCTTTGAATAAAGTTTATCTCTTTAAAGAAAGATACATCCGTTCACCTATTACAAACGACATGCAGGCCCCTGAGAGGTCCAATAAGATAACAGTGATAGCGTGGTCTACCTCAGGAGTAAAAACAGCTCCTATCGTTGCAAACCAAATTAAAATAATTGTTACATAACGAAAGCTAGTTCTTAAGTTCGTAACCCATTTATCAGGTTCTCCTACTGGCCTGTCAATCTCTGCTAGTGCTTTAAGTCTTTCTGTTTCAGCTTGCATTAACTGAATACGTTCTGATACGTTCTGAGGAGTACCACCTGCTCCTCCAGTAAACTTAGCAAAGATACCACGAACACCATCTGTTAGTGCTGGAAGTAATGCTGGAAATAGTACTGACCACATTATACAATTCCTTTCAAGTAAGTTGCTTTACCATCTTTGAACTTAGCAGTAAGAACTTCTCTACGCATCTTAGGATCAAAACTAATGTGAACCCAAGTACCCTCGTAGATAAGCTGATCAAACTTAAGATCACTCTTAGCAAGAGTATTAGCAATAGTTAGGGGAGTATGTCCGTAAGCTGTAAAGTCTACAGCATAGCCTAGAGTGTGTGCAGAAGTCTTAGAGCCACCTACAGCCTTGTTTACTGCTGGACTACGGTAGGCACTGTTTACTTTAATAGCAACATTACCTAACAGTTCTCGGACTCTTTCCATGTGAAAAGCAGTAGTACGAAGAACTTCAACCATCTCTTTAGAAGGTGTATTATCTAAAGGTTTGTTAGTAACTGTAAGTTCCGCAAGAGTAAAGTGCGGAGTCAAGTTCATCGACGGCTCTCTAAAATATCAAATAACTTACTAATCATGTCTTTAAGTTCTTTGATGTCTTGACGGTAATCGTCTTTTGATACGTAGTCCTTAGGCAACTCTTCACGAAGTTTAGCTAAGTCTGCTTTTAGTTCTTGTGATGCAGTCCATAACATTCTTAAGATCCAGCCAAAGACTGAGCCTGTTGTCATGATTGCAATGTTAAGTATACCTTGATCCATGAAAAGCTCTCTATTAAATTAATGATATAACAACAAAGCCAACCAAGCCACCTAGAGTAGTTGCTACCCAATCCCAAAAGTCAGCAGTGTGCTTGTCAGGATGTAGTGCATCGTATATCTCTTTAAGTAGCGCAATAATAGCCACGACAACAACAGCATAGAAGCCGATGAATGGTGTCAGTATAGCAGCTATGATAAAGCCACAGATAAAGTGCATTTGCTTGTCGCAAGGTACTTTGCATAAGATGCAGAACTTGCTTAGGAAAGCGTTGAGTTTAGCTATTATTTTTTCCATTATGCTTTCAGCTCTTTTAAGTCTTCTAATGTTTTTGAAATATCTACAGCTTTAGTAATATCACGCAAGCGTTGTTTTTCTGCAACAATAGCTGTTGTATCTGCACCACTTTCTAATGCACGTTGGAATGCCACATCTTGAGCTACAAGTAAAGGCTCACGCTCTGTGCGTAATCGTGCCTTAGTAATTTCTTTAGCTTTGTCTATATTAATAGTAATCATGCTGCAAACTCCCATGCGTCACGAAATGTTCTGTCAGATGGAATATCTGATGTGTTTACAATTTTAAATTTAGCCCCAGCAGGAACATCTTTCTCTGCTAATTCCTCAATAGTGTGTGTTTCTAAATACTCAAGTGTAGGAACTATTATAGCTACTCCACCTTCTGCTGTTTTGTAAATAATTCGTTTCATAATTTATCCTTATCTAAAAACTGAAACACTAAAATACTTTACATCTGCGACAGTTCCCGCATTACTAAGGCAAATTACAGCAACAGCCGATGTTGTAGGGGCAACTTCACCACTTGCATTAGTATTAATAAGCACAAGATTGTTTGATACGGCATATACTTGACTTATCGTTGCGTTGGTTGTGTAGTTTATATCAGACATAGCATTTGTAAAATTTACTGTATATGTTCCTGTGCCATTATCTGTTATTGAACTTACATTACCACTAGCACGAATAGCAACCGTTCCTGTTCCGTTAAAGTTGACCCAAGCCCTTGCTGAATAAGATGGCGCAGAGCCACTAGCAGTAGATAATGCTGCTGGAGCAGCTATATTTGTTAAGCCTGAACCATTGCCAGTAATAACTCCACTAGCATTAAGTGTTGTAACACTAGCTGCTGCTGGAGTAGTTGCTCCCAACACACCATTTAAAGGTGTTACCGTATTTGCCGTTCCGTCTAAAACTATAGCCATATTTTATCCTTTTAAACTTTAACCCAGTTTTCAACTGGAACTGTAGGCCATGTAACATTGCCTTCTACTGGGTAAACAGCATATTGACGCACATCATTACGATACTGATCAAATGCTAATTTGTTAGCCAAGTACGGATTGCTAAGTGAGGGGTCACTAACGCTTGGTATTTGTGTCCAGTCTGTACCTTGCAATAGGCTTACTGCTGTGTTTTTATTATCGTTTGCTGTTGGCACATAAGGAGCTGGAGGTATATACTCAGCTACAGGACCATAGTCACCTGCAACACATTCATCAAAGATTTGTTTTGAACTAGGATTGCTTGTGTCTAATGGATTGGCTGTAAATGGAACTGTGCCTACATCAACAAAATCAACAATACAGTTAATTGCACTATGTTCTGCATCTGCCCAAATAGGGTTTGTTACGCTTGTGTATTCCATAATTTTTCCTTAACTAATCCGAACCCAAATACCTGAATAATTTTTTCCCGCATTGGCTTGACTTGCAGGACTTACGCATCGCCATGTTCCAGTATTTACTAAAGAAACAGGAACATTTGAAGATGCGGAGTTAATCCAAAGACTACCATCCCAATATGTTCCAGTTGGGGCTGCATATAAGGAACTTCCCGCAATGGTTGAATCAACGGAATAACTTGTAGTATTTTGCGGTCTTCCGCATACATATCCACCAATAGCATAAAGTGAAGTATTGGTAATCGCACCTGTTTGTCCGTTTAAGGATGTAACACCGCCACCTGCAGGCGTTGAACTAACCCATGCTGAACCATTTGATGTAAGTAAATTACCTGATGTGCCTGGTGCTACACTTGAAATAGCACTTGTGCCTGCACCAACTAAGACTGAACCACTTGTTAAGGTTGTTGCACCTGTACCACCTTGGGCTACTGTTACTGCTGTGCCTGATGACAGTAAAGTGCCAGTTGCTGATGGCAATGTTATTGTTGCTGTAACTGCATCTGTAGCTTGTACAGTCGTTACACCGCTTGTCGCTCCTGCTAAAAGTACTGGCATTTAGTTAACTCCTCTTATTACATTACGAGCTTCCGCCCTTAACGCACGAACTGCTGTAGTGTCTTTGTCGTAGTCTGCTGTCATCATGTAATCTGTTGATGCTAGGTAGGCTAGTGCCTCTTGACGCTTGGCTTCTGCTTCTTGTTCTGCTTGAACTAGGTCTAGGTCGTATGCGACTAGGTTGCCATCAGCGTCAAAGGCTTCGTCACCATAGATAACAGTAACTTGCGGATATAGCTTAAATATAGATTGAAGTGTCATTATGCTGCTATCTCCATTAGTGTTATTGTTGCTGGAATGGCTACTGAAATTGCACTTGTTTCAATAGAGCAAGTAATACTATTAACTCTAGCCGCATAGGTATAAGTAGTTGCTGAAGTAGTTGCTGGGCTGTCTAAATAAGTCAAAACCCCCCTGTCTGCAAAAGAAGTTACTCCTGATATTGCAAAATAACCAAATCCATAAGTGCTATCCCCTAAATTTGTTCCTGCTGTCGTGCCTCTGAATAAAGTAGTGATTGCACTAAATGCACCTGTTGTTGTTACCCCGTGCCAAGCCTCAACCATAACAAGTATTTTGCTTGTAGCACTTATTGGTGTAATTGTTGCTGCTAACCCAGTAGCGGTATAACTTGTAGAAGCTATTAAAGACCCTGCTGTAAAAACACTTTGCACTACTTGCAATACGCTACCTGTAGGTAACGATGCCTTAGCTAAACCAGTAACCGCTACACCTGCTGATGTCACAGCAATCTTAGTAGAGCCACCGCTTTGTATGTTTAAATCACCAGAGCTATCTCCAGTGGTTACTACACCACCTACTCCAGTTGTTATTGCATTTATCGAACTAGCCATATGTTTTCCTTAGAGAATTAACCAGCGTTGACCACTTGGAACTGTAACACTTGCACCACCACTAATAGTCATAGGACCTACAGACATTGCATTACGACCTGTAGTTAGTGTGTAGCTTGTTGTTACTGTTGTAGCATTCTCAATTAGTACTTGATCTGTACCACCACCTTGAGCAACACCAGAAAAAAGTTGAGTTAGTTCACCAGCAGTAAGTCGTAGTTCTACCTTATCACCAGTAATAAAAGCAGCTGGAGTAGTACCTTCTTGACCACGGACTATAGTGAAGGTATCAGTAGACCTAGCTGTAACCTTGACAATCTCAACAACTGTACCAGCTGTATTTTGAAGAGTACAGAAGAAGAACTGCCCTGCACTTGGGTTTGGAAACAAACCACCTGTAGCACTAAGCACTGTTAGACTAGTAGCACTAGATGAAATACCTGAGGCTAAAGTCGTAGCAGCGTTATTGGTAAATAAATATGAAGATGACATATTTTATCCTATTGAATTTGTATTAAGTGATGAGCCATTTATTTCTCGTGCTCCTGCAGAAACTGGAAGTACTCTAACAAAACTAAGAACTACTGAAACAAGACTAGTAGTCCTTTGTCTAGCAGGACCTTCAATGAACTGTGTTATTAGAGTATTAACTGTTGTGCTAGCATATACAAGCCATTGAGCTATTGTAACAAGTATAAACTGGTCTTGTGGTTCTGGACGTAACCAAGGAGCAATCTGAGTATCAGCTACACCTCGTACAAAGTCTTGTGGTTGACGGATTTCCCAGTCATCCTCACAACACATTAAACCATCCCAGCGTTTAATTAGTTGACTTGCCTTGTATTTACGACCACAGATATCACAATCTGCAATCCAGTCACCATGATCGTATCTAGGTGTATAACTCATTCTAAACCTCTAGAGGAGTATAAACAGATAAGTCGCCTACTAGTGTATAGGTATTAGTTAAGCTAGTTGTCACTGTCATCTCAAGACGATAGATCACACCACTAAGACCACCTGATATACGCTGAACAACTACAGATCCACTTATAGCTGGAGAACCAACCATAATAGCACTTGGGTTTGGATCTGATCCATCTTTAACTTGGATTGTGCATTCTGCTGTAAGAATAGTTTCACCAACAGCAAGTACAGGACTATAGTTGAAAGAAAAGAGTTCGGATTCTGTGGTTAATTTATAAGTGAATGTTCCACTCATATTGTTATATCCTTAAAGTTATAACCTATTACTCTTAGACTGTGAGTAAAGGGTTCGTATTTTTTTAAGACTTACAGAACGAATTCTTTCTGCAGCATATATATAAGTTTTACTTAATAGTCCAGAAAAGTAAATTCTATTTGGAATTAGAACAAGTAGAACATTTGAAAGCACAGAAAGCGTCTTAGAGACGTTTTTAACAACAGTTGATATGCTGGTATTAAAAACAACTAAAAGTTTGCTGTAGGCCCTTGTAATGCTTGCCGTGACCATACTAGTAACAATCATATCTTTAAAGAAGAATAAATGTGTTTCTAGAGTAGATAAAGAACTTACTAATACAGAAAAAGTACTTTGAACACCTTTTCTTAAAGTTGCTATAGAACTTTGTAAAACTGTAAATGATAAACTAATAGATTTAGTTACCGACACATTAGATGCAGAGTAAGCTAATAAAGTAATAAGTCTGTTAGTAGCTGTAATAATTGTAGCAACAGCAACTTCAAAGTCTTCTAGAGTTTTACTTATAGCCCTAACAAATAAACTAGTAGTAATACTATTATAAGTTAAGGTTAAGAATCTTGCTGTTACTGTAGAAAGAGTTGATATTGATGTTACTAAATTAGCTGTAAGGTTCTTACCGACTGTTTTAAGTAATGTTGCAGTATTAGTAACACTAGCTGAAAGAGTTTTAATTGCATCTTTAAGCAGGGTTACTGTTGAGGTTACTAGACTGGTTAGTGTCGTAGTAACTCCCTTAACAATACTAGCAATGGTTGTCTGTGAGTATGATAATGTTTTTGTAGCAGCTTTTAGAATACTTGCTGTTACAGAAGATACTACAGTCAAAGCCTGGGTAAATACATTACCACCAGCTGCTCCATTAATTACACCTTTATTAATTGCTGCTTGATTAAGAGCCATAGCTCAGGCTCCTATTCAAATTAACTAAATTGTGTTTTGAAAGTAAACTGAATACTGTCACCGCCAGTTAAGGCAATACCAGTAAAATCACCTTTAACAAATAAGTTACCACTTGTAGAAGCATCAAACAAACCAGCATTGGTAACAGTAACGCTACCGCCTGCAGTTAGTGTACCTACAACTTGATATGTATCATTAGTGGTAGAAGTAGTTTGTTGTGTAGATGTACCAGCAGTACGTGAGCCAGTCTCAGTAAACAAAGTAGTATCAGTAGCACTAGTCGTACCTGCACCTGTACCCCAACCTAAGTAGTTAGGTTCAGTACCAGAGCCTTTAATACGATTAGTAACAACAGCTTTACCTGTATTAACTAGTAGTGTAGCCATTTTTTAATTCTCCAAATAAATCGTTTAATAGGATTTGAATGCCAGTATTGTATAGCACCTAGATCCTGAACTGTACCATCTGCTCTAGTAATAACAGCTGAGAGTACCATTTCTTTTACTTTAGTTTGTGTGGTTATCATGATAGATTACGTAATTTATAAAGTGTACTTAAGTATAAACTAATAACTTCATCAATGATGTTTTGTATAGCTGACAACTCACAAGCATCAACTCTTAGTTTCTCAATTGACTTCATTTGTTTTTCAAGAAAGTCGTCGATAGCTTCAGTAGGAACTTTAGAGAATACTGGGATGTCTTTCATGACACCCGCATATCCTTGATAAGCTTCTGCTAGTTTATCAGCTACATCAATTACATCATCATAAAAAGATCCTAGAGCCACATGTTGAGCATAACTTTTAGTTTTAAGATGTTCTCTGTGAGTTATGGTTCGGGCATAAAATAGCAACCCTATGATCTCTTCCATGTTAGCTCCACTGTTTAATACACTGAATTGTCATTGAAAAGTACTTAGTACCTGTTGTATACCCATCAGTATCATATAAGATTTTACCTGTTTTACCTGTGCCTGCATTGTTTTGCAAGAATGTAGTAAACTCCATGTTCATCTTATCACGACCTGAGAAGTACCAGATAGGCACATCTACATCCGCATCCCACCAAAGTCTAACAACTAAACCATCTTCAATATCAAAAGTAACAGTCTCAATAGCTAGAGTGCTAGCTTTTTGAGGGTTCATTGCTGATGCATTAACTGAAGCAAGAGTTGCTGGATCTAGGAGAGTAGCTAGTGTAGCATTAGCTGTGTCTAGTTTACCTACAAGTTTAGCAACCACATTACGGTCACCATCTTCTAGGATTTGAATTGAGGTTACATTAGCCATGTTGACCTCCTAATTAAGATGCTGCGATTGCTGTACCAGCTGGAGAAACCCAAATTGTACCATTGCCTACTGCTAAACATGGAGCACCTGCTAAACCATTGCTTACATAAATTACTTTACCAGCTGTTTTAGGTGTTAGAGCATTAGCTGTAGTTACTGTGTAAGTAGGTAGTGTTACTGAACCAGTTACATTACCAGTGAAGTCACCTACGAAACCATTCTCTGAGTTTACTGGGCCACTGAAGTGTGTATTTGCCATTTTTAAATTCCTTTACGTGTTATAGCACTTAGCTTATACCGTCTCTATAACGTCTGCTAGGACAGTCTGTATAAGCGAGATTCCTAGATAATAATTTATTTCTTTTTAATTGGTGGTACTGGAGGGCGTTTGCCCTTTGCTTCTTGAATTGGGTATGACATTTTATTTCCTCTACAAGAGTAGGAGGGGACTTACAAAAGCGTTTTAAGCCTTCCGCCCCTTAACCTAATTACGGACCGTTAACACCGTAGATGGCGCGTGGGTCTGTCCAACCGAATGAATAACGCTCGTAACCTTTTGCTTTCGCATTCATGGTATCAAAGTCATTGTCTTGGTCGAATTGAATACCAACACGGCTGTAGTATTTCAAACCGTTTTGGATATTAGTACGTACAAACCATGCATTTGGAGAAGTCAAGTAATGGTTCATTACGATGCCTTCTGGTAGTGCGTTAGTTGCTTTCAACACGTTGATAGAGTTGTCGGCAGAACCTGGAGTGTATGTAGATTTTAAGATACGATTTGCATTGTACCAGTTTTGACGAGCTACAATTAAGCTTCGTGGCATAACATTGATCAAAAGACCACGGTCATTTTGGAAGCCCATAATTGCAATCAAAGCATCTTCTAGAGAAGCTTCAGACAAGTCAGCGTCAACTGATGGTTTGTTTGCAAAAGTACCGCCAGAGACGTTAGGGTGAGCAGTGTTACATAAAGAAACACCATCGCCACCAGTATACGTATCACTGAATGCACGGTTGTAAACGTTAGCACCAACGTTCTCTTTCGTTTGACGGAAAGACATTGCTAGAGCTGCAGCACGACGACGAGAGACTTGCTCGTACAAGTTATCATCCAATTCTTCTTTCGTTACGATGTAACCCAAAGCGTAAGCAATGTGTGTGTAACGAGTTGTGAAACCTTGGATCTCTGAGTCATATGAAACGCCTGAACCTTCAGGTTTACGAGGTGCAAGACCAAAACCTGTTAATTGTACGTCTTCTTCATAGTTCATTGAGGAAGTATCTGAATCGAACAATTTGTCATATTCTGTCGCATGTTCGTCATAAACTTGACCCCACCAAGCCTTAATCCCAGGCCAGAGAGCCTTTGGGTGACTTGCTGTAGTAATTATACCAGCCATATTATTCTCCTAATTATTAAGCAGTGCCAACTGGATTTAGGAACTGATGTTTGTTCCATTTAACCAATACGTTAGCGTAAGCGCCAGCAGCGTTGTTTTCAATTTGCTCTAGACCAATGATTTGCAATGGCAATGCCAATGAACCAGAAGTACCAATAGCTTTAATTGAAGCACCAGCAACTACTGTGCTAGATAGTGGAGATGATTGAGCTAGAGATGTTTGGTTAGCTGTGATCGTTAGACCTGTATTACTAAATACATTAGCTGCTGAAACACCAGTTGCATCAGACTCTACTTGGAAAATAACAGATGGATCATCTACAACATAAACGTAGCGTAAGCCAGAGTTTAGAGGTAAGTAGATTGTGTTAAGAGCCAAAGTAGTACCTACTAGAGATGTACTTGGATCAGAAACACGAATACCAACAATAACACCTACTGGTGTATCTGTGGTTGCTGCTTTTGTTGCGTAGGGAACGCCTGAAGCATCACTGCCGCCAGCAACTTTAACAACATCGCCAATAGCGTATGTGTTAGTGCCGTCGTTAGCAATAGCGTAGAGACGACCCTGTTCGTTGTAAGCTGCGCCAGTAATGGTACCTACTGGTGACAACCCACGAGGGGTATTTACGTTAGCCATTTAAAAGACTCCTAAAAAAATTATCGAGTTTGGTACTTAATACCTTCACGAGGTGTATAGAAGCCTTCTGTATTAGTACCAGATTTAGCGTTCGTTCCACTACGGATAGCATCATCTACCAAGTCATTACGTTCTTGCAATGCAGCTTGATCTTCGTCCCACCACTCTTGCTTAATTTTAAGCAGGTAGGCATAAGCTCCATCGCCTTTCTCGGATGTTCCTACAAGGAACCTAACTTTATCTCCTAGGTCAGTATTACCTGACGTTACTCTCTCTCCAACACCGCCCACCTCATCGGGATGTACAAATTGCCAACCCCCTTCAAGTGCGGTCTGAATACGGCCTGCTTCATCATTAAAGATGTACAGTTTGTATCCAGGGATTTGTTTGTTAACGGTTAACTTAGCTTTAGTACCATTGAATGGATTGCGTACACGTTCGCCTGATGGGCGAGTTTCTGCAGTTCTACTAAGTGCTCGTTCTTTTTTCTCGTCTAATGTAAGTGCTTTAGCCATAATTGCTCTCCTTAATTCCAGTCGTAACTGTCTAAATATTCTTGTTTTGACTTGATCCAACCGTTTTTAATAAAACGATCACAAGCCGCTTTTGCGTCTGCAGGTAAATTGTCATAAGACTTTTTACCACTACCAGTACCGCCTCGAACATTACCTGTACTATCTACTGCACTACCCCTAGCTTTATTGCCTAGGACTTTGTGAGGGAAGTACTCTGTAATCTTCTCGTCAAGTTTATTTAAGAACTCTTGACCAGACAGGTGAGGGAATTGTCTACGAACGGAAGCACCTAGACCATTAGCTACATCAGTCATCTCTGTATCTTCGCCAAACCATGTATTACGGCCTAACCAAGATTGTAGAGCTGGATCATCTGGAACTGTGGTATTCGTTTGAGCTACTTCTTCAGGCTTTTTCTTAGCCTCTTCTTTAGCTTCACGTTGTGCTTCTTTAATATCGTCGATTTGGTCGTCAATGTCAACAACTAAATCGCCATTCCCTTCTGCAATAGCTTCACGTTTCTTAGCCTTTAATTCTGCAATTTGAACTTCAAGTTCTACTTGCTTACGATCAAAAGACTCTTTTTGGAATTTTTTAAATTCCTGAACGTCTGCTTTTATGCTGTCAATTTCTTTGGATTTTTCATCAAGCTTCTTCATAAGAATTTCATTGTTCTTACGAAGGATAGGATTGATTTCCTTTCCACGCTTTACAAAAACTTCAGCGTCTACCCACTCTTCATCTGAGCCTCGGAATTCCTCCCGTGGTACCCAGCCAAACATACGAGCTTCTTTTGCAACCTGCTCATTAACTGCTTGAGCTTCTTGGTCTTGCTGTGGTTCTTGTCCACTTACTACTTCATCTGTCATCTCTATTTTCCTTTTAACTAACTGTTGCTACGATATCTAGGTCATTAATAATACGATACTCTAGTTCATCATCACCCTTGTAAATCAAACCTGAGTACTTACCGAAGATGACTTTATCACCTACTTTAACCCATGGTTCTGGTTGATCATGCCAAGCCGTACTACCTATTTCTACAATGACGCCTCGTAATTGAGCAAGTCGTTCTCTCTCTATATTATCTCCTGTATTGATGATAATACCACTAGCAGTGACATTCTCTACAGGTTCTGGATAGATAAGAACTCGGTGCCCCTTAGGGTGAATCCCACTCTTATTCTCCATCTTTACTCCCTTCTATTAAGTCTTCATAAGTTAAATTAAGAATACCTAATATTGCATTACACCTACCTTTTATTTCCTCTTCGTTGGTAAGGCTTCCCCTACACCACATTTCCTTCAAGTACTCCCTGTCCTTGGTCAGGGCTTTCTTGAGGGCCTTGGTCGCTGGGTTCTCCAGCCAATCCAAGAATTCCTCTTGCGTCAGAACCATACTGTGCTTCTCCCGTCATCTCAGTTGCTTTCATCATTGTATCAATAGAACGAAGAACACCTTCCTGATGTGACTTAAGAGCTCCAATTTGGGCATTAATTAATGCTATCTTTTGGTTCTGTTCTGCACCACTAGATTGTTCTAAAATATAGAGTGCTTCAGCTTCTAACTTGGTTATCTTCGCTTTATTAATCTCAGCTTCAGATGCCAACTTCATTATACCAAGTTTAAACTTGATTTGTACTGAGAGTTGACGCTCTTGGGCTTTCATTTGCTCAATCTGTATCTTCTCTGAAGGACCACTTTGGATGGCATTCGGACCAGATGGATCAGGCAAAATCTCTTCAATGTTAGGGATCTTAAGTGCTTCAAGATATCTAACCATAACTTTATAGGTGTTAAAACCAGGAGTAGACATTGCTGCTGCTCGTAGTGTTTCTGCTTGCATAACTCGTTGTGTATCTGATACAATGTATGGATCAGCTGACGGACGTAAGTCTGTTGGAGCATTCTGATAGTCAGATGCATAGACTTTACCACCACCACCAAATGAGTACTGATCTGGTAGATATAACTGATTCAAGCGGTATACTTTACGGAACTCTTCATTCAATGAACGATAGATACGTTTAAAGATACCAGCAAAGACTTTCATGCCTTGCTCTGTCATTGCTTGGCTAGTGGTAGCAGGTGTATTTTGACCTACGTTCTCACCAACCATAATATCTGTAGCACCAATGATACGCTCACCGTAGTTAACTAATGTAGTTAATAGTGTGAATAATACTTGGCTTGGTTCACGCACTGGTAATGGGTAGATACCCTTAGCTAAGTCTTCACCTGTAGAGTCTACGTGTTTCCACTCTAGTGGAGCAAAGTTATAGTTACCACCACGGATCTTAATACCACGGCTTAAGAAACCACCAGCAGTGTTAGCCATTGTACCTGCATCAACCAATTGGTTAATGATGGTATTGATTGACTCATTCAATGGACCTAGTAAGATACCAAAACCAATATCATAGAAACCACCATCTGGAGATGGAATGAAAGGATACTTAGTAAAGTAGCTTTCTGGTTTAATGTTTATAATTTCTTCTTTAGAGTTACGTTTAATTGAACTCTCAAAGTAGTTAGCTACAATACGAACTACTTGACCTGTTTGTCTGTGAACAGTAATGATGTATGGTTCAGCAAAGCCGTCACCATCTAAGTCTTCCCAACGATGTTGCTCAATGAACTCATATGGAGTTGCAGGATCATTGTTAGGTTGATTAGTACCCTGTGCTTTATCTTGGGCTGCCGTTAAGTTATCACTTGGTAGTGTCTCAACAGGATTTAATTTAAAGTCGCACCAGATACCTCTACGTTGACGTGAGATGATATCATTAGCACTTAGATATAAAACATGTGACTGACGTGGTGAGTCTTTAAGATTCTTAGTCCAGTAAGAAACAACAAAGTCTTTAGCTAAGATGTTCTCTGATACTGGATGGTCTTCATTAAAGTTCCAGTAAGTCTTCTTAAACGCACAACCAACGATAGGCACTGTAATCAGTACCTTGTCCATCTCTGCTTCCCAGTTCTCATCCTCTTTAAGGATCTGGTATGACATGTGACGTTCTACACGTTTGTCACGAGCTACATACTTTTGTTGCTCTTCAGGTGGAGTTTCTGGATCAGCTTCACAATCAATCTTGATAATGTCCTGTGTAGGAATTAGTGCTGGGTAAGCACGACTGTGGAACTGTAAAGCTGCAATAGTAACTAAAGGAAACTTAATGTTAGAAGCATTAGACCAAGGAAAAGACTTAGTCTCTGCTACTTGTAAAGCAAGCATCATAGCTTCTTCTACACGTTTTTCCCACTGACTACGAGACTCTTTGTCTAATAAAAACTCAGTAATTACATTATGACCAATAGTATTAAGACACTTCTCATCTAACATATCTACGATATTAGGTGAGTTAAGCATCTTATTAATGTTTAGTTTTACATCTAATTTCATCTAATATCCTGTTACCGATGATCTACCATCGCTCTGAGATTGTGATTGGGCCATTTGGTATTCGTACTCTGCTTCTTCTTCTGGAGAGTCTGCTTCATGTACTTGGTCTACAACTAGACCTAACCAACTTAAGGCATCTACCTGGTCATCATGTCTTGCTTTAGGGAAGCGAACCATCTCTTCCTCAAGCTCATTATACCAAGAAGCACCTTTGTCAAACTTAACACCACCAGCTTTAAACCTAGCTTGGAAGCTTCTAGCCCTAGATTGCTTATCTTTAGTAGGAGTCATAGGCAACAGATTCATATATGTCTGTCTGCTTATTTGCTCCCTACGTAGGATAGCACCAATTGCTTTTTCAATCGCACCCCGCTCTGTTACAAAGTAGTGTGGATCGTATTTCTTTTGTACTGCAAACATTTCATCGACAATTTCAAGAGCATCCCAACGACCTCTTCGCATATCAATGATGTTCATTATGCCATCACTATCAATACCACCAATAGCAATAACAGTGTAATCTGATCTTTCCTTAGTACTAATCGCAAAGTCAACTGCTGCGTAGTACACTAATTTCTTTTCTTTGTGTCTTATAGCTTCTAGTGTATACTTAGGTATTTCTACAAAGTCAGTACGTTTAAAGTAAGCTGTAGACTCATCAACTGGGTAGTTTAAGAACTCTTGGGCATATACTTCAGGGATACCCTGTTTAGTATAATCTTCCTTCTTGTCCTTAAAGAACTCTGCAGTATATCGATCTTTCCAGAGTATCTGCGTGTAGTCCTCAGAGTGTGCCCTGTACCTAACAGATCTCCACTCTACTTTCTTACGTGCTGAGTATACTTTAAGTGGTTCTACTTTAGTATAATCACCATCATAGTCAGGAGGCATAAGCCTGTTTAGTAGTGAGTCTAGATGTAGGATTGTACCTACAATACGGACTATACCATGTTGACTACGGCAAGGTAACAAAGCTGCATAGAACCAACGTCTAAACTTCTCACGACGATCTTTAGAAAGTACTTGTTCATCACCTTCTAAGTCATCACAGAGTATTAAGTCTGGACGCTTCTGATCCCATTTAAGACCCCGAACACGTTGTTCTGCACCACGTACTAGAACACGAAACTGTTCACCGTCTTGAAACTCTACAATGATG
>Ga0247723_1000297_pt1 | contig 33478 bp, 40 predicted proteins | sample MSEWelMarce5H_FC_FD_189079 | JGI IMG/M metagenome (GOLD analysis project Ga0247723, IMG submission 189079) | Subsurface sediment microbial communities from gas well in West Virginia, United States - MSEEL Well Study Marcellus 5H_FC | ecosystem: Environmental > Terrestrial > Deep subsurface >... | reverse complement strand
CTCCCCCGACAGAGTCATGTTCACCCGCTTCTCCGCCTCTATGACGAACGGAGACAGATTAGGCCGACCCTCTACCGCATCACGTGCAGCAGAAAGGGAGTTACGCAGGAGTGGGGAGTACTTAAGCCGAGCCAATTGCATCGAGGTCCTCGACGCGGTGGTAGCTACGTTTCGGAGTAAGTCAGTACTGAAGCCGGTTCTGTCTTTGCGGTGGACGAACTGATTGCGGAAAGACTGTTCAGGCATCGTGTTGAGATACACCTGATAGATAGCATCCTTCAACGCCTCCTTAGCCGCGCCCTCAGATTGCTCTGCACCAAAGTCTTCTTTGTCGATCTCGTCAAAGATTTTGGTCAGCATCTCGCTGGTCTTGTACGTCTTTATGCGCAACTGAGATATGCCCTCACCGGATGACATCTCGGCGTTTGGGTTGTCGTTGAGCAAGTTGACTCGCGCCGTTTCTCTATCCGCAATACTCTCGAACATGTAGAACTGTTCGTGCAAGTCTTTGCCGCGCATCTCTGTAACGCGCAAGAAGAAATCGCCTCGGCGAACCAGCGGGAAGAATGGGCGGATACGCGCATCAGCCTCAAACGTCTTTCGGAGCACGTTAATGAGATTCTCTTTAGCCTCAGACGACATCCCCGGCAACTGATTGATCTGCTCGTCAAGCAAATCCGAGTAGAGTTGGATCATCCTCTCGTAGTACGCCTTGAGATTTTTATACATCTCTTGCCCCTTAGGGCCGACGGACTTGTACGCCGCATCCAGCTTACGGGCCTCCGCTATATCCACGGCGGACCGTCCTTTTAGGGGGGTAGAAGCAGGGTCAGAGGGGTCATACCGTGTAAGAGTAGCGCCGTACACCAAGTCCTCAAACTTCTTGCGGTACGCTTCAGGGTTCGTGAACAGCGGATTCAGTTTCTTCTGCAGTTCATCAAGAACGACATGGGCGTCTGCAAGCAGGGACTGCGAGAATCCGTGCATCTTCTGAAGCTGAATAGCCGCATCGTCAAGCGCCTTGATCCCAGACCAGTCGGCGAGGAACGTAAACGTAGGCTGAGTCACTACCTTACTGATAGCCCCATAGGACATATTTTGCCAATTACTGGCTACTAGCTGCTTCAGTATGCTCAGTACCGCTTTTGGGTCGCGGGCTCGCAGGGCTTCAGCTATGGCTGGTCCTTCCTCGGCCAACCTACTCTTGCGCAGCTTTTCCGTCGCGCCGACACCCTCTACTTCTAGCGTCTCAGCGGCTTGAGTAGGATCAGGCAACTCCGCGCTACGCGGCAAGTAAGGCTCAACACGCCCACCGGGGAGCGGTGCAGCAGAGGCACGGACTTCGTCCTCGTTGACAGATACTTCTTGGGGCGCTACTTGCTCTGCTGCTGTTGCTGTTGCTGCGGTTGCGGGAACAGCGGGTTCTGCTTGTCCTTGCGCTTCTGCTTGCTGGGCTTCAGGGGTTTCAGTGCCACTTGGAGTTTCCTCAGTTGTAGTTGGAGTAACAGGAGTAGGTTGGGCTAGCGGCGCACCACTCTGCATAGCAGAGTACTCTTCAGAGAATCTGCCCAAATCTGCAACTTGCAGTTTTTGCGCGACTGCAGCCGTCAACGCGCCAACTCGTTCCTCGGCTGGAAGTGCTTCTAGTTTATCAACTAGCCCTTTGCCAAGAACCTTATTAAGCGCCGTAGTCTTTACCCCGGAACCAAAATCATGGTCCTGCATAGCCATAGTCGCTATGTTTTCAAGCCTGATATGGTCAGGGTATGCTCGGACTAGAATTTCCTGCCCAGCTTTATTCGTAGCGAGCAAAGTAGTTCTATCAGGTGATACCGTCATCCCTAGTACGCTAGCAGTAGGGGCGATCTTAGCTGGAGCCTTAAAGCTGTAGACCGCTGAAGCCCCATCGTTTTCAATCGTATAGTTCCCATAGTCAAGTGTGACTGTAGGGCTCCATAGTTGGTTGGGGTCAGCGGGTGGAGAATTGCGCGTGACTACAGGCTCTACTGCAGTGGGTACATTTCCTTCTCCTGCTGCAGTCCCTCCAGCAACTTCTGCACTAGGAACCACTCCATCTGGCTCAACTCCTGCAATTCCTTCGGCGGGGGCAGTGAGTCCGGGCTCTCCAGCCACAGGAACGCTTGCTCCAGTTGGCTCACCGACATCTCCACCATAGCTTGGGGCTTCTGCTTCTGATGCAGTCGGCGGAATTGGCGTATTTTGCGCATTTGGTATAGCCTCTAAAGTAGGTTCGATTCTCTCGCCGGGAACTGTCGTAGGCAGATTACCGAGCGCGGCTTGACGCTCAAGCTCCGCCGACCCACGGAGGTTTGATACAACTTCAATTGGGGCAGAGACACCCCCAGCTACTGCTTCTAGCGCGATATCCGCAGGCTTATATTCTTGTCCCGCAGCTACCTGCGCAATGGCTTCGCCTCCAGCACCCCCTGCTGTCTGCATGCCGAGTTCTTTAGCCCATGCAGCGATGGTAGCTTTCTTGGCGGCGGTGCCCGTCAACTTACCTTCAGCAATCAGCGCCCGTGCTGGCTTGAGGAACCTGCCCGCAAGTCCCATAGTCAGACCGTCGATAACACCAATAGGTATACCGCGCTTAAGCCCCTGCTCTTTAATCTGAGCCATGATTTTGGGGTTGCTCAGAGCGTTGGCAACCTCCTCGGCGTTGAGTAAATCAACTCCCCTAGACTGCAGGACCTCGGACATGGCCGAGCCGTACTCCAACCCAAAAGAACTTGAGCCGCCAGCGATACCTGATGCGACTGCACCCGCTGGACCAAGAACCATAGCCGGGACCATAGCTGGCAGAGACAGCATCAGCGAATCCGTGAGCATACTTATCGTAGCTCCGGGGTTCTTTGCCATCTCAGTAACAGCACCGCCAAGAGTCTCGGCGTTACCAATCGCCATCATCCCTTCTTGGGTTTCTTGCGTAGGCGCAGCGTTGTACCGACGTTTCGCCGTCTGAGAAATTAACCTGCCCGCATCAGATGGGTTGATTGCCCCTGCTTGGGTAAGGTAAGCAGTAGCAACGTCTTCGTAGTTAGACTTAGCCCGCTTGAACACGTTGACAAACTGCTCTCCATAGCCTTTTTCAGGGGTCGCAGAGAGTCTGCCAGAGGGCTCAGCGCCCGCGACAGCCGGTGCAGTAGGTTTGGTGGTAGGAGCCTGCGCCTTAAAGTAGTCGCTACCCCGCTTCACACCGTGGGCAGTAATCTCGTTCCACTTCAACCCCATCTTCTCGAACGCAGGGCGCAGTTCTTCCTTGTCTACACCCTCTTCAAGCAAATTAACCGCATCATCCAGTGCATCGATGCGCGATGTGTATGGTTTAGGTTCTGCTTTGACTTCAGGTACAGGCGCAGGAGGGGCAATCGGCGCAGGGGGGGCAAGTGGGCTAGGAGCACCAGCAGCAGAAGCGACAGGAGCAACGGGAGTAGACTGGCCCAGATAAGCCAGTATTTTGTTCTTAGCCGCTGCCTGATCCTCGGTCTCAATGTCGTATTGCTGGCCTTGGTACTCGTAGATCGGCATGATTTTCCTTAATCCAGCTTAATAACACGCGGCGAAGGCATCAGTGCAGGCTCTACTCGCCGAGCCGCTAGTCGCTCGTTAATTATGTCTTGCCTTGCTTGGGATGCAGTTTTACCCGCATCCATACGGGCCTTCATATCTTTCCTGCCCTCTTTACCCCATACGTAGTCATCTACTTCCGCAGCGATGGCTTGTTCCACACTGGCGGTAAGTTTAGCTGGGTCAACAATAGCTGTCCTAACTCTTTCCATCGTATCGCGCAGAGCCTCCACCACCTGTTTGTTTTCTGGTGTTGGGTCTTTCTTGTACGCAATCTCAGCAGCGGCTAATTGTTCTGCCACTTTGAGGTTAGCGGCCCCGCGTCCACCACTACTAACCGGCCTGAACGCCTTAGAAGCTGAAGCAGCCCCACTAACTTCTCCCGCAGCCGTAGCACGAGCCTCTTTATATGCTGCCAATCCAGCCGCTTCTGCAGCCTTAATCGATTCCCGTGCGCCCTTAAGATCACCCATGCGCTCCTTGCGCTTGGCGTCGGCCATAAGGAATTGTGCTTCCTGAATAGCTTCGGCTCTTCGGTTGGTTTCAGCCGTAGAGCCTTGGTACGCTTTAGCAGCAGCACCAATACCTCGACCAGCAGCCTCAGCGAAATTCGACCCCTGCAGCAACTCAGGAACTGCCGCGAGTAGCGCAAGGCCCTTATCTCGTTCGGTTTGCTTGGCTAGCTTAGCCTCCCTACCCTTGAGCCGCTCTTCCATAGGGCCGTACGGGTCAGGGCCACCCAAACTCTGCAACTCTTCGTAGTCGGCTTTGATAGCAGCACGACGTTGCTCGGGAGTCATAGCAGTTGGAGGCCGCAGTGCTTTTTGGCGCTGCAGTGCGTCGTACGCCTCTTGCCCAAACAGGTTAAACAACTCTGCGTTACCCGGAGACTCCATCCTCGGTGCAAAATCTTCGTCCTCAGTGTCGCCGCCCCGAGCAAAAGCAACGATGCCGCCGTTAGCCATGCCCTCTGGCGTAGGCATGATGTTGTCAACCATTTCTGGGTTAGCCATAGCAGAGATGCTATTAGCTGGGATTGGCTGGTCCTCGGAGGTGCGCTTTTGTAGCTCCTCGACGATAACTCGGACTCGCTCCGGGTCGCCAGTCTGCTTGGCGATATCAAGGGCTTGCCTAAGCTGGTCAGTACTGAGGTTAGAAACAATAGCCGCTACGTTCTCGTCCCCAGTAATACCGCCACCAGCGTAGGCCAATCCACCCTGAGCCATAAGTTGGCTCGCCCCAGCAGCGGCAGTACCAGCAGCGGCGATTTGCTGCCCTAAGCCGGGGCCCGCCCTGTACATAGAAGTGGTAGACGACGAGCCAGTCGGCGTTCTATTGAGCAAATCAGCGCGACGCATGATCTGCTCCCATTCAAAGTTTTTCTGATTAGCCCAATCCTGATACGCAAGGTCTTTGGCCCTTTGATCCTGTGCTTGCCTCTGCGCCCCGTAGGTATTCCGCAGCTTGTTGATGTCCATACCTTGCTGAAACTGCGTCTGGCCAAGCTGACCAAGTTGTGCAGCGGCTTGAAGCCCAGCGCTAGAACCAAACTGCCGCGACTGTTCCCTAGCCTGATCCGCCGACAGACCAAACTGGGCCCGCAATTGAGCTTCTTGGACCTTACGTGCTTGGTCTTGCTGGAACTGATTAGCAGCCTGTTCGTAAGCGGTTTGATACCCTCTAGCGCGAATATCCCCAAGGTTCTGCATCAAACCTTGCTCGCGCAGGCTTTGGCCGATAGCAGTACGACTACCACCAAAAGCACCCCGACCAACTGCAGCCGCTTGGTCCGCCATCTGCGCCATCTGCGCATCACGAGTAGCCGAACGAAGTTGCGGGTCGAGAGCCGCCTCCATATATGGAGACATATACTGCTGGACCGCATTGGGGTTCCAGCTTTCTCCTACTTGCCGATACTGGTTCTGAAAGTCAGCGGGGTTGTAATTCCCCGACTGCATCGCCATGCGTGTAGCGTCCGCAATTTGCGGAGCCCCTTCCATACCCGCAGCACCCTGATACGACTGTTCCTGCATTGGGTCGTACCCAGCAAGTCGTTCACCACCGTAGGATTCATACCCTTGGTTGGTGAGCGTCATACCCTTGGCAAGGGTCTCTTTCGCCGCATCACGCGCCCACGGAGCTACATCTTGAATTACAGTTTGCGTAGTCTCTTTGGGTGTTTTACCCCCACCACCCCCGCCGAAGTAGTAGATACGCCGACCATCAGCAGAATAACCGTTAAATTTACTGTGGCTCAGCATTTAGGTGCTCCTTGCGGTATTCGTCAAACCGTTCATTGAATATAGTCTTCCATACTTCCGGTAGGACTTCTCTAGCTTTTTCCCCGCCCACGCATACATGCACGGCGTAGGCGACTATGTTCCCCGCAGCGAAGCGAAGCCCATGTGAAATCTCGATCCCATGCGGGTCTTTGTCCTTCTCGAACTTATTTGCTGTCTCATAGGAAGAAACAACAACAAGCCACATAGGAAGAATGGCGTCCTGAATGGAGCGGTAAAACGGATTGGCGGGCAGGTAAACCAGCGCCGTAAGAAAAGCTCTATTGATCTCTATGTCAGATACGGGCTTGTCTTTATCTATCAAATCATCCCATACGTGCAATAAGTCTACGAGCGCATGAAACATATTGAGGGCATGGTGGTTGCCCCCAAACCATTCCAGTTTGTTTTCGTCGGTCATGCTGGGAGGTGCTTATAAGCACGGCTGTTGTTGGCCACCTTGTTCTTACCGATGCTCTTTTTCCGCGCCTTCTGGACACGATCCATCATCGCGTAGAGCTTACGAGCCCCTGCTTCGGTAGAGCCGTTACCCAGTTCAGACACAATACGCGCAGGGATAACGAACTCACCGTCAGCCAGCCGAGCAGGTTGCTTCTTGCCGATCACAGCAGGGATAGAGTCCGAGACGCCATCACCGGGGCCACGAAGCAGTCGGCCACCATCTGAGTAGCTACCCAGATTGGCCGAGGGGGAACTCAACCCACGCATGACGCCACCAGCAGCCGCCGTCTTGGTAAAGCCACGGTTCTTGAAGTAGTTCATCTGCCGCCCACGGCGTACGTTTTCTTCGTAGTCTGGAGAGCTATAAACACTTTCGTCCGCGCCTTGGTTGAACGAGTACGTAGGCAGGTAGGTGTCTTCTGGCTCTTCCTTCAGCTTCTTCTCTCCGGGCATCATGGACATAAAAGTACCGGCAGTTGTGAGTGGGTTTTGCTTGGCAAAACTCATCAGGTTCTCACCAGTAAGGCCCCTTTGCATTGCTGCAAAACGCTCAGATGGCCCCATCGCTTTAAAGGCTTCCACCCCTGCGCCTGAAGAGGCCAGCGGCGGTGCGGCTGAAGGCAACGAAGATATTTGCGATACACCAGTATCTGCGCTCAGTGATGCAAAGTCTCTGTATGGGGATGGGCCAAAACCAGCCGCGCCCCTAGCCGCGTTTTGGCCTAGCGCGTTAGCTGGTGCGCTACCGAAACTTATACCAGACCCTTCCATACCTGACATAGGCGGCACATTCCCAGCAGCGACAGGCATAGGAGTAGCGACGGGGGTGGTAGGAGGGAGCGCGTTAAGGCCCGCCTCGACCGGGGAAGTAGCCCCAGCCCCTGCGCCAGCACCAGAAGCACCCGCACCAGCACCAGAAGCGCCCAAACTACCAGCGAGACTCGCGCCACCGTAAGCCCCAAGACCCGCCATCAGACCTTTCTTGATGCTACCTTTTGCTAGAGCAGTAGCCCCGCCGACAAGCCCTGCCGCCATGAGCGGCCCCACACCGGGGACGAAAGACAACCCAATACCAGCAATCGTAGGCAGTAGCCGGGACAAGAACCCAGCTTCAGGCAACCCTGTGTGCGGATTGATGCTAAGGGAGCCACCGTTGTCTTTGGCGATCTTTTGTAGGGCGCGAACTTCGCCCTTGGTCATGTGGACGAGTTCAGTATCCGGACCCCGACCATGCTCGGCGAGGTGTTGAGCGGCTAGTTTAAGGCTCATATATGCCTCACAAAAGTATTGCGGTTGATGTTATCACGCGGGTAGCGCGGAGACAAACGACATCGTTGCCACTACAGAGGCGGTAGATGGTTTGGTTGGCGTGCCCGATGCAGGGTAGAACTGAATCGTGACAAGCGCATCTTCGACTGACCAGTAGAGTTCTACGTAGTCATTAGCGTTCATGGACAGAAAGAAGTTCCAGCCCTTGATGTCGTGGGCGGGGTCAGCGGGGTCTTTTCGAGCGGGTAACCCAATAAGCCCTGTAGACCCAACAATGTCGGTTCCGTTTTGGCGAAGCCAGATATAGACATCCTGTGGGCTGTTTTGTAAGTTCTGCACCTGCACGCTGAACTGCAAATTGTAGAGTCCGGGAATGGCGGTTGTTATCCTAGATGACGGCGCAGTAACTCCGTTCGAAAAGTCTGTCTGCTCCATCAATAACTTGGTAGCTGTATTGGCTGTGGTGGTTTGGTCTACGTAACTAGAGAACGCCCCATAGGGAAACTGAAGCAGTCCGCCACCAGTATTGGTGGTGAACAGTTGGTTAAAGTTCTGAAGCTGGTTGAAGTACAGCCGCAGGATGTTATTAAGCTGCTCTTGATAGCGGGAGTCGTATGTGCTCGTCGGCACAGGTAGCGCCGGTTGCTGTGGAGCGATAAGGGGCTGTTTGCGAAATAGGGGGAGAACCATCAGCTTCTCCTACCGTCTGGACGGATGTCAATTCGTGATACACCAAGCTGCCACTGCACGCCGAGCCCGTCAGAACTAACTTTGAACGCCATCTGCCGACCTCGAATCCGCACGTAAACCTGCTCCGTAAACTGCTGCACCGTATAGGTACGCTGAGTCTGGTAGTTCTGGGCGCTAATCACAGCAGGGATATTAGAGGCTCCATAGTTAGCGCCGGGGAACGTACGCGGGCGCACAGTGAAGTCCGCCGTTGGGTTGTTAACGCTAGAGCCGTCAAAAGTCAAGTCCGGGATCAAGCGCCAGACAAACCCATAGTTGTGCCCATCACCAATGTCAAAGTCGGAAGACTGAACAAACGCATTGATTGGGTTTGGGGGGTTAACCGTTGCGTCGTCTACGCCGCTCTCTTGGTACACAAGTTGGGCATTGGTAGTACCCCCCGCGACTCCGTAGGTCGTAGACATAGGCACCTCTCGCAAGGAGCTATCCAACCAAGCCGTGCGCCCCTGATTAGCCCCGGCGAAATTAGCCCAGTCTCCGTAGTACCAAGTGTTTTCTAGATAGTTATAGATAACGTACCGATCTATAACTGTAGACCCCGAGGAACAGTAGTTCCACCACACCTCACTATAGGCTTCGTTGGCACCTGCATTGAACTGATACGCTTGGGATAAATTGATATCGGAAAAGACGTACTCACGCAGGGTACACGGTAAAGTCTGTACTCGGCCTGAGTACACGAAGAACTTGTCCAAACCCATCCAATAAGTAACGCTACTGCCGGTAGCCGCGACGTTAGGGCCAGCAATGGAAATGTTGTCTTCAAGAATCTGGAAGCCCCACACATACGGCGGGCCGAGGTACTGCATAGAGTACACGGCGGAGTCGGTGAACACTATTATTTCTTGCCGAGTTTGGATCGCAGTAACAATAGTCGAGCCACGGCTAAGTCGGAAATCCCCCGCTTGGTTTGTAGCTGCTGGGGTCCACGTGGAGAAACTTTCCTGATCCGACCAACGAACCTGCATTGGATCAAGCGCAGTAGTAGCGTACAGCCCGGTCGGGTCGTTAGCACCAAAGGCGATCACGAAACGGGAAGAGTCGGAGACAAGTACGTGGTTAACTAAGGACGGGCAAGTAGAATCTACCAAAGCGCCGCCCACCGTTGTGAGCGCCTTGATCTCCACCCCCCGGTCAAAGATATTGGGGTTGGCGTTGGTGTCCCAGTAATATATTGGGTTACCCCGTGGGCAGAACACAAGATTCTCGCCAAAGTTAGCTTGGCTCCACAGCCGTAGCTGAAGCGCGAACCCTACACCCCCCGATTCGGCTTGCCCCCAACCGGGCCCGCCTACGTAGCTACCCCAACCACCAGAACCCCAGCCAACTCCTACTGTGAACACATCGTTGCCGGTTGTGATTTGGTACGTAAACGTAGCGGTCACGGCTGAGGTGCCGCCAGACGTAGCGGCTGTAGCTACAGTAATGTAGTAACTATTAGAGTCGATGTAGGTAATCTGGTACTCGCCATCCATCGTGGCGGCGGGAATACCGTTAACTGCACCAGATGTAGCCGAGATAACTACGAAGTCTCCAGTCTGAGCCCCGTGTGCTACGTCGTTAACTTGAACCTGCGTAGACAGGCTGGTCGTTGTGAACGCATTAGCTACAGCTACGCGGGTAAGGCGGATAGGTGTAACGTCGTAAAACGCGCCCCCGGCACCGTTCTGGATGTAGTACTTGAGGTTGGTACCAACGGCCAGCAGGTTGTAGCTAGACAACGTTACCCAATTCCACAAAGCCCGCGCAACACCCCAGAGCGTGCCAGTCGGCGGCACGGCAATCTTAGTCGGCACTCCACCAACGTCAGGAGATGCAATACCGCCGTCGCTAACCCAACCGCCAATTTTCTCGGGCATGCCCGAACGAAACCTAATCTTGTTGCTCTCATACCAGCCGCCTTCGTTGGCGTAGGTGGTACTTTCGCGGTTTACACCGGGCTTAAATACAAGCTTCTGTAAGGGCATAGCGGCCTCATTTGCACATAGATAGCGCGGCGGTTTCTACTTCTTTAACCCTACGCCCCCAGCCTTTGCCGAAAGTACCCCACGTTGGTAGGGCTTGCAGGAACTTGAGTCGCTGTTCGCAGTACTCTTTGACCAAGGCGTCTGGCTGCTTTTCAGCAACTACACCGAGAGTAGCTGGGCCAATAGCCCCGTCAGCGGCAGTGCCCGCCACAGTTTGCAACCACTTGACGGCACGCGAAACGCCGCTGTTGACAGCCGCATCGAACACGCAGTAGTCCACGCCAGCAGGCAGATTATCGCCTTTTATCCGGTTCCAGTAGTTTGCTTGGTATAGCGGAGCCACAACATCTGGCGTGAGGGCTTTCATATCGGCTTCGGTGACCGGGTGTTTAGCCCATTCTTCCCAGACCTTCTGAGTCACGCCTAGATTAGTTCTGCCGCCCGGATCGGACGGATGGTTGACATACCCGCCTTCGTGCTTGAGCAACTCTTTAAGCGCGTGCTGGAAGGAGTCTTTCATTTATCGTCACCTCTGCTGCCGCCAAGTTTTTTCAGCACAAAGACTTTTTCTTCAAGAATGGCGATGTGCATCCTGTTCTCGCTGATCTGGTCGCGGTTTCGCTGAATCTCTTTTTCCAAATCTTGCCGCAGCTTTTCCCGCGCCAGTTCAGCGCCGGTGTTGGTTGCCTGCTTGTTGTCGGAGGTAACGACAAGGCTAATTTTGCTGTTAAGCACCGTTACTTCATGAGCCATATTACTCAGGGCGCTCATCAAGTACACAACGCACGAGAAAAGGAGCGGCAGCAGAGCAAATGTTATTTTCTCGATTAGCTGCCCTTTGGCGTCTGACGTGTTATCGCTCATTTCCTAGCAGCCTCCGCTTTTTCTTTACTACCGATACTCGAACCAAACCAGAAATTGAGCATCGTGGCGATCACGGTGCCCAAGATGAAACCAAGAATGGTGTCGGCAAATCTGACGTTCTGCTCTGGAATAACGCCAAACGTGATGAAACCAATGTAGATAGCCGCGCATACTGACCAGAAAGTGGTCAGATACATCGTAAAGCGCTTGGAGAAAACGTCGGACTGGTTAAGCGCAGCAACCTGCATCGCCCTAGCGTCGGCAGTATTGGCGTACTGCATCTTCAACTTCTCTAGATCGATCTGCGCCAGTTTGAGCGCAGCGTCTGGGTCTTCGACCACGGCTTTAGTAACTGCCTCGATGGTGTCCTCAACGCCGAATTGCTTGGCAATGGCCGAAACCGCCGCGCCCCCGAGGGGGCCAGCAACAACCGTCGCCAAAGAAGGCGCGGCTTTGGCTAGGAATTGAATTAGCTCGTTCATATTAGGCCGTCCGCTTCCACATGTACACCGTAATGTACGGCTGGTAGTTTTGGTTTGTACCCGACACACCTGTGGCGGTATTGGTTGTAGACGCAGTCGGCGTAACAGAGTTGTTGCCAGTAGTGATCGTATGGACGTGATCTGGCGCAGTAGTAAGGAGGTTTATCGCTTGTAGTGATGCGGACGCCGCAGAGATAGCGGTATCGTTATCCCCCGTAATGCTGTTTACTGGGGTCTGTGAGTTGTCATTCGTGGTAAACGCATTGGTGCTGTTAAGGTTGTGAGTGTGCGTACCCGCGCCCGCAGTTGTCCCAGAGTGCGTGTGGGTTGTGCTAGCAAGCGTAGTGGTCGCTGTGTGAGTGTGGGTAACAACGACAGCGTCGGCAGAGCCCCCAGTCTCTTCTGCGGTATCAAATAGCGGGTTGGCAGCATTAAAACCAACCGGCACCCTACCCGCACCAAACGCCACCCACGTACCAATACCCAGCAGCGTACCCGGATTAGTCGCATTGTTGGCGTTGGTATAGATAGACCCAACCGGGTAAATCGCGTTGAACGTAAGGACGGCGATAGCCTGTACGAACGCAGTCGTAGCAATCTGGGTTGTATTGGTGGTGGAAGCAGCGGTAGGTGCAACAGGGGTACCCGTCAACGTCGGCGAGATGAGGTGCGTGTTCTGCTGCAAGAATATGGTGCCGCTGCTCCACACCGTCATAATAGCGCCAGCAGGGATAGCTACACCCGCCCCCGCCGCCGTCGTGTTCCCAAGCACCGTGCTGTTATAGATAGTGGCAACGTAGCTTGAGTTGTTGTATATCGTGTACTCTTTAGGCGAGGGGGGCGCGTACACGGCAAATGCTGCCGTTGTAGTTGTAGTCAGCCGAAGCATTGCGTTTCGAGACTGATCCGCAGCACCGTCTAGCGCGGTCAATGCTTGGTTCGCCGAGGTTACCGAGACTGTGGTGTAGCCCGATATAGCGCCTTCTATCAGCGTACCAAGATTGGTATTAGTGGTAGTGCCCCACACCCCGGCCTGTGTGCCATTGGTAATAAGTTCAATACGAAGATTCGGCGAGTAAGGCATGTGGTTCCTCTTGCAAAGACGGCAGCTTTAGCGGGTAATGGTATCGAGATTTACAGTATCTGTCCAACCAGCAGGGCGATGCAGATTACCCCAACGATAGGCAGTACGAGGTTCCAGAAGAAGTTGTGTGTGTTCCACACCTTCGGCTCTAGCGCATTCCACCACTTCAAGTTCTCTCGCTTGCCGTTGCCGAACCAAGCGATCCAGCGGTACTCAGCCTGCGCCTGTTCGCGCCCAATATAAAAAGCAGCAGCCACTGCGCCACCAGCCCACCAGTTCCCTGTGATAAGGCCAATGACAGCTTGGATGCCGATGGAGACTAGGAGATGTTCGAGGTTGTACATTAGATTAGCGCCGAATGGTTAGTGGGGCCCGTGGTTGCCGCTTGTCTTAAACGTATTTTTTCGTAAAATCACCAGATAAAAAAGTTATTCTAAAAGTTCTTGAGCCGCCGCGTCTATTCTCGAAATAAAGTTTCGTTGCATCAACGCTAACAGTAAATTTACCGTTCACGCCTGTTGTGCCAGTCAATGGGCCTGTTGTTGTGTTAACTTCGCTGCCGACATTGATTGCCTGAACAAACAAACCAGTACTGGAAGAACGAAAAACACAAAGCCCGTAAACAGCAGAATCCGAAAACCCGTGGAACACCAATATTCCGTACGATGTTGTAGACAAAAACTCATACTCATAAACCGTGTCGTCTAAAAGAGTTATTGTCGGCGTACTGGCAAAACTTTCGGACTCTATTGGGAATCCTGCGCTGATATCATTAGGGTCTTTTTTGTAATAGCCCTGAAAGTTTTCGTTGATTGCGGTGATATAAGTCGTTTCTGATCCTCGTTGGTCAGAAGCAATATCAACAGAAACTTCTTGGCAATCAGTAGCGACACTTACAACGGGGTCAAATTTTGTCCCCGCTGTAGGGAAAAGGGAAGGCGCGACAACATATACCCCGCGCGTTGGCTCCGCCCCTCCTGCACGCTCCACAACGTTAATAGCAGGGCTTAGGCCAAATAAACGGCAATTGTTGACCTGAATGTTTCTTCCAGAAACGGTAGCAAAACTGTAAGCGGCATCGCCAGCAGCCGAAAGGCTAAGAATCTGATTCTGCCCAGCCAAAAAGATAGCGCTGGTGTCGTATAAAATGGCTGCGTTTGTGCAGACCCTAAAAGCCTCTAAATTCTCAATGGAAAACCTGTACGCCGACAAGCCAGTATCAAAAGGCGAACCAACAGCAAGCGCATGCCCACCGCAATCAGTTACTCGACAATTAGTAAATTGAACAATACCGGGCGGCGATAGATTGGCTCGGCTTGTATAGTATCCATTGCTAAATACAAAGCCATGACCGCCGTTATAAAGGCTGGCTACGCTATTAAACTCAGAACCTGAGTTTTCACCGATGCTCACAACACCAGAGTTGGGTTGATTACGAACTGTGACATCGCGCAGTTTTATGCGCTGTATATACCCAGCACCACCGCTGACATCATCTGCTTCAATCCAAATTCCAAAGTTTGGCTGGCCGTTTGTTCCAGTGGTGCCAGCACTAATCCGACTTGCAGAGCCTGAGACAACGAGCGTATCAATGGTTGAGTTATAGGCTTTAATTCTTATGCCCGCGCCCAAATCATGGTCAACAACAATTCTACAATCGCCCTCATCAGCATTCGTAGTTGTTTGCAGTTGGCCTTTCAGCGTTATTCCGCGAACTTGTATGGTAATCGTTGATGTTGTCCTATACAAACCCAATGGAAAATTAACAATGCCGCCAGCGGTTAAACTATTGATTGCTGCTTGGATGGCGGCAGTGTCATCAGCTACACCATTACCAACCGCGCCGAAGTCCTTCACACTCACCGACTCACGCGACTTGGCTTGTACAGTTCGAACCGCCGCGCCTGTGCCCGACGGAAGATAGCCGACCAAAGCGGACCCGCCAGAAGCCGCAAGGTCGCTAACTATCTCGTTGATTGCCCCTTGAACCGTTGTGGCTGCAATAGTGCCCGCTGGTGCATTGGCGATATTGGCTGCTTGCCCGACAGCCGCGAAGTTGGCGTCTAGCTCCGACAGTGGGATCGCGCCAGAGGCGTTGGTAAAGGAGTATGGGACAGTCATGGAGAGCCTTAGTCAACTAAGAAGCTGTTCTGGGGTGCGCATTAGATCACCACCGCTGCATTAGCGGTGATATTTTGTTGGATGTTAAACAGCGTGTACCCGTATTGCCCTGTCACTGTGGTGCGGTTTTTGATATACAGCCTGTTCGTGGCGGTGTCGGCGTAAACATTCAAACTGCCCGCCACACCATCGCTGGTGCCTGTGGTCAATGCACCAGTGCCAACGGAAACCGTTGCGCCCGCACTAGACATTAGCGTGGCATGCCCCGACGCGCCTACGCGGAAAAAAACAACCCCAGCGCCTCGGGCGGCAACGCTACCTGTAAGAGCAATCATCCCTTGCGCTCCAGCGGAAAACTGGATGTAAGAGGCAACGTCTACCCCCAAAGAAACATTATCAACGGTTGACGAAAAGCCAGAAACCGCCACTGCTCGTTTACCGTTGGCGCGGTCGTCATTTGATTGGTTGTTGTATTCCTCGTAGGCGTACGAACCAGCAGTCATACTGGACAACGATGCTACTTGAGAATTAAGTGTATCCGACGCTCTGACTTGTATGTTGCGAACAGTTGATGGGTAAAACACAGCGGGGTTATAAAACCCTGCCGGTTGGTTAGTGCTATTAACGTAAAGATTGTGGATAAGAATTGATTGCGACAAACCGCCGAGGGCAGGATGCGGAGCGGCTGTAACGGCATACGGGTTGCAATCAATAGCTCGCAAATTATCAACGTGGATGTAGTTGCCACGAAGAAGCAATCCAGAGTATGCGTCAAAAACCCCAGCGACCATAGCTCGGCTAGTAACAGTCTGCGAAATATCTACAACATATGTACCAATTCCACCAGTGCCTGTGCCCAACGCGCTAATGTTTGTACCTGATGTAACCCCAGTCCCACTTAGACGCATACCAACCGCAAGTGGTGTTCCTGACCATGCGGTTACGGTCAATGTTGTTCCAGCTATTGAAGCCGTTATGTTTGCCGTGTTTACGGCATATTCAAGATACCCAGCAACGGCAGATTCCTTAATATGGTGATTTTCCCCGCTTAAATACATGCAGACCGGGGAAACCAAAAGAGACGAAACAATACCGTTATAAAAACACTCAGCGTTGTCAATTTCTACCCGGTAAGGAAGGTCTGCCGTGAGCGTGTCGTTGCCGCCAACTAGGATGGAATGCCCACCAGTTCTTGTCAAACGGCAGAAGTTAATCTGCACCTGACCGGGCCGGGACTTGTAAGTTCTGGCAGACAACACGCCGCCGCTGATGTAAATGCCGTGGCCCCAAACGTTGTCAACGTCTACAAAGTCTAAACGCGAGTGGACGATGTTGTTGACCATAACCACGCCGTGCGAAGGCTGGTTGGTAACGCGGCATCGAAACATATAAAAACGATTACTTGCAGCCCCTGCGGAAGTATCCGCTGACTCAAGCCACACACCATAATTGGTGGACAGCGTAGCCAGCCGCCGAGTGTTGCTTCCGTCAATGCACAACTCAATCAACGCGCAAAACGATTTCAGAACGCGCACAACTGGGCCAGATGTAAACGAGGCAAAAATGCGCGTTGCGCCGACATGTTGCCCTTCTCCCACCACCCCAGCGCTACCAGACACCAAAGGAAACGTGTTGCCCAAACCGCCTTGGCCCACCAATTCAACCCCATCGTAATCGATGGTCAGTGTGCTACTGGTGTTGTATACGCCCTTGGGGAGCAGCACCGTACCGCCGCCAGCAGCGCCAATGTAGTTAATAGCTGCCTGAATGGCGGCGGTGTCATCCGCTACCCCATCCCCTACAGCACCAAAGTCCTCCACACTCACCGACTCACGCAGCTTAGCCTGAACGGTGGTAGCAACAGCACCGGTACCCGCAGGGAGATACCCAACCAAAGCAGACCCGCTAGAGGCGGATAGGGCGGCGCTCTGAACCTTTTCACTGTCGAGTTCGTTAATCGCTGCTTGAACAGTTGTAGCGGCGATAGTACCTGCGGGGGTATTGGCGATATTAGCCGCTTGTCCCACTGCGGTGAAGTTGTCGTCTAGTTCAGACAGCGGGATAGTATCTGTCTGATCGGCGAAGGTGTACGGGACAGTCATGGGGAGCCTTTAGTGCGCCAATACGTCAGAGCGTCAGAGATAATTTCTTTAGCAATTTCCCACCATGTAGGTGGGGGTTCAAACAGGTCGTTTATCACTATGTTGTGTTATACGTTCGTGTTCCGACGCAAAACCCGCAGCATAGAACCAGCCAAGATGTTAGTGTTAACTGCGGTCGCCGTATTTTGAGCGAATTGCATTTGCAAAGCGCCGGGGGTTGTAGACATAACCACCCAGCCCCTTATGTTAATTGTTCTTGTGCCAGTAGTCGCGCCAAATGCGCGTGTTGCGCCCTCAGTGATTTCCGAATTACTAACAACTATAGCATCGCCTGAAGTTATATATATGCTTTGGTTATTGTCCCACCTAACCGTAGCGCCAGCCGGGGCAACAAACGCAATCTTTATGTCGGCGGGTACGTCGCCGTTGTGCCTTACAACCGCCTCAAAAAACACGCTTTCACTCGCAGCGAGATAGACTGCGAGTTGCGTTACGTCTACCAGCGTGGTTGTATTATTTACCGTTTGCGAAGTGGTTGTAACAGCATCCGAAAACGGAGGCGTCAAATCCCAAAAGGCCCGTACAGCCCCCGGAGTAAACATGCGGGTCATGTTGCCGACGCCGCCGTAAGTGTTTACTGTTATGTTTGTGACTGTGGCTAGGTCACTTACAATAACTACAGGGTTTTGAGCGTTATTTAGAACGCGCAATCCGTCAACACTGACGCCGGTTGTTGACCCTATTATGTGATCTGCTTCGAGCCGTAACGTGTGCGTGGTAGTAACTGCTCTTTGATTCCTGATAAACAGGTTTTCACCTGCAAAACGAATACAGCCAATTACAGCCGTGCCAAAACTTCTCCCCATTGCACAAGTGTCAATGGTTATGTTAAGGCCGCTTATCCAAACTTCATCAGCAGAATATCGAACCCCGGCAGTTAGCGCGTTGTCTGAAAATTCGCAGTTTAGTATTAAAAAACGAACAGGTGAAGCTGTTTCAGAAGGTGAGCCAAGCACCAAACCGTGCCCGGTGTTTGAAATGGCCCAGCAACCCATTAGAGTCAACAAACCAGGGAAAATAAGGTTTGTTCTGCCGGTAATAGTGCCGTCAGAAAAAACAAACCCGTGCCCTTTGTTAGACTGGCAAAGCACTTGTTCGTAATACGAAAGTTGACTTTGGCCAGAATGGACAAGCCCGTGACTTGGTTGGTTGAGGATGCGCACCCGAGTCATAGTCATGGTTGCAACCGCGCCGCCTGCAACGTCAGGCCCTTCTAGCAGCAAACCATAGTTCGACCCCGCCGCACCTGCGGTTCTTGTGGCAGAAGCATCTAAGCAGATGTCGCTTACGCATCCAAGCGACCTGTTAAGGGCCAACACTGGGCCAGCAGAATGGTCTGCTCGAATAGTGGTATAGAAACTGTTTTCGCCGATAACCCTAACCGCAAACCTTTGAGTGTCAGCTTTTGTAAAGCCTACTGTTGCAGTTGTTCTATAAACACCAGCGGGGAAGTAAACTACGCGCCCCAGCGGAGCAGCATAATTCATGGTAGCTTGAATGGCAGCGGTGTCATCCGCTACATTGTTACCCACCGCGCCAAAGTCCTTGACGCTTACATATTCGCGCAGCTTTGCCTGCACAGTGGTAGCTACAGCACCTGTACCGGCTGGCGTGTAAGAGATGTTGTTGGACGCGCCGACAGCAGCAAAGTTAGCGTCCAGTTTGGATAGCGTCAGTGCGGATGTTGCGGAGGCAAAGGTGTACGGAACAGTCATGGGGTCTCGCAAATTAGGTAGGTACTACCGTCCAGAAAGCATTTGGCTCTTTAACCGGCTGGGGGCTAAACTGCTTGCTGCGCCATTTAAGCTGCGTGCCAGAGGTATTAGACCACCCCAGTATTACATTGCTGTTGTTTTCCCACGTAAGGATGAGCGCACCCCAGTAGGGTTGTTGAGGTGTTGGTATCTGCTGCCATGTATACCCGGCTATTCCCCCCCAAATAACAGTGTCACCACTTCCGTTCACCCAAGAAACAGCCAGACTTAAACCGTTGATCCAAACAACCTGCAGTAGCTGCGCAACTTCTGAGTACCACGGAATGATAATCCCGCTGTCATTTATCCAAGGAATAACATCGCCTAGGTCGTTTAGCCATACGATGTCTGTCCCAGTAAAGATATCGGTCCATGCCACCACGCGCCCCTTAGACGATTCTAAGTACGGCTGAAGAAACCGTATTAGCAGGAACCTGCACGGTAAACAGGGTAGTAGAGGTCTTGTCCGCGCCGAAATCAAGGATGGCTACAGACTTGTTGCCCTTCGATGCGTTGTAGATCAGCGCACCACGAGCAGTTAACGCCGCCGCCCAGCTAGGGTTATTAAAGCTGATGTACGCGCTGTTGTTTGCGGAGTTGATAGTCACGCCCGTCAAGACGATCCCACCGGCAGTGTATCCAGCCGCTACCACTTCACTGCTGGACGAGTAGATTGTTGTGTCAGCGTTAAGCGTAGCCGAGGCGGTGTATAGCGCTATCTTGATGGAGTCCGTCAGCAGATTGTGAACCGCTTGGGGAAGCTCCACCTTGAAGCTGGTGGTCATTGTTTGGACAATCGGCATATCAAGTCACTTTCTGACGATACTGCCCAGACCTATACGCATCCTGACGCTCCAGACCATCACCCAGACGCTTGGCGAGCGTAAGAGCTTCCTTGTACTTGCCCTCATACAAGATCATCATGTCTTGCTCACCCTTCATAAAGGTGTAGGCTTCAACAAGCGACCCGTACAGCAAGACGGTATCAAAGTTATCGCCGAGCCAAGTTGTACCGCTAGCAGCTACAGTAATAGACTCTGGATAGTAGAAGTAATGCAACTCTACGTTGTAGACCGCATTGGGCGTAGGGCCGAGAATGAAAGTCAACTCGTTTTGCATCGTGCTGCTGGGCCCAAACAGCGCGTAGTACTTTGGAATGCCTGTAGAAGCAGGGCTAGGATACGCTTCACGGATGAAGTTGACATCCTTGTTTAACAGGTATATGTAGTCTCCCCCCGCCGCTGGGTAGACCGCCATCGAGTACGCTGAGAGGAAGTCGTCAGGGCAAAGCAGGTACTGATTGCCTGCAGTCATAACGCCTATTACGTTCCTCCGCAGCGACGGGAACTGCACCGTGTTGTAAATGCGCTGCTCTGCCTGAGTGATGAACGTGTTAAGGTCCGTAGTGGCAAATTGGTTCTCCGTGTAATCGGAGATCGCAGTTACAAGCGAGGTATAGTTCACGCCATCGGTCCTCTAGCCATCAGGCCCTTGGTTGCGCAGCCAGTCCCACGGACTTTGATACCGTCGGTCTTGACATCGCCATTGTTGCCAATAGAAACGCCTGCGAGGGGCACCCAGTTTTCCTTGCGTGGCATCTTGGGCTTAACACCGTAGTCGTCGATCCCGACCGGCTTGCCAGACATTGTGTGCGGCGCTGCGTAAACGCTAGCGGGACCCACCTCTTTACCGCCTTGTTTTTGACTGTACTTAGCCATGATTCAACCCGTCTTTTGGCTAGCAGCACGCGACAAGTTACGGCCAAGACGCATACGGTCATCGGTCGTAGGGCCACCCTTTTTCAAGCCTTTAGCGGCTTTATCTGGGTGGGCGTTCTTACCCTTCATCATGTGCGCCTTAAGCGCGGCTTTCATATCCTTAGCCATACGGCCTCCTTACGTTACCACTACGGTGACTGTACCAACAATTCCCTGTGCGACCAAGTAGTTTAGGGTTAAAGCGTCCGCAATACCACTAGACCCCCCGACAGGGTTCCATCCCCACTGAAACACTCGACTACCTTCACCAATCGAGTTCCCACTAGTAAGCCCCGACTGATAGTAACTCTGGTCCGGGCGGGGCTCTCGAACAGCTTGTGGATCATCTACTGGGTACATACCCAATTGAAGCTGCGGGTGATCTGGGTCCCAGCACTCTGTGCAAACTAAGAGGTTGTAGTTCTTAGTCTTAATTATCTCTTTACGCAGTATTTTTAGCTTAAAGCGTTGCCCACAGCGGTCGCACTCCGCGATGGAATTCTTGCCTGAAGCGTATCTATTACCCATATCAGTTTATGAACATGGGCCTTGGGACGAACCGAACCGCTGCCTTATCCCTATCTTCCGCAGCAGCTAGGTCCCAAGCCTCGTCGTACTGCGCCTTAAGGACTGGAAGGCGCTCGGCACCAGATGCCAACTTACCCGCAAGGTAATACGCCAGCCCAGCAACCATGCACGGGATGAAGCGGAAGGGCACATCCATTGTGTTCACCCCGGAGCCCGCATCCTGAATCCTGCGAAGCCGCCAGTACACGAATGTGTAGTAGTTACTTTGGTCGGGGATCGGCCAGACAGTGACGGTTGGAATCGGGCTTTGCCGATCAATGTATACCTGAATCGGACGAGCTTGGCTTAGCTTGTTGGGGATCGTAGCGTACGTGGATACAGAGATGCGTGTGATAGACAAATCTGTTTGGGTAGAGACACTCCCCGGACTAGTCCGAATCACGTGCTCCATCAAATCTACGGTGTCTGCTGGGAGAGGATATGTTGCAGTACCCTGCGTCATCAGGAAAGAGCCCTGCTCGACGGTCCACAGATTGATCCCGCGATTAGCCCACTCAGCGAACATGAGGTTAAGACTGCGCCTAGCAGTCTTGAGGTCATAGCCCGTACGGAGTTCCGCGCCGCAACGCTCAAACGCCTCCTCTACCAACTCGGTAAGATCGAGGTTAAATGTCGTTGTGCCTGATGTGGTCATTATCGAAACCCTGCTGTTTTCTTGGCGATGCGTTTGGGTTGCGCTACAAACTGTTTACCCGCTGCCTTGCCCGCACGTTTGGCTTTGGTTGTAGCCGCATACTCAGCGGGGGTCAAAGACTTGATAGCCGCAGTGGGGAGATACCTCTCCCCAGTCTTGCTCGAAGGCTTCCCAGACTTGGTTGTCCATTTCTGGGCTGTCCAGTCTTTAAGACTTTGCTGCGATGGTTTAAGCATTTTAGTCTCGATATCCACCGCCAGCGGCTTTATATTTTTTTGCTAGTAGTTGACTTTTTCTCGCGCTCCACTGCCCTGCTGCGGTTCCTTGCGTAGCCTGACTCTTGATAGAGTTGAACAGCGACTTGCGCATGGACGGCTTGGTGTAGTTACCGGCAGCGTTTACACCGCCACCCTCTTTATACACGTCAACAGGGTAGTTGCCATCTCGCTTCTTGATAGTGCGTGGTAGCTTCTTAGGATTAACAGCGCCCATACCGCGAGATAACATCATGGTTAGTACACCTTACATTTAGTCTTGCCCTTGACCGCAATACCGTCGGCGCGGCTAGAAGTCATACCCCCAGCGCGGTAGAAACCGTATTCGTCCTTGGGCACAGTAACCCCCTGCTGGCTACGCTGCGCACGATCCGCTTTGCCCTTAGCCGTGGACTTAGCCACCTCCATACGGGTAGCCAAACTCTCGTTCGCCTTCTTGAGCGCAGGGCCCTCTGCCACTTTATCCGCAGCCTTGGACGTAATGCCCTTCATCCGGTCGGCGAGCTTGGCGTTTCCAGCAGCAAGAGCAGCGTCTCCACGGGCTTTGTCAGCGGTCTTGAGGGATTTAAGAACACCCCTACCAACATAACCAGCGGCACCAGCGATACCAAGACCAGCAGCGATCTTGCCCGCGTTATCCATAGCCTCAGACCCATACTTACGGGCCGCTGACTTCAGCGGGGTTTCATATGTATCCTGCTTGTACCTTGGGCTGGAGGGGACTTCGTTGTCCTTCGCGCTAGCTGGCGCTGGCGAAGATGCGGGCTTTGAGGCAGCGGGGGCTTCAGCTTTAGTGGTGGGTTTAGAAGAGGCTAACTCAGTAGAGTACTTCTTACCATCGTGGCTAAAGTCTTTGCGGCCCAACTGCCGCGCCATACGGAAAGACTCTTTAAACGAGATGTCTTTGGCGTCATCGTCTTTCATACCATTCTCCCACGTGTTTTGCCACGTTGCTCAATACCACCCCCACGGGCCATCTTCTTGACAGCGCCACCTTTGGCGTAGGGTTCATTTACATGAAAAGTTTCCGTACCGGGAACTTTCTGCCCCTCTGGAGCGGATGCGGCAGATGCCGCACGTTTTGGTTTCGGCTTGGGTTTAGGCGTAGGCTTTGGGATATCTTGCGTCGGCTCGTCTACATGGTACATATCGGTACCCGGAACCCGCTGGCCTTTTGGTGCTTTGTCTTTCATACAAACTTCCCACGTGTTTTGCCACGTTGCTCAATACCACCCCCACGGGCCATCTTCTTGACAGCACCGCCCTTTTTCATAGCTTGGGCTTGCGGTTGCTGCGGGAGCCCGCCAAAGGGGGCTTGACCCGCGCCTTGTCCGCCAACAAACACATTAGTATTCGAAGGTTGCAGGGGGGAAGCGTTACTAGCACCGCTTAGGCTCTGCGGAAATGGATACGAACCTTGGGCGGTAGGGCCACCCTCAGCATAGCGTTTTGCTTTTTTCATGGTGGCCCCCTAGATTAGCACTTGCCGCCGCGCTTCATTGTGACTTGCGTGACATGGGTTCTGCCTTTCTTGGCGATACCGTCAGCAGCACTAGTGAACCCACCATTAGCCATCTTAGCGCAGCCGCCCTTCTTCATGGTTTTGGCTTCGGCTTTCTCATGCTTAATCATGGCGGGGGGAGCTTTTTTGGCCTTCATGAAGGAGATTTCCTTCTTGACCATTGCTTTGGATTCTTTCATATCACCACCTTTTGCAAATAGTTCAGATTTACCCTGTCGGGTGTCTGGTTTGTTAATCTTCTGGAGACTGGCGCGAGAAGGTTTGGACTTGCCAAACTTAATGCTCTTATCTGCGGCAACAAATTCTTGCCCGACAGACTTAGGTACACCAGCCTTTTTTGCAAAAGCTGGGCTGTTGGCAACTGCTGCCATAAAGTTGTGTTGCTTCTTCGAGGTAGAAGGCATTATTTCCTCCCCAACCAGCGTTGAACGGTATCGGTTTCCCAGATACGAATCCCCGTCCAGACGATGGTAAATAAAGCTGCTATGGCGGGTAGTGTATCCACAAGCGCACCTACTACGGTAGCGACTGATAGCGCATCCAGCGCATACTTCAGCGAATCTGAGTGTTCAGTAGCCATATTAGCACTTCCATGCCCTAAGACTTTTGTTGATACGGCTATCCGGATCGTTAGCCGTCTTCGCGCTAGTCAACTTCTTCTTCATGCCAGACATCCGGGCGCAGAACGAATCCCGTCTAGAGCCGCCTTCTGGTTGCGGAGCTTTAAGCCCCGGCTTGCCCGGATTGGCTTTGTTGTAAGAAGCACGGCCTTTGGCGTTCAAGCCGCCCGCCTCTGATTTACCTTCTTTACGCTGCCAAGCAGGGGATTTAGCCATGATTACGCCCAGACTCTGACGGGGGAATTGACTACGACAGCAAAAGCATCCAGTTCTGGCGATTCTGCTGTATGGCGCACGTTGGCGTGGTACCCGCTGACAGCTTTCATTTCCGGGGTGTCGCCTTCCGGGGTCTTCAACATAACGCCCGTAGGTGCGTAGATCGTACCAATGACATCTACGGCTGCGTAGTTCGGGCGCAAGACCGTCTCCACAACATCGCCCTCAGTCACTGTTTCCGAGGTAAACAGCACTTTCTCAGCTTCTGCCTTGCTGGAAAATTTCAGGTAATAATCAACGTACATAATTAGACCGTTAAGGCTCTCAGTTCGGCGTTGCTCAGGCGTCTAGGATAGTAAGTAAGGGTGCGAAGGTATCCGTTAAGGTATCCCGCGCCTAACTGATTACCTATCTGTAGTTGCGTGACTGTCGGCGCTGCATAGGATGCGTTTGTGGCAACAGTGCCGCCGTTCAATACGATAGAACACCCTGTAGAAATTGCCAAAGCAATTTTATTTGTAGCCCCAACTACGGCTGCGTTTGCGGTGGATGTTGTTAACAAGCCCGCCCCAGCGGTGTTCCGCAGAGCTTGCCCCAACGCAGCCGCAGAAAAAGTTATAGTCCACCGATTGTTGCCGGTATTGTCGTTAAAACTTGCAACAGTGCCATTTCTTTGGTACCCAATTGTTGCAAACAACGTACCTTCAGCTTGGTTGTACCAAGGCGTCAGCGTGCCGATAAATGCACCGTCTGCTGCGCGGGTAGCTGCGGCAGCGGTGGTGGGGATGTATGAAGTAGCAAATGAACCGGCTTCTAGTTGCGCTTGAGTGGCGCTACCAGTAACCGTCAAAATAAGAACGCCAGCAGTCGGCGTAAATGTCAACGTACTGCGTGTTGGAAATGCTCCAGAACCAACAAGTGTTCCAACAAAAGCACCTGACAGCACAACAGTTCCAGTGCCATAAAAACTGAGTGTGTGTGCTACTGCGGTAACAGTGACGCTTTGCGTTACTAATGTGGCGCTGTTCAACACAAGGTTTGTTCGCGCTTCCTCAATCAACAACCCCTGCGCGGCCAGCGTGCTTGGGTTGTAATCAAAACGAGGGGCGTTAATTGCAGCGGTCTGCAAGACACCAGCAGAATCAAAGTACGTCCCCGTGCTGGCGCGGGTGAAAAAAATGCGCGGATCGAGCGTGGTGCTACCTACAAACTGTAAGTTGAGCGTCGGCCCCCCAGCAGCAAACGCGGTACCGTGGGGGAACCCCATGCCAAACCCGAAAGTCATCAGAAAATCCTAACCATGTTGGTGGCGGTCGTCGTGCTTGCAAACACACGAGCCACTTGGACGGGAAGAATCGATCCTGCCAACACCCCTAAGAACGTTACGTCACTGCCTTGGGCGGTCAGGACTCGCACCGTACCACCACCGCCAACAAACACAACAGATGGCGTGGAGAAGTTAACAGTATCGCTAGTAACAACAGCAGCCGCATCGCCCGGATACATTGGGAATGTAGGCGAATAATTAGTCTTTGCCATGTGGCAACTCCTATGAAATGGGGGCCGAAGCCCCCGAGACTAATTAGACTTCAAAGGGTGTTGGAGCGATAGCGCCGTCAGAACCACACACCGCATAGACAACTTGGAAGTTTGCCGTGCCGCCAGATGTGTAGTTACCAGCGGTAGCGAACACCACTTGGACAATCAGGTCCGTAGTGCCAATATTGTCAAACAAAGCGATGTTGGTCGTGCTTGGCGAAACCGTTGAACGGCCCGCAGCGAGGGTGCTAGTGCCGCTCAATTGGCCCAGTTGGGTAGCCGCCGCAAAGTTGCTCGACAAGCCAGTGGTAGCGTTACCAGTCTGGAACGTCAGGGTGGTCGCACCAGATGCGCCAACGAACGCCGTAACAACGTCAGTGATAATAGCGTAGATGATTGCGCCTGCCGGGAGAACCGCGATGGTTGTAGCGGTGCCGGTATACGGGGCAGCAGTGGATATACCTGCGGGGGTACTGTATACACCCGGCTGAAGCACGATGGTTGCGCCGGTATTGCGGATCAAGCCGGGGGTCGTGCCCGTGGTGTTTTTAACCGTGCCGAGCAGCCAAGGGCCGAGATGAGTTGCGAATCCCATGATATGTCCTCATTTGCGGCTTGCTGTCTTGAGGAGTAGTCTGCCAAGTCAGTCAACAAGCCAAGTAGTCTTGGTGCTAGGGTTATAGCATTAAGGTTTGGGAAACGCAAGTGCTTCACTATCTCCGGGCAGTTTGTTTGACTTCAGCGCGTTCTCTACTTGAGTAACCACACGAAGGTTCCAAGGCACGTGGAGTCCACACACAAAATCGGAGCGGAGCGGCCAGATATGGTCCACAACATACTTCTCCCCCGTAGTCTTGGACATCGTAATGGCGATCTGGTACATAGCCCGCATTTCCGTTTTTTGTCGGCGAGTAAGCCAAGGAGGCGTGGCGTGGCGGTGCTTGCGGCGACGGTTTTTCGTGTCTGCGCGAACCCAAAGGTGGTTTTTATCCTTCCACGCCGTTTGGTATATCTTTTTTACGTGAGATGGGCGTGTTTTTGCGGCCTCTATAACTGCCTCTCGATTGGCCGCATAGTACCGTTGCTTGGCTTCTTTACCCGCCTCAGACTTGTTGTACTGCTGGAAGTACTCTGCGCGAGTGACGTTGCTCTTTTGCCACTCGATCTTTAAGCACTCAATACAGGCACCCTTTGTCTTCCGGGGGGCTATATGGCCGTGCTTACACGGCTCACCTGTGAAGTAGTGGGTTGCCTTGAGTTCTTGGGCTTCTTTCCGTGTTTTTGGTAAGTTGGTAGTGTCCATTGCTATCCTTGAGACTTAGATACAGGTAACAGGCTGTACTATATCAGATCAAGAAGCTAAGTCAACGGGCAAAGAAAAAGCCACCCGAAGGTGGCTCTAAATCTCGCTAAGTGCTTGATTTATAAGGACTTATCAGGACGAACCTGACGAACCCCACATACCCAGAGGATCAGACCAGCCAAACGAGTAACGCTCGCGGGCTTTGTACCTCACGTTGCCCGTATCGAAGTCTCCATCCATTGAGTTCTGCAGCGGAGTGCGAACAAAATGCTTCATGCCGTTAGGAACGTCCGTGGTCAGGAACCAAGCGTTACTGTCGGTCAAGAAGTTGTTAACGGTGTAGCCTTCAGGGACCGAACCGTTGTTCTTCAGAGCGTTGATGTCGTTGTCGGTGGTGCCAACGCGGAGGCTGGTTTCCAACAGACGGGTAGCAACGAACTGCAGAGCAGGAGGAACGATCATCTTCTTAGGCTTAGCGGCGATCAGCAGACCACGCTCATCCGTCCAAGCAGCGATCTGGATGACGGCTGCTTCCAGCGACGTTTCGTTCAGGTCAGCGTTAGTCGAAGAAGTGTTACTGTTAGTACCACCAGACACCAGAGGGTGAGCAACGCTAAACAGAGCAACACCGTCACCACCAGCGTAAGCGCCACTGAAGCCGTTGTTGAGGACAGCAGCAGCCTTGACTTGCTTGGTGTACGCCATAGCGCGAGCCAAAGACTTCGTGTAACGAGCCGAGAGGCTGTCATACAGATTGTCTTCAACGGCTTCTTCAGTAATCGAGAAGCCAAGAGCGATAGTTTCGTGCGTATAGCGGGTGGACCATGCTTCTTGTGCATTGTCGTAAGCGATAGCAGTACCTTCGTTCTTCACTGGAGCAGCGGAGAAACCAGACAGCTTGGTTTCTTCTTCGAAGGAACGCTCAGAGGTTTCAGCCTCGTAGATTTCCTTGTGCTGCTCGCCATAACGAGCGTACTCCATGCCGAACAAGGCATTGAGGCCGGGGAGGAGTTCTTTAAGTAGTTGTGCGCGTGAAATAGCCATGATTCAGCTCCTAGTTAAGCCACGCCCAGACCGGCGTAGTAAGCGTGTTGAGCAAAGTTCAGCTTAACCAGAACTTCCGTGTACTGCGTAATCACAATGGTGGAAGCCGCTGGGATAGCAACGATACTGCCCGGAACCGCGACAGCGAGGTTCAAGAAGTTCGTTTGCGCACCCGTGGTACCAGCAGCAAAGTTCGACTGAACGTACGAACCGGTCTGCACCAACTGCCCGTTAGCGGCAATATACGCCACATCCGAACCAGCAACAGCAGCGCCAGTCAGAGGGCTAGTGAACGTCACAGTGGTCGTCGAAGAACTACCAACGCCCGTAACCGAAACAGCCGTGTCCTCAACAACGTCAATGACGCGCAGGGGGAACGTAGCCGTGGTAGCAGGAGCACCAGCGCCAGAAACTGCAGCGACAGCGTTCAGCGAGTTGCCGGTAGCCGTTTGGCCAGACAGGTCAACGTTGTTAATGCACTGCACGTTTTGACCGATGAGGGCCTTGCTAGCAGCGCCAATAACCGTCGTAGCCGAGCAAACAGCAGCCCGGAACACGGTGTCAGGGTCTTCGCAGACGATGGCAACAGCGTCACCAGCAAGGGTGCCAGCGGGCCAGTATTGCGAGAACGTAAGCTGCTTGGTCAGGGGGTTCGTGAACGAGCAACCCAAGAAAATACCGACTGGGAAGATGGTCGAAGAGCCAGCAGTCACAGCCAGACGGATGGTATTGCCGCGATTAAGCTGGACAAAGTCACCGAAGTAGATGTTACTTGCGTAGCCATATTGGATCGGGTAGCTGCGAGTAGAGCCCGCAAATACCTGCCCACCGATCAAATTGATCGGCTTTAGGCCGTAGGGTTTATCAACAGTAGGGTAAGCCATAAAAGACTCCTATTTTTAAGAACCAGAACCGAAAGTGACCTTGGTCTTCTTATCAGAGAAAAGAGGCATCCGAGGATCACTATCACGAAGAAAGTTGTTATCTACCGATTCCATCTGAGACTTGTTCTGGTTGGAGTAGTACTCCATCCGTTGCTTCAGAAACTCTTCTGGGATACGGCAAAGTAACAGTCCGCCCACTTCTACGTTTCCTTTGAAACGCCCTTCAGTGGTAGCGTGCATCATCAACTCAGGGTAGTCCTCTGCTTTGCAGGGCTCATACCCTTCACGTAACTTAGAAGAAATGTTTGATGGATCAGCCACACCCAGAGTGGAGATACGCACCCACCGATGTTTCCATCCCGGACGTGGGTCAGGGCTAGGGAGCGTTTCAGGCGGACGCCATGCTTGTGGGCGTTGGGTTACAACACGAGACTCCAACTCACGAGCAATGCGGTTTTGGGCCTTTTCAGACGCAGCGGTTTGTTCCATGTTCATTCACCTCTTTTAAGTTGAGCAACCTGTTTAGCGTACAGTTCCAAAGGCACCCCAAGCCTGCGGGCAATCGCAGCTTCTGACGCTTTCAGCTTAATACGGTTAGGCGGTGTACTGCGAGTAGCCGGGGCTACTACAGCAGATGGTTTTGTGGCACGGCGGGGGGTACTATCCTCATCCGGTTCTGACGTCCTTTTCAGAGGCGGTTCGTCATCCTCATCGCTCTGGGCAGTTTCAAACTGCTCAGGAAACCTCTTACGCATCGTTCTATCGATGGTATCAAAGTATTCTTTGCTACCGATAAAGTCTGCACCATACTCTCGCTGCAAACGTCTGTCAAGCCCCATAGCAGCGGCGGTCATTTCTTCGTCCTTACCCCACCAATCACTATTGGCTTCTACCCAGCGCTGGGTACGTGGATGCTCAATCGGTTTTGGAGTAGCTGCGGGCTGATACTCTTTCTCTTCGACCTCAATAGGGCGCATACCAGCGGCGCGTTCAAGGCGAAGGGCTGCTTGAGTAATCTCAGCGTTAGCTTCGGTAAGGGCGTCGGCATCCCCGCTCTCGTACGCCTCCTTGTACTTCTTCTTAGCTACTTGGAGTTCTGTTTCAGCGGCGCTCTTCGATGTCTCGATATACGCCTTACTACCAGTAGAAAGCTGCTGTTGGAGACGTTTGTTCTCCTCGAACACCTGTTTGGCAAAAGCCTCGGCAGCACTGCGCTCGCGTACGGCTTCTTCCTTGGCTCGGCGCTCGTCATGGTACCCACGGGTGAACTTCTTGATGCGGGCCTGTACTTTCTCGTCATACGAAGAAAGCTCTTCCTCCGTAGGGTCCTCAACAGGCTCCTTCATCGGCTTGCGATTGCGGTCCCCTACCGGGGTATCGTCCTCAATCTCCACCTCAAACTTGTCGTCTTCGACAACAGCCTTGGCCTTCTGCTTGGCCTCGATTTCATCGGGGAATTCAAATTCGTCCATTTGTTACTCCTTAAGCACAAGCGAAATATCGCTTGGTATGTTTGTTGGATTTGCTACGGTTCCAATAAGCCGGTACAACTTGGAAGTTGTCATGTGTACATAGCCCACCTTTACTAACAGGAACGATGTGGTCTACATGCCATTCCCCACCACACACTTGCCTACGCATACGTGCGAGTGCCACTGCTTCCTCTAACACCCAAGCGTCGAAAGGAGTCAAGTATCTTTCGTTTGACCTACGCATTAGTTGGTAGCGTAACCTACTTTGCTTTCTAGGCTCGGATACAGGATGCTCTGCACGGCGCTTCTCAGCAATACTGCGGCCCCCGGTAGCTTTGTATGCGACTTCCTCTTTGCGTTTTTGGGCTTTACCCTTATCCGAGGCGTAATACTTCTGCTTTGCGGCTTTATACTTGTCTGGGTTTGCTTTACGCCACGCCATAATTTTTTGGTTACGACAAGGTTTGCATTGCGCCCGTACAAATTGGGCTAAAGGTTTCTCCACCCCACAGTTAGAGCACGTCTTCATGATGCCCTCGTGATGCCTCTCGGGTCTTGAACTACTGCCTCAACCGAGTCGTCGTTAATGATGCGGAACTCACGGTTGTGAATCTTCAAGCGCGTACCGGAATTGGGTCGGCAGATAACAAAATCGCCTTCCTGACAAGACGGACCACTAGGGAACCGTGTCTTATCCTTATACGCATCTGGACCAATCTTGACCACGAACAATACTGGGGTCAGCATCTCCTCGTAGTACATGGTTTTGGAGTCCTTAATAATGCCAACTTCACTATCCTGATACTCCTCCATAGCGTCAGGGACAACACACAAGAGGTGGAACGTCTTGGGGTCTGGCAACTGCTTGGCTTTCTGCTCTGGGTCCTTGTTGAGGAGCCCCGACAGGTCTACGGCAGCGTTACTAAACTTAAAAAGATCACTCATCGTCGGATTCAACTTTCTGCACAAGGTCGTTAATAATGTTTTCTGCGAAGTTTAGACCAAGGATTACCCCGCAGATGTGACGATACTCGTCATGACTAACTGCTCGACCGTCAGAGACAAAAGCTACCCTATCATCCCGTATCTTATGAATCTCTTTGACCACTACTGCTAGTACTTTATACCCGTCCAATGTTTACCCTTTAGGTGGAGTTTTGCTAGGCTTATTTCGTTGCGCTGCCCGTTGCGCCATTTGTGCATCCATCTGCGCTTTGTGTTTGGCAATGTCTGCACCAATCTTTGTACCGCCAAGCTCTGTCTGCCTGTCCAGTTTGTCCCTTGCAGCGGCTGCAGTAGCACTAACCTGCATAGCCGCGATTTCTTTCTGCGCCTCGATGCGATCCCGCTCGATCTCAAGCTGGTCGGCCTTGGCCGCAGCGTCGATCTTCTGCTTCTCTTGCTTGAGTTTGATCTCTTGCATCTTGAGTTGAAGTTCTTGCTGCTGCATCTGGACGATGGGGTCCTGCATCTGCTGCTGCGCTCGCTTCTGCTGCGCTCCCTGCTGGTTCTGCTGGAGAAGCTGTTGCGCCGCCTGCATAGTCATCATGGCGATCTGCTCTGCCATCTCAGGAGAGACGTTCTTGGTCTGCTCTTCGGTCGGCAGTGGCATACCCATGATCTGCTCGATGCGGGTGCGGTACGCGAACGCAATATGCTCGTTGACGTGGTCCATAGCTGCAGCACCGATAGCCTGAGCCTTGGGGTTGTTCGCCATCAACTCCTGAATCTGCGGGTCCTGCATCGCGGCCATATGCACCTGAATGTGCGCCTCGTGGTTCTGCTGAATGAACGCCTTTACCGGCTTGCCCGTCAACAGGTTCTGGTTCTCCTGCACTGGGTCTGTAGGTACTTGGTCATCCTCAACAGGAACCAGCTTGGCCGCATCTTTAACGCCAAGGACCTCAATCATGCTGCGGTGCAGCAGGGGCAGGTTATACAACTGGGGGGCGCTCTGGGCCAACTGGAACACGGCTTGATAGGTCACGATCTTCTGTGCCATCGTCGCTGCATTCGGATCAGACACGGGGATCACGTCCACCATGTCGTAGTCGGCTTTCTTGACCTGTCGGTCGCCTTCTACTGGGTCGTAGTCATACTCCTCAGGCGTATAGTCAGCAATGATGCCTTTCAGGAGCTTGAACTCCTGTTTCATGGCGAAGTGCATCCGGGACTGCACCGCCGTCATTACCTTAAGGGTGCGCTCAAGAATCGCCAGCGTTGTCCCTACTGGGGCATTGCTAGACATATCCGATACTTTCATATCCCCTGCGGACGCAAACGCACGTCCTTCCTGCACGATCCGGTCGAACAGGGTGTACAGAACTTGACTTGGCTCTTTATATGGAAGTGGTAGAATGTTGTCTCGGATACTTCCCGAAGGCACATCTACGTCCCGGAATTCGCCCGGAGCGATGGGGGTATCGTCGCCCTTGATCCGCAACCCCCGACTCTTGAGCCCACCGGGGAGGTTAGACAGCGTACCGGCATCCACCAACTGACGAATCAGCATGGTGGCGCTCTTGGCGTACCCACCGATGAGGTGGATCAGACCATACCCATAGAACCCAAAGCCGGGAATATATTGGTAGTGGACGAAGTGCTGGCGCTTGGTGTGGAGTTCATCGCCTTCGTACCAATTCCTGCGAATAGCCAGAACCTCCCCAGTGCCCTTCTCGACTGTGACTACGTAAGGGAGAGCAATGCCCGTCTCTTTGTTTTTCTTGTCGGTGTGCTCGAACCCCGGCAAGTCCAAGTCCACGTGCATCTCCAAGATGCGGAACCGCTCATCATTGAGCGCAGCCATCCCAGTCTCTTCGGCCTTCTGCTTCTCCACGTCGTC
>Ga0247723_1000295_pt1 | contig 33560 bp, 53 predicted proteins | sample MSEWelMarce5H_FC_FD_189079 | JGI IMG/M metagenome (GOLD analysis project Ga0247723, IMG submission 189079) | Subsurface sediment microbial communities from gas well in West Virginia, United States - MSEEL Well Study Marcellus 5H_FC | ecosystem: Environmental > Terrestrial > Deep subsurface >... | reverse complement strand
GACAAGGACAGCCAAAGCGAATGGAACTTACATCACATCTTCAATCAACCCGAACCTGTACGAATGGTTGATGGGGTGGCCGCAAGGGTGGACAGACTTAAAGCCGTTGGAAACGGACAAGTTCCACAAGTGGCTGGAATTGCATGGAAACTCTTAAATGAACGACTTGCTAACAGGAAATACGGATGAAGATTACAAACATCAATGCGAAGTCAGGCAACTCATTAAATGGCGGCAACAATGGGGATTGCCAAAATTCCAAGAGTATTTACGAAATGCTCAATTTAATTCAAGACGCACAAAGTTATGTGGAAGCATTGCAGAACAATGGGCAAAAGGTAACAGGGGTGAAAAAGGAGAATGGCGATGAAAGAAATTGACCCAAACGCTTGTATAGATTTTATATTTGAAAAAGCACCTGAATTCGCGAAGGCAAAGGCAGTTCTTGCTGACTTAGAAAACGCTAAAAGCTCAATCAAAGCGGACTTGATGAAAGCCAGTAACGAGAATACGATTGCTGGTCAGGAGCGTGAAGCATACTCAAGCCCACAGTATAAGCAACATTGCAAGGCCATCGGCATAGCTACTCACGAAGTAGAAATGCTCAAGCTGCACATAAAATGTGCTGAATTACGCTGGGAAACATGGCGAACTCAGCAAGCCAACGATAGACAATTTGACAAAATGATAAGGAATCAATCTTGAACGAAACTCTCAACAAGGCAATTAACTTTGCCGTTAAAAGCCCAAAATACATTGATTTTGCTGAAACATTGCTTGAAATCAAACGAACAACTAAAGCCTACGAAGAAGCAACCCTTAAAAAAGACTGGGATGGGGCCTACGACATTAGCATTGTGTTGGTAGACCTAACCCATGACCTTGAAGATATTGCTCGTCAGATGTTAAATGACCAAAAGTGAAAAAGAACAATACTCCAAAGTCGCAAGACTTGGATGTGCGCTATGCCGTCACTTGGGTTTGCCCTACGATGGGGGTGTTGAAATACACCACATTAGACGATTTGGCGGTAAAAGAGCTAATGCACCATTTATCGGACTCTGTGTTGAACACCACCGAGGAAATACAGGTGTACATGGTCTTGGAGCAAAAGGGTTTGAAAAGCACTATCAAATTGGACAAGAAGATTTACTTGAAATGACGGAGAAACTACTTGCTAGTGCTTAACCTACCCCTACCCCCATCGGTAAACTCATACCGCACCATTTTTAGAAATAGAATGGGTATCAGCAAAGCTGGCAGAGAGTTTAAACTTCAAGTTCAAGACTATGTGCTTGACAATGCAGTGCCTAAAATGGGCGATAAACGCCTACAAATGCAAGTTACACTCTATCCAAGGGATAGGCGTAAGCAAGACATAGATAACCGCATCAAGGCCCTTTGGGATGCTTTAACCGATGCTGGCGTATTTGATGACGATGAACAGATTGATGTTTTAATAGTACAAAGGGGCGAAATTCGCAAAGGCGGTGGATGCCTAGTAATGATTGATGAGATTGATGCGACACGACAATAAAGAAACTGGTGACAGAACCTTGCAAGAATGCACAAACTGTAAATTACGAAAACCAAAAGAATTTGGGCGTTATGTACCCTATAACGAAGGAATGAATCAAAAATGGTTATGCGGTCAATGCCATGAAAAACGCAACCGTAGATGATGTTATGATAAAATAAACAAAACCCACTAAGAACGGCAATTCTTAATGGGCTTCTAACCAAACAATAATTGAGGGTATTGATATGGCTGAAAAAGATTTTACGCTAGATAAAGACTTGCTATGGGATTTGTTTGATTATCGTGATGGCGTTCTTTATAACAAAAAATACAGATGCTCTAGGTCAGTTATTGGTTCTTCCGTAGGCACTATATCAAATACTGGCTATTGCGTAACCTATGTAAACTCAGTAAGGTTTTCTGTGCATAGGCTTATTTTCATGATGCACCACGGATATTTACCTAAGTACATAGACCATATCAATGGCATTAAAACAGATAATAGAATTGAAAATTTAAGACCAGCAACGCTATCAGAAAACGGTTGCAACCGTAACGGAATTGGCAAATCAGGAATAAAAGGAGTTCATTGGAATAAATATCACAGAAAATGGACAGTAACTTGTTGGAAAAACAAAAAACATTATTTTTTTGGCCATTTTAAAAACATTGAAGATGCAAAAGTTGCTGTTATTAACGCTAGAAATCTACTGCATAAAGAGTTTGCAAAGCATGAATAAAGTGAGATAATGGTTTTACGAGAGTGATATTTGGGGAAATCCGTGGAGAGTACCCATCTTTTTGGAGATGCTATGAAAGAGTGTGCTTTATTTACCCTAACGCTGTTGCATAGTGCGACCAACGCACACTTGATGCACTTCCAAAGTTATTCATACTCACAACACAAAGCACTCCGACAGTATTACGACCAAATTCCTGATTTGGTAGACACATTAGTAGAAAGCTATCAAGGTCTGTATGGCATAGTCCAAGACTATCCTAATGTGTACCACTCACCAAAAGACCCTGTTAAATACTTTGAATCTTTGCAACGCTTTGTAAAAGATGCTCGCCAAGACTTGCCACAAGACTCAGAATTACAAAATGTGATTGACGAAATCGCTGATTTAATCAATTCAACCACCTATAAACTTAAATTTTTGGGGTAATCATGCCTTTAGATAAATCAGGTAGCAAAGAATCAGTCGGCAAAAACATTAAAGCTGAAATGAAAGCTGGCAAGCCTAAAAAACAAGCCGTGGCAATTGCCCTAAATGTAGAGCGTGACAACGCAAAAGGTAGCCGTAAAGCCAAACTAGAAGAAGCGTATGGCCGTTTTCTAGGAGAGCGTGATGAGTGACGGCTTGTACGCCAACATTCACGCTAAAAGAGCTAGGATTAAGGCTGGTTCAGGTGAGCGTATGAAGAAAGCTGGCGAAGAAGGCAGACCATCAGCTAAAGACTTTAAAGAATCTGCTAAGACTGCAAAGCCTACACGCAGAGAAACGATTGAATCTAAAATGAAGGATATGTAATGTTTCCCAAAGAAAAGATTAAACCTGAAAACTCTTTGTTGCAACCGCACAAAGAATCAACCCTTGAAAAGAACGAAGCCAAACGAGTGGCTCGCAGAGAAATGCTAAATAAGCAATTCAATAAGGTTGTTAAAGATAAGTTTTAACGATACAATTAAGTTATCTAACTACTTGGATGACTTATGCAAATCACAGAAGTTGCAGTTGAAGCGTTAATCCCTTACGCTAAGAACTCACGAACTCACGATGATGCACAGGTGGCACAGATTGCCGCCAGCATTAAAGAATTTGGGTGGACAAACCCTATTCTTGTTGATGGAGATAAAGGCATTATTGCTGGTCATGGCCGTCTAATGGCTGCTCGCAAGCTAGGACTAACAAAAGTCCCTGTAATTGAGCTTAAAGATATGACCGAAGCCCAAAAGAAAGCTTATGTAATTGCCGACAATAAGTTGGCTATGAACGCTGGCTGGGATATGGACTTTTTAAAGCTAGAGCTACAAGACCTAGAAGATGCAGACTTTGACCTCTCACTCACAGGTTTTGACGATAAAGAGCTAGATGCTTTATTAGCACCACCAATAGAAGAAGGGCTTACAGACGAAGACGCTGTGCCTCAAGTCCCTGACGAACCAAAAACAAAGCTTGGGGATATATATATCCTTGGAAATCATAGACTTATGTGCGGTGATAGCTGTAACATAGAATCTGTGGAAAAGCTAACCGATGGCTTGGTAGATATACTGGTTACAGACCCACCCTACAATGTGGCTTATGAAGGCAAAACTAAGGATGCTTTAACTATTCAAAACGACTCAATGGGCGATGAACAGTTTAGACAGTTCTTACGAGATGCTTTTGTTGCTGCCGATGCCGTAATGAAACAAGGTGCTGTTTTCTACATTTGGCATGCAGATTCTGAGGGCTACAACTTCAGGGGTGCTTGTAAAGATGCTGGCTGGAAAGTACGCCAATGCCTAATTTGGCAAAAAGACAGCATGGTTATGGGCAGACAGGACTACCATTGGAAGCATGAACCCTGTTTATACGGCTGGAAAGAGGGCGCTGGGCATCTTTGGGCTAGTGACCGTAAGCAGACTACCCTTATAGAGTGTAAACGCCCTAAACGCAACGATATACACCCTACTATGAAGCCTGTAGAACTCATGGAATATCAGATTCTTAACAATACCAAAGGACAAGATATAGTTTTAGACCTATTTGGTGGTTCAGGCTCAACTATGATTGCTGCTGAAAAAACAGGCAGAAGGGCTAGATTAATGGAATTAGACCCTAAATACTGCGATGTAATCGTTAAGCGTTGGGAAGAGTTCACTGGTAAAAAAGCAACTTTAGCGGAGTTATAAAATGGCAAAAATGGGAAGACCAGCTCATACGCCCACTCAGGCTGATAGAGATACGGCTAAACGCCTGTCTGCTTTGGGCTGTCCACACGAAGATATAGCTAAACGCCTAAAAATTAGTGCGGATACGCTAACCAAGTATTACCAAGATGAGCTAGATGAAGGGCGTATTGATGCCAATTCAGCTATTGCTGGCACTTTGTTTGCTCAAGCTAAGAAGGGTAATACGGCTGCTGCTATCTTTTGGCTAAAGACTAGGGCTAGATGGAAAGAAACTAGTGCTCATGAAATTAGTGGCAATAACGGTGGCTCAATACAGATAGCATGGGCTGATGAAGACGATAAAGCTTAAATATCGCCCTAGAACGGTATTTGCAGACTTTCACGAAAGAACCCAGCGTTGGGCTGTATTGGTAGCCCACCGAAGGGCTGGTAAGACCGTTGCTTGCATTAATGACCTAATCCGTAGGGCTTTACTTGAAAACAAAAAAGATGCACGATATGGTTATCTTGCACCCTATTATTCTCAAAGTAAGACTATTGCTTGGGATTATCTTATGCGGTATTCAGAACCTTTTAGAGTATCTGCCAACCAATCAGAACTATGGGTGGAGCTATTTAATGGTGCAAAAATAAGGCTATTTGGTGCTGATAACCCTGACTCTTTGCGTGGTTTGTATTTAGATGGCGTGGTTCTTGATGAATATGCCGACATGAAGCCTAGCGTTTGGGGTGCTGTACTAAGACCCTTATTATCAGACCGTAGCGGTTGGGCGGTATTTATTGGCACACCTAAAGGTCATAACGCTTTTTACGATATATACAACACGGCCACCAAGCAAAACAACTGGTTTGTAAGAACGCTAAGAGCAAGCCAAACAAACCTATTGCCACAGCCTGAATTGGAAGATGCTCAGGCATCAATGTCACCTGACCAATACGAGCAAGAATTTGAATGTAGCTTTGAAGCTGCCATTATGGGTGCTTTTTACGGTAAAGAAATGCGAGTTCTTACCGATGCCAAGCGTATTACAACTGTGGAATATGACAAGATGTTCCCTTGCCATACAGCTTGGGACTTGGGTTATTCAGACGATACAGCTATTTGGTGGTATCAGGTCGTGTTTGGCGAGCTACGGATACTGGACTACCATTCAAGCAACGGCCATCAAGTCAGTTATTACACAGACCTATTGGCTGCCAAAGAACGAGAGTTTGGGTATAAATACGGCACACATTATTTACCCCATGATGCAAGGGCTAAAACATTAGCAAGTGGTGGAAAATCAATTATTGAACAAATATCTAGCAAAATTCCATTGACTTCGCTTAAAATAGTACCAAGCTTATCGCTTCAAGACGGTATTCAAGCCACTAGACTTGCATTAATGCGAAGCTGGTTTGATGCAGATAGATGTCATGACGGTATAGAGTGCTTACGGCAGTATCAGCGTGAATACGATGAGGACAAGAAGGTTTTTAGGGATAAACCCAAACACGATTGGACTTCTCACGGTGCAGATGCTTTTCGTATGCTTGCAATAGCATGGAAAGAAGAAGATAAAACCACTCCGAAAGACCACTTTGTACGGGGTATTGTAGTAGGTGAGAACAAAACCACATTGAATGATATGTGGCGAACTCAAACCACAAAACCTAGCGGAAGAATATAAGCATGGAAAATTCGTCAAAGCACACCTATGAGAACTGGTACAACGAGATTGCCAGTTATGAGCGCACCTTTAAGAAATGGGAAGGGCGAGCAGATAAAATCCTCAAACGCTACCGTGACGATTCTAGGACTCAGAACAATCCTAACGCTAGATTCAATATCCTATATTCCAATGTGCAGACGGTTATTCCAGCCATCTTTGCACGACTGCCAAGGCCTGATGTAAGTCGTAGATTCCGTGACAACGACCCAATTGGTCGTGTTGCTTCTATGATGCTTGAGCGAGCATTAGAGTATGAGCTAGAGCATTACACTGATTACAAGTCCGCTATGGACTCTGTGGTATTTGACCGCATGATTGGTGGCCGTGGTACAGCTTGGGTTCGTTATGAACCGCACATTGTTGCTGGTGAAAAAGGTTTTCCTGAAGATGGCGTACAGATTACCGAAGATATTGACGAAGCTGACGAATCACAAGAAGGTTTAGAAAACGAAAGCCCTGAGCGTATTGAGTACGAGTGCGCACCTATTGATTATGTTCACTGGCGTGACTTTGGCCATTCAGTAGCTAGAACATGGGAAGAAGTAACTGCGGTATGGCGTAAAGTATATATGAACCGTGATGCCTTGGTTAATCGTTTTGGCGAAGAACTTGGCTATCAAATCCCATTAGATTCAACACCGCATGACTCAAAGACTTATGCCCAACAACAAGATATGGCCATGCAAGCCACCATCTATGAGATTTGGGACAAAGAATCAGGCAAAGCACTATGGATTAGTAAATCATTAGGTAAGATTCTTGATGAGCGTGATGACCCATTGCAGTTGGAGAACTTTTGGCCATGTCCGAAGCCATTGTTTGCTAACTTAACGACTGAAAACCTAGAACCAATCCCTGACTTTGTAATGTACCAAGACCAAGCAAGGGAATTGGACACATTGTCAGACCGTATTGATGGTTTGATTAACGCATTGAAGGTTCGCGGTGTTTACGATGCTTCTTCAAGCGAATTGCAGCGTTTATTCTCTGAAGGCGAGAACAACACCTTGATTCCAGTCCACAATTGGATGGCATTTGCTGAAAAGCAAGGCATGAAAGGTGCGATTGACCTTGTAGACATCACCCCATTTGCCCAAGCTTTAGCTCAGTGCTACCAAGCTATGGAGCAAGTTAAGGGTCAAATCTATGAGTTGATGGGTATTGCCGACATTCAGCGTGGTCAAACAGACCCTAATGAAACGCTTGGCGCACAGATTATCAAGTCAAACAATGCTGCTGGTCGTTTAAAGACTATGCAAAACCATGTGGTGCAGTTTGCCACTATGTTGTTGAACATCAAGGCACAGATTATCTGTAATCACTTCTCTGAAGATACGATTATTAAGATTTCAGGTGCTGACCAGCTATCTGACAACGATAAGATGCTTGTACCGCAAGCTCTACAGCTATTAAAGTCAGAATCAGCTAAGAACTTCCGCATTGAAGTTACTAGCGATTCAATGATTTATCAGGATGAGCAACAAGAAAAAGCTGACCGTATGGCTTTCTTGCAAGCGATGGGTGCTTTCTTCCAACAAGCAGTGCCAATGGCCACAGCAATACCTGAAACAACACCAATGTTGATGGAAATGCTTAAGTTTGCCGTGACTGCGTTTAAAGCTGGTAAGCAACTTGAAGGAATTATTGACGAAACTGCCGATAAATTCCGTGAAAAAGCTAAAGAACAAGAAGGTCAGCCTAAACCGCCAACACCTGAAGTTCAGAAGATGCAGATGCAAGCCCAGCTTGAGCAACAGAAGATGCAAGCTCAGATGCAGTTGGAACAGCAGAAGATGCAATCACAAATTGAGATGGAAAGAGCTAAACAAGAGTACCAATCTCAAGAAACTCAAGTTCGCATGCAGATGGAAATGCAAAGAGATGCTGCTGAACGAGAGATGGAAATGAAGATGGCACAGATGAAGATGATGACTGAGCGTAATACCCAGTTGTTGTTGGCTTATGTGAACAACGGTGCTAAGGTTGAAGTGGCTCAAATCTCTGCTGGCGTGAACGGTGGTGAAGGATTGCCACAAGCCTATGATTTAGATGAAGATATGGCTAAAGCTATGGAACATCCGCTTGCGCCTATTGCTTCTGCTATTCAACAGGGTAATCAACAGACTGCCAACATGATTGCACAGTTAGCTGAAAACATTAACCAAAATAGCAACAGACCTAAACAAGTCATTCGTGGAGCAGACGGTAAGATTATAGGTGTTCAATGAGCGCATTAAAGTATTCCAACGGTACTCGTCACGCCCAAAACGAGGGCTTGATTGCTTACGCTGGTAGTGGTGCAATTATTAACATTTACCAAGGCACTGCCCCAGCTAATGCTAATACTGGCATAACAACACAGACCTTATTGGTTACTTGTGTATTGGCTGGTGCATTTGGCACGGATACCAATGGAACTTTAACGCTTGGCACAGTCAATAATGGAGTTGCGGTAACTAGTGGAACAGCTAGTTTTTTCCGTATATTCAAGGCTGACGGCACAACCGTAGTGATGGATGGTTCAGTAGGCGTAACAGGCGCAGATTTAAACCTTGACACTACCAACATCAACATCACGCAAACCGTCAATATTTCAGGTGGCACTATCATTAGGAATAATCAATAATGGCTATTACCGTCAAACATACCAAAGTTAGCACCGTACCTGATACCACAGATACCGACCTAGTACGCCCATCAGATTGGAACGCTGACCACACGCTTACAGGCTTAGGCTCAATGGCCGAGCAAAACGCAAACAATGTGAGTATCACAGGCGGTTCAATTAGTGGCACAACGGTAAGTGGTTACATTCCTACAAGCGAGAAAGCGCAACCTTTAGGTGTTGCTACGCTTGATGCTGGCGGTAAAGTACCAACAAGTCAGATTCCATTGCAAGGTGACCTTAACTATCAAGGGACATGGAACGCAAGCACCAATACACCAACTTTAACTAGCTCAACAGGCACTAAGGGATATTACTATGTCGTTGATGTGGCTGGAACAACCAACCTTAATGGCATTACAGATTGGCAGATTGGCGATTGGGCGATATTTAACGGCTCTGTATGGCAAAAGGTAGACAATACCGATGCAGTGACATCTGTAAACGGTTATACAGGTACAGTTGTTTTAACGCAAACGGATATTTCAGGAACTGCTAACGCCCCTACAAACACTAACATCACAAGCATGACTGGTGTTACTGGTGGAATATCTAGCCCTGATTTTGTGCAGTTTGACACCACAGTAAGCCCAGTAGAAGCCGTAGCTAAACTCCAATGGGATGATGGCAATGGCACATTACAGCTTGGCTTAAAGGGTGGCAATGTTAATTTACAGGTTGGCCAAGAACTCGTTGCTATGTGCTATAACGATTCAGGCGTTGCTTTAACTGATGGTCAAATTGTTTACATTTCAGGTGCTCAAGGCAATCGTGTTGCAGTAAAACTAGCTTTAGCAACTACTGATGGCACATCTGCTGGTACGCTTGGCATGGTTACAGAACCAATTGCTATCGGTGCTGAAGGTTTTATTACCGTCATGGGCACAGTCAACAAGCTAAATACTTCAGGTTTAACTCAAGGTGCAATCATTTACTTGTCACCAACAACTGCTGGTGCATACACAACAACAAAGCCTACTGCACCGCAACATACTGTAACACTTGGATATGTTGAACGAGTTAGCTCCACAGTAGGTTCAATTTATGTAAAAGTAGACAATGGCTATGAGTTAGATGAACTACACAATGTTTTAATTACAAGTCCAACTAGCGGTAATACTTTAATTTATGATGCCGTTGCAGGAGTTTGGAAAAATGCAAACCTTAGTGATGGTACAGGAATCAGCGTAACAGAAGGTGCTGGTTCAATTACAATTACAAATACAGCCCCTGACCAAGTGGTTAGCTTAACTGGTGCTGGTACGACATCAATTAGCGGAACTTACCCTAATTTCACCATTACAAGCGATGACCAATTTGATGGCACGGTCACAAGCGTAGATTTGACTGCTGGCACAGGTATATCTGTATCTGGTGGCCCAATTACAACTAGTGGCAGTATTACTGTAAACAATACAGACACAGGCAGTGCTCAAAACATATTTAAGAATGTGGCTGTTGCTGGGCAATCTACAATTGTTGCTGATAGCAATAACGATACTTTGACCGTGGCTGCTGGTGCTGGCGTAACCCTAACAACTGATGCTTCAACAGATACTCTGACCATTACTACAGTGGCTATTTGGGGAGCGTAATGACTACTGCGTTTCAGTCAAATGCGTTTCAAAACTCAGGGTTTCAGGTAGACCCAGTAACAGGTGTTATTTACGCAGTAGACCAAGACGATACTTGTAACATAGTTGGCACTGTTACAGGCGGTAATGTTGAAGTTGATACACATGACGGCTTCACCAAAGAAGAAGTTAAACGCTTTAAAAAGCTTCAAAAGAAATTAGCCCAAGCTGAAGCTGCAAAGATTCAAGTTAGGCTAGATAAGCAATTCCTACGCAAGCAACAAATCAGGGACTTAGTAGACCCTAAACCTTCACAAGTTAAACAAACTAAAGTAGAATCCGTTTCAGAAGTTAAGATTGATAAACCGTCAATTGACACAAAGAAACTCAATGCGACCATTATCAATCTTCAACGCCAGCAAGAACAACTGCTGAAAACGGTTGAGTTACGGAATCAAATAGCACAAGCTCAGGCTTTGTTAGCGATTCACGAAGCTCAAATGGCTGCTGAACGAGATGATGAGGAAGCATTATTACTACTAATTTAAATCCCCACGCAGAGTATAAGAAAGCCTACGATAACCTACATGCTGGTAGGTATTCTGCTGGCTTCAGGCTTTTTGAGTACCGTTGGCATAAAGACATCTTAGCCAATCAAACCATTCCCTACGCAAGATTGCCTGTTGCACCTAAAACATGGCACGGTGAGTCACTTATTGGCAAATCCATTGTGGTTCAGATGGAGCAAGGCTTTGGCGATATATTCCAATATGCTAGATTCTTGCCAGCCCTTAAAGTTTTGGGTGCAAAAAAAGTGGTTGTTTTGTGCGTTCCACCACTTATGCAATTACTTGGTCAGATGGAGTGCATAGACCAAATAACTAACCTTACAGAAGAAGGCCCAGCCCACGAATGTGACCTATGGATTGGCTCAATGTCATTACCGTATTACATTGACTGCGCCATGCCTTATGCTAAATCACTATTTCCTGTAAGTAATAAGAAAGTTGTTGGCTCAGAAGGCTATTTTGAAGCCGAACCAAGCAATATTCCTAAGAAAGTAGGCGTTAATTGGTCTGCAAGTAAGGGAACTTTGCATTGGATTAAGTCTATTTCTGCCGAACACATGGAAACCTTGGTGGGTGATGATGTTTATTCGTTAAACCCTGAAACAGATGCCAATTTCTACCCCTTACCAAACGATGGGTGGAAAAAAGACTGGTCAATTACCGCTAAACACATGAAAGCTATGAAAGGCGTGGTTACTGTAGACACTGGAACTGCCCATCTAGCTGGTGCTTTAGGCGTTAAAACCATTGTTTTGCTACCCCAAGAGTCTTTTGTATGCTGGCGGTGGAAGAATGCCCGATGGTATGACTCCGTTGTCTGCTTACGACCTGACGAATATCACAAAGTACCTGAACTAATAGCGAGGATGTAATGAAACATATTTGCCCACTATGCAAAAGCGAATACGACAAGCCTGAATCTACTGCCAAGACAGATAAAGAGCAGTTTATTGAGTTTTGGACACCAACTGTAGGCGCAGAAGAAGCCGAAAAGTCATGGGAAGCCAAGCAAATACAAGAAAGGCGTTATGCGCCAATGGTTCAATCAGACATTCAGGGTTATGTCAGCCAAATTGATGGCTCATGGATTGACTCTAAATCTAAGCACCGCAGTCACCTTAAACAACATGGATGTATTGAGGTTGGCAACGAAAAGATGAGTAACGCAACACCAAAGCAAGACCCACAACTAAAGCAACGCATCGCTGAAATAGCGTATGAAAAGCTTAGATACCGATAATCCGACAACTTGGAGAGCAAAATGTCAGAACAAGACCGCAGAGAACTATTAATGGCAGCAATGGAGCAAGCTGAAGATGGCACATTGGAAGCCCCTGAAGAACGAGAAATTGAGGTAGATGATGACCCAATACGCAACGAAAAAGGACAATTTGCGTCTAAAGCAGAGCAAGATAGACCTGTTGAGGAGTCTGCGCCTGATGTTGCTGAAACTGCGGAAGAATCAGACGGTTCCGTGGAAGCTAAGGAAGTAGAGTACACGCCTACTGTTGCTAGACCAACCACATGGAAAAAAGAGTATTTGCCTTTATGGGATAAGCTAGACAAAGGTGAAAACCTAACCCCTGACGAAGCTCGCAAGATGTTGGAATATTCAACTCAGCGTGAAACCGAATACAAAAAGGGTGTTTCTGCTTACAAGGCCGAAGCTGACAATGCTCGTGCTTTGACTGAAGCGATTAGTCCTTTTGTCCCTGAATTGCAAAAAAATAACATTCACCCAGCAGCTTGGATTAACAACTTGGGTAGAGCACACATGATTCTTACTCAAGCTCCGTATCAGCAAAAGGTTGAATTATTTAACAAACTTGCACAAGATTACGGAATTGATTTAAACTCAGCTTACAGTGGCGAAAATACAACACAGTATCAAGACCCACAGGCTTATGCGTTACAACAGCAAATTCAACAGTTGCAACAACAAGTTCAACAGGTTGGTAGCTGGAAGCAACAGCAAGAGCAAGGCGTTCTTATGAACGAGATACAAAGATTTAGTAGTGATGTGGAGAAGCATCCACATTTTGAGGCGGTGCGTGAACAAATGGCTCAATTACTTGAGAACGGTTTAGCAAACGACCTTGAAACGGCTTATGCAAAAGCTGTGCGTTTGAATGATGAAGTTTGGCAGACCGAACAGAATAAACTTCTGAAACAGGCTACAAACCAAGCAAGTCAAGCACAACGAGTAGCGAAAGCCAAAGCTGCTGCGGTTAGTCCTAAGAGCGTTACACCTAACACTCAGGCTGGAGCAACAGACAAAAAGGATAGACGGTCTATATTAGCCGAACAAATGGGTGAACTAGGCAGTCGTGTTTAATAAACTAAATTAAGGAAATATCATGGCATTCGCTAACTCAGCAATTACCGATATTATCGCAACGACTATCCAAAGCCGTAGCGGTGAATTGGCAGACAACTTAACAAACAACAATGCGTTATTGAAGCGTTTGAAGTCTAAGGGCAATGTACGCCCATTCTCAGGCGGTAATGTGATTTTGGAAGAAATCATGTATAACGACCCTAACACGAACAACGCTAACTCATACTCAGGTTACGAAGTTCTTAACATTACTCCTGACAGCCCTATTTCTGCTGCTCAGTTCAGCATTACTCAGTATGCTGACTCAGTAACAATGAGCGGTCTTGAAATGTTGCAAAACTCAAGCAAAGAAGCAATCATTGACCTTTTAGATGGTCGTATGCAAGTTTCTGAAGCTCGCCTATTAAACCGTATTGGTTCTGACATCTATGGTGACGGTACTGGTAACGGTGGTAAGAACATCACTGGTTTGGCAGCTGCCGTACCTGATGCTCCTACTTCAGGCACATACGGTGGTATTAACCGTGCAAACTGGACTTTTTGGCAGTCTAAGAAGTATGCTGGTGTAGCTGACGGTGGCGCAGCAGTATCTTCTACAAACATCCAAAAGTACATGACTTCATTGGCTATCCAGTTGGTTCGTGGTAATGACAAGGCTGACCTTATCGTTGCAGACAACAACTACTATTCATTGTATGTTCAGTCACTACAAGCTATTCAGCGTATTACTAGCGAAGAATCAGCTGCTGGTGGTTTCGCATCATTGAAGTTCTACGGTGGTGGTACATCTGCGGATGTAGTGTTAGACGGTGGTGTTGGTAATGCTTGTACGACTAACCACATGTTCTTCTTGAACACTAACTACATCTTCTTGCGCCCACATAAAGAGCGTAACTTTGTACCTATCGGTGGTGAGCGCCAAGCGATTAACCAAGATGCTATCGTCAAGCTTTACGGCTGGGCTGGTAACTTGACTACATCTAACAGCTTCTTGCAAGGCGTGTTGATTGCTTAATTGCAGTCACATCCATTAACTTTTAGGAGAAATTTAAAATGGCATATTCAATTACCCCAACCGCTGGTATTGATTTGGAAGAAGTAGTCCAAACAAACCCTAACTCTGCTGGTACTGGCGTACCTGTGAACGGCCCAGCTGGTTCACAAGTATTTGGTTCAGACGGCAAGCGTTATGTTTTGGCAGTAGCTGGTGCAGCTGTTACAGCTTCTACAGCAACTTGCTCAATCAATGCTTCAACATTTGTTGTTACAGCTTCTGGTGGCTCTTACACAAGCCCAGCAGTAGCTCTAGCATCAGGTGACTACGCATGGTTCGCTGCTACTAGCGTTTAAGTAACTTAAGTAGTAAACTAAGGGGGCGGTCTTAACGGACTGCCCTTTTTTCTTTTAACAACCTTAATCCCTTAAGGAGTATTAAATGGCTATTGAATCAGACATCCGTAATGGCGATGAGAATTTGTACGCTGAGTTCTACATCAAACCTGTAAAACAAAACTTTGCTTCAGAAGAAGCTGGCAGACCAATCTTTCAAGATGTTGTGTTTGTCAAAATTATGACTCCTAGCGACCAATTGACTCAAATTGACACAATTGCTAGAGAAGACCACAAAGCAAGATTCCCAAGACAGTGGGCGCATTTCCAAAACAAACAAGCTGGACAAGCCCAAGTTGTAGGAACGCCAGTTGGCGAATGGCCACAACTAACAGCTAGTGCTGCCGAAGAACTGCGAGCATTAAAGTTCTTTACAGTTGAGCTAGTAGCTAACGCCAATGATGGTCAATTGCAAAGAATTGGCATGATTGCTGGCATGTCTCCTAATTCATTGCGTGACAAGGCAAGAGCGTTCTTAAACCTAGCTAATGATTCTGCTGAAGAAGCCAAGCGTGAAGCTGAAATTGCTGAACTAAAAGCTGAAAACGAAAGAATTAAGACTGATACAGACCGCAAGCTTGCAGAAATGCAAGAACAGATGAAAGCTTTGTTGTTAATGGCTTCTGACAAGAAACCAAGAGCAAAAAAGAAAGTTGAAGAAATAGAAGAATAATAAAGGGGGTTCTCCCCCTTTTATTTTGTGCAGTAATTGTTATAATGAAGAAAACCTTAATTACTTAGGGTGCAAACCACTAAAGTAAAGGATTCGCCATGTCATTAACAATGCTTCAACTAATGCAAGACACCTCTAACGAGCTTGGATTAGTAGCACCCACTTATGTTGCTGGTAATACCAACCAAGATGTGATTCAACTATTAGCTTTAATGAATCGCCAAGGTTATAACCTAACAAAAGAGTACGACTGGCGAGCATTACAAAGAGAATATCGTTTTTACACGCAATCTGTAAGCACAACAGGCGATGTATTAGATGGTTCTTATGACATTCTAAATGTGGCTAATACCACAGGTATTGTGCCTAATAAATGGATGGTTACAGGCACTGGCATTCCCCAAGACTGCTATGTGGTAGCCGTTACTGGTTCAACTGTTACCCTAAACCAGCCAGCAGAGCAAACTGCTGTTGGTACTACGCTTACCTTTGGTCAGACACAATACGATTTGCCGCCTGACTACGAAACAATTACAGACCGCACCCAATGGGATAAGACTAAGCACTGGGAGATGTTAGGCCCTGAAGATGCTCAACAATGGCAATGGTTGAAGTCTGGTTATATCTCAACAGGCCCACGAGTTCGCTGGAGAATCCTAGGTCAATACTTTAATATTTGGCCAATGATGAACACCCAAGAGTATTTGGGCTATGAGTATCGTTCAAAAGGCTGGGCAGAAAGCTCATCTGGCGCAGTAAAGAATAGCTTTACGGCAGATACAGATACAACCATATTTGATGACCAAATCATGATTCTAGGCACAAAGCTTAGATATTGGCAGATTAAAGGCTTTGACACTACTGCACTGCAACAAGAATATGACCGTTACTTGAATGTGGCCAAAGCTAATGACAAAGGCGCACCAAACTTATCGTTTGCACCTTACCCATCTAAGGTTCTTATCGGTTACGCAAATATCCCTGATACTGGCTACGGAAGTTAATCATGGCTTTCCCACAAAGACGAGTTGCTAGAACGGCAAGTTTGCCCTCACCTATTGGTGGCTGGAATGCTAGGGATTCACTGGCTGAAATGAACCCTATAGATGCGGTTGAAATGGTGAACTTCTTTCCTACGCCAACCGACATCTTGATGCGCAAAGGCTACAGCCAGCATTCAGGCGGTATAACTGGTTCTGTAGACACGGTTATGAACTACGCTGGCGCAACATCGCAGACTTTGTTTGCTGTTGCTAACGGTGTTATCTATAACACAGCTACTTCCACGGCCACTTCTGTATATACAGGGCTATCAAATAGCAGATTCCAGCATGTGAACTTTACAAATAGTGCTGGCAATTCATTTTTGTCAGCAGTAAACGGTCAAGACCCAGCTTTACTATATAACGGCACAAATTGGATTAAAGTAGCCGCCACAGGCACAGCACAGACAATTAGTACCATTACAAGGGGTGGCACAGGAAACCTAACAGCGACCCTCACAACGGCTTCAGGACATGGATTGGTTACTGGCAATCAAGTGACTATTTCAGGTGCTATTGAGTCCAATTACAACGGCACTTATTTAATTACGGTTACTGGCCCAACCACATTTACTTATGTGATGGCTACAGCACCAACATTAGATGCAAGCGTATTAGGCACTTATACCGTGGTTCATGCTATTACAGGTGTTGATTCAAGCTTGTTTATTAACAGCAATGTGTTCAAAGAGCGACTTTTTTATGTAGAAAAGAACTCAATGAATGTATGGTACTTGAACACTAAGGCTGTATCAGGTGCTGCAAGCAAGCTAGACTTTGGTTCTGTTGCTAAATTGGGTGGCTTTATTCAGGCAATGGGTACTTGGACTATTGATGCTGGTCAAGGGGTAGACGATTACGCTGTTTTTGTAACTAACATGGGTGAAGTCATTGTTTATGAGGGTACAGACCCAAGTAGTGCTACAACATGGGCTTTAAGAGGTGTTTGGCAACTAGGTGCAACATTTACTAGACGATGCTTTACTAAGTTTGGCGGTGATTTGCTATTAATTACGCAAGAAGGCCTAGTGCCTTTAGCTTCTGCCTTGCAATCTAGCCGTTTAGACCCACGAATTAACCTAACAGATAAGATTTATGGTGCTTTTGCTCAAGCAACTAGCCTGTATTCATCTAATTTTGGGTGGGAAATACAATATTTTGCAAAAGCTAACATGCTTATTGTGAACATTCCTACAAATATTGGTTTTGAGCAGTATGTAATGAACAACATTACAAAATCATGGGGTAGATTTACAGGCGTACCAGCCACAAACTTTGAAATTCACAACGAAAACATCTATTTTGGTGGCAACGGCTTTGTTGGCAAGTTTTGGGATACTTTTGCCGATAACGGTAATGTAATTAACGCAACCGTACAGCAAGCTTACAACTACTTTGATAGCCGTGGTCAAAACAAGCGTTTTACCCTTGTAAGACCTATATTTTTGACAGATAACGGTTTGCCAAGCGTATTTTGTGCAATCAATACCGATTTTGATACTCAATCTCAATTAGGTCAGGTTTCATTTAACCCTTCAGCTTTGACCATTGGTGTTTGGGATGTGGCCACTTGGGATAATAACTTCTGGGGTGGTACTTTAACCGTCAATAAAGACTGGCAAGGTGTATCAGGCATAGGTTATTGTGCAAGTATTTCACTGAATGTGGCATCAAAAGGGATTGAAGTTCACTGGGCATCAACAGACTTTGTGATGGAAGCTGGGGGAGTTATTTGATTACTACTGAGAATCAAGATTACTTGCGAGCATGGATTGAGCGCATACTTTTTCAGAAATTTGGCGATGAAGCCAAGTTTATAGGGCAAGAAAAAGAAGGTAACTTGGTAGCAGTAGTAGCTTTTACTAACTTTATACCCAATGCCTGTGCGATGCACATAGCCAGTGTTGGTGAATATTGGATGGATAGAAATTTATTATGGGCGTGTTTCGATTACCCCTTTAACAAATTGGAAAAAAAGGTTATATTAGCGACTATGGAAGCGTCTAATGACGAAGCCGTAAAACTAAACCGACACCTTGGTTTCCAAGATAAAGCGTTAATTGAAGATGCCCATGAAAATGGAGATTTACTTTTAATGGCAATGAGAAAAGAAGATTGCAAATGGCTAAATCTTCGTTGCTCATTACGCAAGAAACTAGGAGATTAATATGGGTGGTGGTGGCGGATTATTAGGTGGTGTTACAGGAATGCTTTTCGGTGAACCCGAAACGCCAGCAACACCCGACTATGCTGGGGCGGCTCAAGAAACTGCACAAGGTAATTTGGCTGCTGCTCGTCAAGCTACGGCAGCTAACCGTGTTAATCAAGTTACGCCTTATGGTTCATTAAGGTACGCAGAAACAGGCACTGATAAATACGGAAATCCTACATGGACTGCTACAACTTCTCTTAGCCCTGAACAACAACAGTTATATAACTACGATGTTGCCAGTTCTTTGGGATTAGGCAGATTGCAAGAAAAAGGTTTGAATTATGTTGGTCAAATGATTGACCAGCCATTCAACACTAGCGGACTTCCACAATTAACTAGCCGTTTAAATGCTCCTCAGTTTAATCAATTGGGTAGTGCTGAAGCTATGCAACGAGATTTAGAAAATCAAGGCATGGCTGGCTGGGATAAGGCTACTGGCTTGCTAATGCAACGCTTAGAACCATCTATGGAACGCCAACAAAAGGCTTTAGATACTCAATTAGCTAACCAAGGCATTATGCGTGGCTCAGAAGCCTACGAACAAGCTCAACAAGACTTGGCTATGAAGCAGAATGACTTAAGAAATCAGGCGGCTTTAGGTGGTCAGCAAGTTCAACAGAATTTATTTGGTCAATCATTGCAAGCTGGTCAATTTGGCAACACAGCTATGCAACAAGATTATGCTAACCGTCAAGCTCAGTTGCAAATGAACAACGCTCTTGCTCAACAAGGTTTTGGTAATCAAGCAACGCAAGCAGAGTTGGCAAATAGAGCAAGAGGTCAAGGCTTTCAAGAGTTGGCTTATCAGCGTAATGAACCAATTAACACGCTTAACGCAGTTCGCTCAGGTTCACAAGTTACAGCCCCTAACCAATTTTATGTAAATGCACCGCAACAAGCTACAACGACTGGTGCTGATATGTTGGGTGCTGCTGGAATGACAGGAAACGCTGCCATTGCTAACGCCAATGCCGCTAACGCTAACCGTAATGCAATGATGCAAGGCTTATTTAGTCTTGGTGGCGCTGCCATGATGTCTGATATTCGTACTAAAGAAAACATTAAGCATATTGGCCACATGGCTAATGGTTTACCTGTTTACGAGTTTGAATATAAGACTGAATTCAAGGGTACTGCTGGCGAAGGTAAGTTTATTGGTGTTATGGCTCAAGATGTTGAAAAAGTCCAGCCTGAAGCCGTTATTAAGCTTCCTAGTGGCTATAAGATGGTTAATTATGGAGCGTTGCAATGAACAATTTTCCGATGATGCAAAATTTAAGCGGTATTGCCCCAACTATGCAGAATAATCTTGCACAGCAACAAATGATGCAACAAGCTATGCAACAGGGCAATCAATTAGCTAATCAAGCTTTAGGTGGACAACAAGGTGGTGGTTTAGACCCTAAGATGCTTGCTCAAGCTTTGCGTAAAGATAACCCTATGTTATCTACCGCACAAAACCAAGAAGTTAGAGGTTTAGGTAGCAATCCAAGCAATATGATGAGTGGCTACAACACTGGTATGTTTGGCTGGGGAAATTACGGAGAATAATTATGGCAGAGCAAATTACACCACAAATGCAAGATATTTCTCGCCAAAGAGATTTGGCAAAGATGTTGTTGCAAAAAGGCATGTCTGACAACCTACAAGGTCAAATGGTTAGTGGTCGCTATGTCGGTGCAAGCCCACTACAGGGTATTGCCAATATGTATTCTGCTTACAAGGGTGGTGAATTAGCTAAAGAAGCAGACAAAAAGCAAGAAGAATTAGCAAAAATTTTACGTCAACAAGGGATTCAAGAATCTCAAGACATTATATCTACAATGCGTGGTCGTGAAGCTGTGCCTGAAGTTATCCCACAAGGTCAAACATTACTGGATGACCAAGGGCAATTGACAATTGGTTCTCAAAGAGGTGTTTCTGCGGTTGCTCCTAATTTGGAATTAGCTTACGCAAAAGCTGCTGGTGCTGAATCAAGACAAGGTCAGGCACTTGCTCCTTTATTGGCAAAACAATTTGAATCAAAGAAAACAAACGATATTACAAATTACGAATATGATGTAAAAAACAGCGGATTTAAAGGCTCATTTAATGATTGGCTCACAAGTCAAAAAAGGGCTGGTGCAACCAATGTATCTGTAGGCGGTGCTAAAGATTTAGCTGGTCAAGTGGGTGACATAAGCAAAGCTTCTAAGATTTCAGCCGAAGGTGCAGTTCAATCTGCGGACTCAGCTAACCGTATTATTCAAGCTGTGGATAGCAACAAGTTGTTTACTGGTGTTGGTGCTAATCAACGCTTAACTGCTGCACAAATTGCTGACGGTTTAGGTTTAGGCGGTAAAGATACAGCAGAAAAGATTGCTAACTCAAGACAAGCTATTCAAGGTTTGGCACAACTTACTTTGCAAGGTCGTAAGCAAATGCGTGGCGAGGGTGCAATTACTGAAAACGAAGGTGCATTGGCACAAAGAGCTATGTCTGGCGATGTTTCATTGACAGCACCTGAAATTCGTCAGTTGGCTGAAGCTGCCAAGCGTTCTGCTAAATTTCAGTATAGCCAGCATCAAAACATCATAAATACTATGAAATCTGACCCAAGCACTAGGGGTTTGGTGCCTTACTATGATGTGCCAGCAGATGCAAGCATTTTTAACCCAAGAGCAGTTGGCTCTCAAAGTCAAACAAGAAATGAAGCCGATGCAATTTTAGGTGGGAGCAATAGATAATGGCCAGTGCTGACGAATACGCATCATGGATTGTTAAGAATCAAAATCTTAAAGGCAGTCCACAATTTGACACCGTAGCTAGGGCTTATCAAGAAGCCAAAGCTGAAGAATCTTTGATGGCTGGTCAAACTGAAAGCGTATTGACAGGCGGTCAAGGTGAAGCATCAACTGGTCGTAAACTTGCACAAAGTTTAGGCAAAGGTGCTGCTGGTTTAGTTGATTTAGTTGTTGGCGCACCTGAAAATTACCGTAGATTAGGTCAATATCTAACTACTGACAATATGCCAGTGCCTAGAACGGCAACGCCTACAAGAACAGCATTAACAGAAGCTGGTGTATTTAAACCTGAAGCTGAATTTAATACGCCTATTGGCCGTGTGGCTGGTTTTACTACAGAATTAGCTGGTAGCGGTGGTATTAACCCAAGAAATGTGGTCAGGGCTGGTCAAAGCGTTGTTGGTAGCGGTTCATTAAAGCCTATTGAGTCATTCTCTCGCTTAGGCAGAGATGTATCAATGACAGGCTTAACTGGCGTTGCTGGCGGCACTACAACCGAAGTGTTGCGTGATATTGGCGTGGATAGCCCTGTGGCCCAGTTTTTAGCAACTGGTGGAACAATGGCTGTTGCTGGCGCACCTTTAGCTTTGCGTTCAACTGCTGGTGAAATAGCTAAAAAAGGCTTTGAAAATGTTACACCGCAACAAATTAAACAAGCTGATGACCTTTTAAAGTTTTCTAATCAGCAAGGCAACAGATTAACGGCAGCAGAGGCATTGGCACAAGTTACTGGCACTAACCCACTTATTGCTACTCAGCGTGTTGTTGAGAATATGCCAAGAAGTGCGCCAACAATGGCTAATTTTATGAATGTAAGACCACAAAGCAATGTGGAATTCATGGAAAGAACATTGGCACAAGTAAGCCCAAGAGTTGAAGGTGCTGAAAGAGGATTGCAAAGAACTGCTGAACAATCAATTGCTGGCGCTCAAAAGCTAAGAACTCAAGCCTCTGCACCTTTTTATCAAGAAGCTGGCAAGGTTGCTATTTCTAAAGACGAATTATCAGGCTATTTGGCTGACCCAAGAATTAAGGGCGCTGTAGACAAGGTTCGTTCTGTTGATACTTATGGCGTTAAAAATATGCCAGAGAACGATATGCGTGTTCTTATTGCTGCTAAACAGTCATTAGATGATGATTACGCAAGCCAGATGAACGCTATGACAGGTTCACAAAAGAACGCTGGTGCGGTAACTTACGCTGCTAGAGATAAATTAGACAAGTTTTTGGTTACTAAATCACCTGTTTACAAACAAGGCCGTGACATTTACAGCCAAATGACAACAGATGTAGTTAATCCGCTAACATCAGGCCGTGTTGGTCAAATTGCTGAGGGTGGTGTTGGTGAAACAGGTATGAGAACACAGCAAGGTGTTTTGATGCCAACAAACCCACAGGTAACTACACCAAAAGACATCAAATCAACCGTACAAGCGTTGCGTAGGCAAGACCCTAATGCAGTACCAGCTTGGACTCGCCAAAGCTTAGAAGGTATTTTTAATGAAACTGGTCAAAAGCTACAAGGTGGTGAGAATCAGTTTGGTGGTGCTAAGTTTGCCGCAACTATTGCTGGAAACAAGCAACAGCGTGAAAATCTTAAGACTTTGGTAACTGAATCATCAGGTATTCAAGCATGGAATGGCTTTGAAAAGATGCTTGATGTGATGGAAGCTCAAGGCAAACGACAGCCTATGAATTCTGCCACAGCTTTTAATCAAATGATTGCTGAAGAATTTAAACAGGGCGGTATTGGTCAAGCTGGTGCTTTGGTAACTAAACCATCTCGTATTTCAGTTGCTTACGATGAATACAGAATGGGTAAAAACGCTCAGTTATTAGCTAAATTATTGACTGACCCTGACGGTATCAATAAACTTAAAGAAATATCCAACAATGCTCCAAATTCCGCTAAGACTAGACTTTTAGTTAATTCATTGCTTGGTGGTTATATAGCGCAACAACCAGAAATAACAGAGGAGAGTAAATAATGTCACGCAATGGCTCAGGAGTCTATTCATTACCCGCTGGCAACCCAGTTGTCACAGGTACAACCATTTCATCATCTTGGGCGAATACAACCCTAAGTGATATTGCAACGGCTCTTACAGGCTCAGTAGCTGCTGACGGTCAAACAGCTATGACTGGCAACTTGCAGATGGGTAACAACAAGATTACTGGTCTTGCTGTGGCTACATCGTCAGGCGATGCTTTATCTTATGGTCAAGCTGCAACAGTTTCATCATTAACAGTATCAGGTGCTTTCGCTGCTAACGGTGGCGCAACACTAGGAGATGCTAGTGGAGATGCTTTAACAATCAACTCTAGTGCAGTATCTATTCCTAATGGATTGAACTTTGATAGCAATACTTTAGTTATTGATGCTACTAATAATAGAGTTGGTGTAGGTACTGCTAGTCCATCACAAAGGCTTCATGTTGCTTCTGCTGGTACAGTAGCAATTCAAGCTGAAAATACCGCTTCAACTGGTGCTGCCTATTTAAAAAGCACAAACACAGCAACAACTTGCAATTTTGGAGTTGATGCAACTGGTGGATATATTGAAACATTAGGTGCATATTCAACGCTTTTTTACACTAATAGTGCAGAACGGATGCGTATTGACTCTAGCGGTAATGTAGGAATTGGTACAAGTAGTCCTGCTGATAAATTAGTAATTGCTGGTGGAAATCTACTTTTTAGTGGCTCAAACTTTGTTTATTCTTATGCTGGCGGTACATCAGGACAAGTTAGGTCAGGTATTAATTTTGATGGTACTAATACAAAAATGGAGTTTTATACTGCTCAAGCAGAAAGCATGAGAATAGATAGCTCTGGTAACTTGTTAGTGGGGACTACAGCAAAATTACAAGATGATAATAAGTTTGTAGTGCAAGGGTCTGGTGGAAACGGTGGTAATGGTATTGGCATTTTTTATAATACAGGAATAGACAGCTCGCCATCTTTAGTATGCTCAAAAGGTAGCACGACTACATCTTCTTCAGCAAGATTCATACAGTTTTATGCTGGCGGTGTTACTACAACTGCAATGGGCGGTATTGTTGGTAATGGAGCATCAAATGTGCAATTTGCTTCTTTGTCTGATGCAAGAGAAAAAACAAACATTCAGTCTATTAGTGGTTCACTAGAAAAAATTAATGCACTTAATCCTGTAGAGTTTGACTGGATTACTGATGGCTCTCATATAAAAGCTGGATTTGTGGCTCAAGAAGTAGAGCAAGTATTCCCTGAGTTTGTTGTTGATAATATGTCAAACGATGGACAAGAAGTTCGCAAAGGTCTTACTGGTGGTATGACAGGCGGTATTGTTGCTCACCTTGTAAAAGCAATTCAAGAACAACAAGCCATCATTACAGACCTTAAATCTAGAATTGAAGCATTGGAGAGCAAATGAACTTAATTATTAATCAACTAGACCGTAACACAGATGGTGACATCGTAACTACTGTTCATTATTCTGCTGTTAAACAAGATGGTGAATTCACAGCATCATCTTATGGCACAGTCGGTGTAGAAGTAGGCGATACAGTCATTCCTTTTGCAAGCCTAACTGAAGAAGTAGTTAAAACTTGGTTAGCTGAAAAGCTAGACTTAGTGGCTATGGAAGCTAGTCTTGATTTGCAAATTGCAGAACTAAAAGCACCAAAGGTAGCAAGCGGATTACCTTGGTAATATGGGTAAACCGCTTCCCTTTAAGCGGTAATTTTGGAGAAAATCATGGGTGAAAACACGAAAAAAACCCCGATTGTGCTAGATGATGTTGAATATTTTTATGAAGAATTAACCCAAAGCCAACAGGTGATGGTTAATCATATTCAAGATTTAGACCGCAAAATTGGTGGAGCATCATTTTCGCTAGACCAGCTAAATGTTGGTAAAGCTGCTTTTATCAGAATGCTGAAAGAATCATTAGAAGCTAAAACGGAGCAATAATGGAGCAGTCCGCACTTAATTGGGTATTTGGCGTAGCTAACCTTATATTGGGTGCGGCTCTCAAGTGGATATACGACTCTCATCGTGACTTACGCAAGTCTGATGAAAAATTAGCGGAAAAAGTTAATAAAATTGAGGTCGTTGTTGCTGGTGAGTATGTCAAAAGAGAAGATTTTGACCGAGTAGCTAATGTCATATTTTCCAAGCTAGATAAAATTTCTGAAAAGTTAGATTCTAAAGCTGACAAGTGAAAGATTTACTGCCACAAATATTAGCCTATGTAAGTAGCCCATTTAGGTTATTTGCGCTAATCATTATGGCGGTTTTTACCTTTGCTGGTTACTTTATTTGGCAGAACCAAGAGGTCATGTTGGGGGCTTATAAGAAGTCCAAAGAACTTCCAACCATGAACTCAGACCGCTATGACGATGCTTCTAGACTGCTATTTAAAGGCTCAAACGCAGATGTCGTGGTCATATTTTCAGTAAATACGGTCATTGGCAAAAGAATTGTTGAAAGAGCGTACATTCCTGAATCAAGATATAAAGAGTTTGATGGCCACGATGTTGGTTTGTTTAGCAAAAACTTAGCCAACAACAACGATATTATCAAGATGATGGCCGATGAAATACCATGCTCTGAATACCCTAAAGCACAATCAGAAATAGGACTTTGGTATAAAAACTTAGGCATTAACTACACTTGTAGGATTGCCGTGCCACCCAGCAACAATCAATTTATTGGTCAAATAACTGTAGGCTGGAAAGAAAAGCCCAGTGACCCTGAAGCCATGTTAATAATTGCATCATCAATGTTAATGAGGAAATAATGTTACCAATCGCTGCCATACTTAGCATAGGTGAAAAGGTCTTAGACCGAGTATTGCCTAATCCTGAAGCCAAAGCCCAAGCATTAGCTGAACTTGCCAAACTACAGCAAGAAGGGCGATTAGCTGAATTACAGGCTGATACTGTAGAAATGCAAGAATTGACTAAGCGACAAGAAGCCGACATGAAATCAGACTCATGGCTATCTAAGAACATTCGCCCAATGACTTTAATCTTTATCTTAGCTGGTTACTTTACTTTTGCCATGATGTCAGCATTTGACATTGAAACCAACCGTGCTTATGTAGAGCTACTTGGTCAATGGGGTATGTTAATTATGTCCTTTTACTTTGGTGGTCGCACCCTTGAAAAGATTATTGATGCAAAGGCTAAAAATGACTCTAAGTGAAAACTTTACCCTTGAAGAAGCAACATTTAGCGAAACTGCTGTTCGCATGGGTATTCCTAACGAACCAAGCCCTGAACAACTAGAAAACATGAAGAAGGCAGCAGAGGGCATGGAAGCCATCAGAAAGCTGTTAGGCAAGCCAATTCGGGTTAGCTCATGGTTACGCCTACCAGCTGTTAATCAAGCGATTGGTGGTGCTGCTAAATCAAGTCACATGGATGGCTGGGCTATTGACTTTGTTTGTCCTAGCTATGGCGACCCTTATGCTGTGGCCAAAGCTTTAAAGGATTCAGAAATTCAGGTAGACCAAGTAATTCATGAGTTTGGTAGATGGGTTCATGTATCGTTTGCCCCTGAGATGAGAAACCAATTCCTGACCATATTTAAACCGCAGAATAAATATGTATCAGGAATCTTGACTGCTGAAGAATACTCAAATATTGCTTAAAAAAATGCAGAGTATTAGGGCTAGAAATAACCAAGTGCATAAGTGCATTAAAAAGTTGTTCATTTTGCCCCCATGTAGGTATATCTAGCCCAACGCTTACCTTCTGCTGTTTCAATGGTAGCAATAATGTTGTGCGTACCCTTTAACTCGCATATAACGGCTGCTAGGCGTGTGATTCCATACTTTTGGATGGCTTCCCAGCTAGTGATTGATTTACGCTTTTTAAAGTGAGCTAACACCATCTCTTTTTGATTCATTTTACAACCCCCCAGTTTTAATAACCCACACAGTAAGTGGGATAACAAAGAAACAAACACCTAGAAATAAACCTTTTAGAATATCAACCATTTAAAGCCTCGCTAAGTTCAGATTCAAGAAATTCGTAAGTAGACTTGCCAATAAGGTCGGTGATGTCTTCACCTTTGTGAAATACGCCTTCTACATAAATCTGCGTACCAAACATGCCTACACTTTCATCACCATCTTCTGTGTGATAGTGAATCTCTAATTTGATGCCGTCATAATCGTATTCATATACTTCCATTTGCTTCTCCTTTGTTTACTCACTGCGTTATTGCAGTAATGACAGTTTAGCTAACTTAAGTGATAATGCAAGAAATATTTACAGAATTAGGGAAAGTACTTAGATTGTGTTGTTTTTATGCAACAACTGTAAGGTTATTTTTAGTTGATTGTAAAGTTTTGGCTCCGCATCTGAGAATTGAACTCAGCTAACCATGGATTAACAGTCCAGCCCATGCACCATGCTCGGGTTCTGCGGAATATCCTTTAGATATTGTTCTTTAAGCGGTAAAACGCTAAAAGATGGGCAAAGCATTCCCATGCCGATTTCAGGGAATCGGGGGGTATTTCGCATAACTTTACTTCATTTGTTGTGCCGTTGACAAATACAATTGCTGCCTTACATTCCTCAATCTTGTAGCCAAGACCTACGCAATAGGCTGCCAGTTGCATCTTATGTTCGTGGTATGGCTCAACCTTGGCTAAATCTGTTTCTTTGGTCTTAAAGTCCACGACTAGATTTTGGGCTGACAGGTCAATTTTTCCACCGTACCCTAGCTCATGGGCAAAAGACTTTTCTGATAGCCACAGTTGGCTTCCAAACGCATCTATAAGGGCTTTATCTATGTTTCTTACATACTCAGGCCACTCAGGTAAGTAAACCTGTTCAAAGTAGCTTTCAATGATGCCGTGGATAGCCGTTCCTCTTTCTGCTGCTTGTTTGCCCTGTACCTTAGAGTCAGCCATTACACGCTCAAGCCAGTCGCTTTCAGGTTCATTTGGCTCTCTTGGTAATGTCAAAGCTGATAACAAAACCTGAGTCTGCAACCAATGGGTTAGCGCTGGTTTAGCTGCCACACCCAAAATAGTGGTTACGCTAGGCACTAGGTCTAACTTACGAGCATCACGCAAAGTTGTAGCTCTAAGCCCTGTTTTACCCTCAACTTGATAAGCTGACTGGCCAGTTTTGGTATACCAGTGAGAGGACTCGCTATTTTTTTGTTTAATTATCATTTTTTTTATTTCTATTAAATTGGTTTTGAGATTTAGTGACAATTCTTAAATTTTCTATGCGATTGTCGGCACGATTTCTGTTTATATGGTCTAACTCTAATGGGTAATCAGGCAACATACCATGATGGTATAAATAAATAAGTCTATGAGCTTGGTATGGCTTTTTATTGACCCTAATTTGTATATAGCCATCATTTTTTAAGCAACCAGCTTTTTGACCAACTTTGATTTTTGTATTTACTGGCTTTTTCCAATACAAGTTACCGTCACAATATTCAAACAAATCAAGTAAAAATTCTTTATTCATGTTCTCTCGCTTTTTTTAGTATTGCTCTAGCAAAATCAAACCATTTATCTTTTTCACCATATTTACTAAATAGTTCGCCTATTTCCTCATCACTTAACTCTCTTGGTGCGGTGTAGAGTGGGGTATTCCAATCGCCTTCTTGTGTTTCTAAAATTGCATCTTGCCAATGAATTCTTCGATTTTTGTTCCACCATCCAACAGGTTTCATTTTTCGCTCCAATCGCTATAAAAGTATCTGTAAACAGGTAACAACCCAAGCAACCAAGTGCCTACTTTTTCTCGTTTGATGGTTCGGTATTCAATAATTGGCTCAAACTTATCAACAACATATTGCACCCTCATAAACTCATCATTTTCAATTCTAGGTATTGGTTTCATTTGATTTCCATTCTGCAAGTAAATTGTGATTTAGCTATCTTTAATACATCTTCAAAGTCTAATTGAGCGTTTCTACCGCTTTTGTAGCCATGACCATAAGCCAACACCACCAAAACAATAAATAACGCCACCCAAGCGGTTTTGATGGCTACCTTATTCATTTTGAGTCCACCATAAAGCAAACAAAATAGACAAGATAGCTAGAGCTAACATTCCAAACCCACCGATAACGACCCACAAAACGGTTAGCATGGGTTAAACATCCAACTGGCTGCTTCATCCATGCGTGGTGAAAACTTCTTAGGCTTTGTATTGCCGTGGGCTTGTTCTCTGTATCGCTTTTGCAACTCACGCTGTGGGATTGGCGGTAATTCAGGGGCATCAGGCAAGTTACCAGTTGCATAGAATGACTTTGGTTTACCCCTTGGCGTTCTTTCGTAATGGTGAATGTATATCTGCTTTGATGTTCTTAGCTGGGTAATGTAACGAGCAATAAAAACCACGCTAACATCTAAAAACTCAGCCATTTCTGTGCGAGTCATAGGAGTAATAGCTAGTTGCTCCAATAATTTTTTTTGTAAAAGTTCTTTTCTATTCATCTTTAATTTCTACAAAGTTATAAAACCACTCATCTTTTGCAGTCCATTTAGCATGGTTTTCAACGCTGTAAATCTGAGTTGGTATCTTAAAATCAGGTGTTTTTAATACCGCTGGAACTAATGAAACATCGTACCAAAGGCATCTATTGTTGGGCTGGCAAGCAAATTGTCCATTGTCTAGTTTAATAAAATTGTAGGATTTATGTTCTTCTACACCTTCACTAAAACTCGTATCCAAGCGGTTAGCATCAGGACTGGCAAAGTCAATGGTGAATAAATAATTGCCAAAATGAAACTGCTTATCTTTACCAAAGTATTTGACCTTTAACCCGCGAAGATTAGACTTTTCAACCACGGCCATGTCGTATGACAAACAATCCCAAATCTGCAAGAAATCTAGTGGTAATGGGTCAGCCACTTCTTTCCATACATACGCACTAATGGGTAATTTGTCGTACAAAGCACCGTAGTTTGTAAGCATAGACTCAATACGGAAAGCTTGACCTTTGATTGCTTTAGCGGTCATCCATACGCATGGTTCTAGTTCACCGTGACCTGATTCGTGGTTATACAAAAACTCTTTACGAACAAAGCATTTAACTGGTGGGATGTTGGCTACTAAAAAACTCATAATATCCTTAAGGTGGGGCTACTCGCTGCACTGGCTACTTGCAAGTCTTATAAAACTTAAGCCAGCATCCGCTTTTGCCCCTAAAATTTATCTAATACCGCATCCACAAACCATCTTACCGTTTGTGCCTTGACGGCAACCGTAAGGTGAGTATGGTGGGCAAGATGCCGTAGCAATACCTGAAATGGTTAAAAGTGCAACAACTAATAGCTTTTTCATAATTACTCCTTAAAAGGGCATGTCATCATCAATATTGGCCAAGGCAACAGAAACAGCTTTATTAGCTTCTTCTTCACCGTTAGTGCCACGCCATTCAGCAGACTTCTTAATAATGTCTTTAAGTCCGTCTGAAAGACTGTCAAACTTAGCTTGGTCAAAAGCATCTAAGCTAAATATCATCAATTCGTTCACGCCAGTAGGCTCAGGCATCTTCTTCAATGCTGCTGGCACTTGGCTAAGACCTGACAAATTAGCGTATGTCTTACCTTCACGGTCGTTATGGGTAACATTACACATAGCAAACTTGCCTAACAATACATTTAGGTCAAAGCCTAGCAGTTCTTCTGCTGTGAACTTCTTGCCACGCCATGATTCCAAGTCTTTGCGTAGGGTAGATTGCTCGCCCAAAGACATGGTATAGCGTTTAGAAATCATCAACGGCTTGCCATCGTTAGTGGTTAGTGGGTGGCCATCGTTATCTTCGCCATGTAACTCAAAGCTAAACATCAGCTTGCGTTGCATCTTGATTGCACCTTGCCATTCAACCTTCTGAGTGCCAAGGTCTAGGATTCTGTATAAACGCCCAAGGTGTGACCCTGATGGCGGTAGCTTAAAAGTGGATTCTGTACGGTTTTCTCTGATAATCATTAAATTACTCCTTGTTTACGGAAAATAGTTGCCCAATCCTCAAATAATGGGGCTAGTTTAGATTTTGGTTTGGAAGGTTTACCACACGCCCAACGAATGATAGAAACATCATCATCGGATAAGAAATCACCAGCTTCCATGCGTTCCAAAGCTAGTTCTAGGCGTTCTTCTTGCTGTTGCATGGCAACAAATTCATCGTGGTTCATAAATACTCCTTTTCTCACTGCGATATTGCAGTAATTAAATATTAAGCCCACTAAAAGAGATTGTCAATACCCTTTGCAAAATATATTTTTTAGGCTATACTAAGCTTAATTATGAAATTAACTGACTCACAAATTGTAGACCTTTTAGGTGGCACAACTGCTGTTGCCAAGCTATGCAAAGTAAGCCCACCAGCTGTTGCCCAATGGAAAACCAAGGGCATACCATACGACAAAATGGTTTTTTTAGGGGCTGAGTTGGAGAAGAAAAGCTGTGGCTTAATGAGCAGAAAAAATATGTTTCCAAAAGTTTACAAATTTATTTGGCCTGAATTGGAATAATAAGGTATGATTAATACATCACTTGGCGGTGAGTTGAGAGTAAGCCCTAGTCAGCAATCTGCACCTACTCGGTGTCCGCCAACATCCTTAAAAAAGATGAGATTGCTGTTTAGGGCTTTTTTTATGAAAGATTTTTATGCCGAATAGATTGTTAAAAGAAGGCATAGTTGATTCATCTTTAATTGACAGCTTGACTTCTGAAGAAGAAGTATTTTTTTACAGATTGTTGGTTGTATCCGATGACTTTGGTCGCATGGATGCTAGACCAGCAATACTTAAATCAAGATGCTTTCCATTAAAAGAATTTAAACTAGAAAAAATAGACAGCTGGCTGCGGTCATTTGTCAGACATAAGCTTGTCATTATGTATATGGTTGATGAAAAACCGTATTTACAAATTCTTAAATGGGAACAAAGGGTTAGGAGCAAAGGGAAGTATCCGTCACCCGATGGCTCGCAACCAATTGACGAAGTGCAGACATTTGACAGCAATATGCTGACAGATGACGGCTTGGGTAAGGGTTTGGGTAAGGGAGAGGGTAAGGGAAAGGGTAATGGGGGTAGCAGAGCTACTAGGTTATCCACAGATTTTGAATTACCTGAAGATTGGATTGAATTCTGTAAATCTGAAAGACCTGACCTAGATGCTAAAAAAACCTTTGCTGAATTTAAAGACCATTGGATTGCTCAGGCTGGAGCTAAAGGAGTTAAATCTGATTGGACTGCTACTTGGCGAAATTGGGTGAGAAGAACTTTTGCCAAAAACATCACAACTCAAGACAAATCCTACACACGCTGGGATGCTTCTGTTGCCAGCACTATGGCTAGGGGTAAAGAACTTGGCATATTGCCTAATGTTGGCGAAACTGAAGGTCAGTATCGTGAACGCTTGAGATTGGCTGGTGCATGAAATACCACATTTTTGACGAAAACAACGACAGAATGCGTATTGTCAGCAGTCTTTGGGAAGCCAAACACATCACTAGTTTGCGTGATGGTTGGACTTTTATCAGGGTAAAAGCACCCAAAATTGTTTATGAGGATGCACCTTTTTGATGGAGAGATTAAATGAGTTGGCTTTATTCGCAGGTGCTGGTGGCGGAATACTTGGGGGACATTTGCTCGGATGGCGAACAGTCTGTGCCGTTGAATGGGAACAATACCCAGCTTGCGTACTTGCTGCCCGACAAAATGACGGATTACTTGAAAGTTTCCCGATTTGGGATGATGTTCAAACCTTTGACGGAAAACCTTGGCAAGGAATTGTTGATGTCGTATCAGGCGGATTTCCGTGCCAAGACATCTCCGCTGCTGGAAAAGGAATTGGAATTGATGGGGAACGCTCAGGAATGTGGCGAGAGATGGCAAGGATTATTGGCGAAGTACGACCAAGATACGCATTCATTGAAAACAGTCCAATGCTCGCTACTAGAGGACTCGGAACAATCCTTGCAGACTTGGCCAAACTGGGGTTTGATGCGGAATGGGGAGTGCTGGGAGCAGCCGATGTTGGGGCTAAACACCAGCGGGATAGAATATGGATTGTTGCCCGACAACGAAAGTTTTTTCCACACGCCAACAACAGGGAATTCAGGGGGAAGCAACAGTCGCAAAGCTTTAGCCAAACGACAAGAGAAAGCGGTAATGTGGCCAACACCGACAACTCCATCAGGGGGGGGGAAT
>Ga0247723_1000293_pt1 | contig 33689 bp, 57 predicted proteins | sample MSEWelMarce5H_FC_FD_189079 | JGI IMG/M metagenome (GOLD analysis project Ga0247723, IMG submission 189079) | Subsurface sediment microbial communities from gas well in West Virginia, United States - MSEEL Well Study Marcellus 5H_FC | ecosystem: Environmental > Terrestrial > Deep subsurface >... | reverse complement strand
TTGCGTTAGCTGTTAAACGCAAAGAGTCACCTTCCTCCAAGTAAATTGATTTACTAACAACATCAAGAGTTGCATCAGCAGGAACAACTACTGTATTAGCAAGTCGGTATGCTGTAGAACTACGATACAAATCTAAAGTGAGTTCAGCATTGTTAGTGCCATCTACATTAGAAACATAGAGTGCATTAACTTTTAGAACTTTACCACTTGACCCTGCATTTGTGACAATTGCTGTCGCAGAAGTTCCAATAGCTTGAACAGCAGTTTTGCCTATGATTGTTGATACATTTACGATATTGGGTGCAGCCATTATTTTCTCCTAAGATTAACCGCCAAAAACGATTGCCATTGCTATGGCTTTACCAGTTGAAGCCACACCAACAAGAGTGTTGTTTGCAGCAGAAATTGTTTTGTTTGTCAGGGTCTCAGTACCAGTTAAAGTAACAAATGAACCTGCTGTAAACGCTGCACTAGACCATGTTGAACCTGTCCAAACGAACAAGTTATTAGTGGATGTATTCCAGTACAAAGCACCAGTCAACAAAGCGTTACCATCATTGTCAACAGATGGTGCAGTTGACTTAGCACCTAAATAGCGGTCATCAAACGAGTCGTATGAGGCGGCAGCAGCCGTAGCACTAGCAGCAGCAGCCGTTGCGCTTGTAGAGGCATTTCCTGCGCTTGTAGAGGCATTTGTGGCACTCGTAGCAGCGTTAGATGCTGAAGTCGCAGCAGCAGCCGCACTTGTTGCAGCAGATTCTGTTGAACCAAACAAGGTATCAATCTGGGCAGATGTGTAAGTATCTGTAATGCCAAAACCACTCAGAGTAGTTGGGTTAGTACCTGCTGTAATTCGGCCATAAACATCTGTTGTGACAGACTTGTATGTTCCTGCTGTTACGCCAGAAGTCGCCAAGTCGATATTGTCTGAGTTAACAACAATACGGCTAGAAGACGCTGTGCCAACATCAATGGTGTTACCAGTCTTTGTCAAACCTGCGCCAGCAGTAATCTGACCCGCACCAGAGAATTGAGCAAAGGTAACTGCTGTAGTGCCTAAAGTACCGCCAGCAGTAATCGTTGAGATGTAACCATTGTTTGCTTGTGTCGTACCCTTCTCGATAAAGGTAAATGCAGCAACCAACTCATCCCATGTGTTTGCATCTGTTGTTCTAGTCCATGTACTAGATGCGCACAGATAGATACCATTCTGTGAAGCAGTAGATTGGTCTTTAACCAGAACTCGGTCACCAACAGATACTGCAATGCCATCAATTGTTTGTGTACCAGACAAAGTGATGTTAGCCGTTGTAGCTACAACACAAGATGCTTTAGCATCGATACCTTGGGCTAGTGCATCAACATAACCCTTGTTAGCAGCGTCAGAATCGTTTACAGGGTTAGCCAAGCCAGTAATGGTTGCTGATGTACCTGCATCCATGTCCAATGAGCCAGAGATGGTCACATTGTTGAATGTTGAAGTACCAGAAGCAGCAGTTACATTGCCTGTAACATTACCTGTCAAGTTACCAGTCACATTACCTGTTACAGCACCTGTGACATTACCAGTTACATTGCCTGTCACTGCGCCTGTCAGAGGGCCAGTAAACCCCACAGTAGCCGTTACATTCGTTCCTGTGATTGCTTGTGCAGATGAACCACCAATAACAGCACCATTGATAGTACCGCCAGTAATCGTTGCAGAAGACGATGTTAGATTGCCGTTGATACCACCAGAGGCAGTAATTGCACCTGTCATGGTAGATGTGCCAGTCACATACAAGTTACCACCAACAGTTACATTGTCACCAGCAGAACCATCTTGAAAGTTCTTCAACTGAGCCATCAATTGACGAATGGCATTGTTGACTAAAGATGGGGCCATACCCTCCGCTAAGTTAATACTGTTAATGTCAGTATTGTTTCCTGCGGTACTGCTGTATTCTGAAATCTTGGTCTTTGCCATGTTAGTCCTTATTGGATACCCAAAAGATTACGCTGTTCTTGGTCTAAGTCTTCAATAGACAAAAGACCTCTAGCTGTTATTGGCGTTACCGCCCTAAATGCGCCACCTGTTGTTTGTGGAACTCCACCATAACGCATCATATTAGCTAAATCCTCTACGCTAGTCCTACGCATATTAGTAGCACCGACACGAGAACCAGCAGCACCTAGAGCCATTGGAATACCGACAGCAGGGGCCATCACAGTTGCGCCACCAGTAAACAATCCACTAACAGGGCCAGTCGGTGCAAAGCGACCAAAGAACTTCAGCATATTCTGAACATTACCACCTTTAGCGGCTTGCTCGATAGCAGCTTGTTCATCTTTAGTGAACAAACGCATTTTCTTGTCATTCTTTGCTAACTGACGCAACTGTTTTGCAAGAGAGTTTTCCTCACCAGATTGTGTGAACTTACTCTTATCTAGCTTTGCCTCGTTAAGCATATCCTCAAAGACTTCAGACTTCTTCATCTTTGAATAAGCATTACGAGCCTCTGACCACAACTGACCTGCGTTTTTCATGTCACCAGCAGCAATTGCTTCTTTAGGGACAGTCATCAAGTAATTGTCGTAGTCATCCAAAAGGATTGATGCAATTCGTCTTTCTTCTGGGTCAACACTCTTTTGACCACCACGAATCATCTTACGCAAAGCCTGAAGTTCAGTCCAATCTTTTGGTTGCGTAGTAGATGTAAGTTCCTCAATAGCACCAGAGATTTTTGGATATGCTTTAGGCGTATATCCTTCATCTCTCAAACCTTTTGCAATCTTATCCATTGAGTTAACAAACTCATCAGTTTTTAACTGGACACCAGATTGTTGCAATTGGTTATATCTGTCAGTAGCAATTCTGTCCAATGCTTGTGTAGATAACGCTTGCTCTTTTTGAGGACGCTTAACGCCACCAGCCATTCCTGTTGCCAATGTTGCAGCAGCACCAGCCAAAGGATTATCAGTAGTCTCTGTAACTGTTTGACCAGTCATAACGGCTGTTGGAGAAACAATTGCTTGAGTCTTAGGCGCAACAGCTAATTGCTCTGTAACACCACGAGTAACTGGAGATGCTGCTGTTGTAGATGCTTTTATCAATGAAGGAATAGTTCTAGCTACACCAGTCATGGATTCAAGACCTGCGCCAACAACTCGCTCTGTTGGAGTTTGTGTCTCAGGTGCAGCAGGAACACCAGCACGAGTCATCAAGTTTTGAATAGCTTGAGATGCTGGCATCAATCGCTTGTCAGTAAATGGAGAAGCAATTAAGTTAATTAAAGAGTTAACAGCATCAGCAGCAGGAACAGCCATTGAGCCAACAACCGCACCTAGTGGGCCACCATATGAGCCAATCTGTGCGCCAGCTAATGTAGGGGCCATAGCACGATAAGCCAAACCTGCGCCACGCTCAAATGATTCTCTAAGTGTTGGCTCTTTAGGTTGACCTTGATTCAGAATTGCTAAACCTGCATCAGAGACTTTAGTTAAATCTCCAGCTTGTAAAGCAAGCAAATCACTATCTGATAATTTAGTTAAATCCATTATCCACCACCAGCCTTTTTGCGTCTTTCAATCTCTGCTTGAATAGCGTTTTGACTTGGCAAACCACCAATTGTAGGAGTTTGTTGTGCTGATGCAGGTGCAGGGATTGGGACAGTAATTTCTTTTGCCGCACGACCAGATGCAACTTCAGCAGATTTAAGCAAGTTTGTAAGACGCTCTTGCTTTGTTTTAACTGTCGCAGTACTGTCGCCCATTTGTGGGAAGAAAGACTTTTTGTAACCAGCCAACTGCTCACGGCTATATGCTGCACCAGTTCCCAATGTCAAAGCCGCATCAAGAATATCCTCTTGTGCTGCCTCAACAATCTGACGCTGTTCGGTGTTAATCTTGTTTGGCAAGAAATCTGTTCGTGAAACAAAACGAGCAACTTCGGCAGCAGTATTTGGCAAAGCCGCTTTAGGGTCTAAACCAATTGCTTCATTCATTTGACCTACGCTGAAGTTCAATCGGCTTGCAAGAACGGCTGATTTACGCTCACCTTCTGATGGCATATTGATTGTTGTGCTTGGACGCTTTTGTTCTTGTAACAGCAAATATGCTTTTTGTTGTGCTGGAGTTAGTTTGCTAAAGTCTTGGAATTCTTTGATAGATGCAGCAGGTGCTTCTGGTGCTGTATAAAGAACACTCATGTTGTCTTTATCGAGAACCACATTTCCTACTGTTACAGTATCACGTTTTTTAGAGCCAGCAACCAATCTTGGGGGCATACCAGCAGAAATCTCATAAAGCGCACCATTGACTTCTTTGTACTCTGGTTGCAAATCTTTAAGTGCTTTACGACCTTCTGCGCTTGTCATCAATTGAGGCGCAATACGAGCCAAGTCAAAGCCAGCAGCCCTACCTTCTACAGCAGGTGTCTCGCCAATGTATCTGCCTTCTTCCTCAACCATCTGAGCAGGTCTTGCCATGACTTCAGGAGTAGCACCTTGAGCCAATACAGTTTGAATACGCTTTTGTTCAGCCAATGCTTCTTGCTCTAACTTACGCTTACGAATCATGTCAGCTAACTGGACATTCTGCAATTGACCTTGCAATGTCTCTTGCATACCACCACGATATGCCTTCTGACCAGCTTGCAAACCTTCAGCAATAGAAGCACCTGTATTTCCACCTTGGAACAATCGTCCTGCTAGGGCATACAAAGCTTGTGCTTGTGCATCGTCACGATTACGCTGAATGTCAGCAGGTGACATACCGAGCAGACCCATTGTGTCTGCACCGCTAGTACCAAAAATGTCTAATAGTCCAGCCATGATTAGATAATCCCATACTGAGCTAAAGTAGCGTTAGATGCAGCACCTAAATTACCAACATCTACAAAGTTACTAGGAGTTGAACCCCAGTTACTTAACCAGCTACCCAAATTAGGTGAACCAAGATTCTTGTACAAGCCACCACCAACAGCAGCTAAACCAAGAACATTCTGCAATGTAGATGTATCTGCTGCACCGCTAGTGGTAGATGAAGCTACTCGTCCTAGTGGGTTGCCATAGACCAATGACAGATAGTTCTGCAAGTTCTGTTGTGGTTGGTTTTGCAAGAAGTTGAATTTAGCAATATCTGCTGCTTGTTGTTGACCTGTGTAACCTTCACGAATCTGACCAGCTTGCAACATATTCTGAATGTCTTGGTAGTCAGCTTGTGACATCGCAGGGGCAGCCAATGTAGCTTGTTGCTGACGATTACGCTCATCTGCATAGTTCTGGTAAGCCAACTGTCCAGCAGTATTAGCCAACTGTTGACCAAATGCGCCTGTGGCTCGGTCTTGCAACTGACCCATAGCACCAGAGCCATAACGCCCTGCCAAACTAGCCTTAGATGAAATGTCACCTAAAGTCTGCTTGAACTGAGTCTCAGCAGCTTGTGCAGCAGGTTGGAACGCACCTTGGAAGAAAGGATTGCCACCCAAGAAACCACCAGAAACTGTGTTCTGGAGTTGATTCTGAGCAGACTGGAGTAATGGGTTACCCAAAGAAGCACGAGCCTCAAGAGCCTGTAAACCTGTCTGAGTGGTAGTCGATGGACTTACATAAGTCTGACCACCATAGTACTGAGGCCCACCGCCCTGATACAACTGCTGTGCTTGTTGCAATCCATAACCTAAATATGGTTGGATTGTTTGGTCAATTTGTGATGTGGTAGTAGTCGCCATGTTTTACTCCTAGAGTTTCGGATTCCATAGCGGGTCATCCACAGAATCCATTTTAATCAAATTTTGTTAGAAATCAACCAATAATTGCATATCTGTAGGTCTTATTTGCCGTTGAATTTGCAAAGTGGGTAATCGTTGCAGTACCTTGTCCTTGGCTACTAGCATAGATGTTTGTCAGCGCATTGGGAGTGACAAAGTTCAATGTAGTAATCAAAGACGCTGTAGAGGGTCTTGTTGGGCTTGTCTGAGTAGGCAGATGCTCTAATGAAATGGTTGTGCTAGTAGCTGACCACCACAATTCAATGTAATCGTTAGCAGCTAACTCAAGAAAGTAGTTCCACCCAATAATAGAGTGACCATCTACTCCACCATGCGAGTTAGGAACAGAGATAAATCCCGTAGAACCAGCAACATCAGTACCATTCTTACGCAACCAAACACTCACATCATGGATTTGTGTATCAGTATTATTAAACTGACCAGACCATTGGAAATTGTATGTACCTGCGTTTTTGACATTCATCCTAGAACTGTTGCTAAGAGTTACCCCATTGGAGTAATCTGTGGTGTCTAGTGTCATTGCATAGGCAGTATTGGCTGTAGCAATTGTTTGGTCAACCAAACTCTGAAAAGCACCATAAGGCATCACATCGGCGTATGCAGCAGCAGAGGCAGCAGTAAACAGAATCACGCTGTCTGGGCCTATCCTTCGGTCTGTCAAAGTGGTAGTAGTTGCACCACCAGTCGCTAGAGTAATCGTGCCTGTGTTATTGGTCTTGCCATCCATGATGCCACGAACCACCTCTGCAACGGCTCGTTGGTCACCACCGAAAGCAGGTAGGCTTCTAAACATCAACGAACCCCTTGACCAACAACATCAACATCAATAGCCACAGCGTTTTTCCAGTCTGCACCAGTAGGCACTAACTGGAGTCTGTGGTATCTGCCAGAACTACGCAAAGAAACCCTGTTTTCAGAGTCTGCTGCTACGGCTGTTCCATAGTTCACACTTTGGCTTAACAATGCACGAGAAGCTACAGCAATAGTCGCTGAACCATTGTCAACTTGTGGACGAGCCAAAGTAACTACAGAAACACCACCTAAGTCAATGTCTCCAGTAGCAATCTGACCTGTAAGGTTTGCGCCTGTATATGTGTAAACCTTTGCGCCTAGCGTACCGCCAAGGAAGTATTTACCACCAACATACAAACGAGAGTCAAGGCTTGTTGTCAATGCGTCAATAGAACCATTGATGCTATCCAACTGTTCAAGCGTTACAGACGCTGTAGATGCTTCAGACAAGTAGTCTGTACCTGCATCTGCATATGTCCACTTCTTCGTTGCAAAGTTGTAAATAATCAGTTTACGATTTCCATCGATAGCAACATAGTTCCATATAACCAACTTGCGCACAGGGTCAACAGCAGCAGACATAGAACCATAATCAGATTCTGAAGCGTCCTCAATAAAGAATCGGTCAACCTTCTCACTTCCAATTGGCTGAATCGTTTGACCATCGCATAAATAGAAACCATCGTCAGATAAGAAGAATGTGATTCCTTGGTACTGAGCAATTGAGCCAGCAACCATACATCCCTTGTTACGAGATATATTGTCAAACTGGAAAATGAATGGCGTACCAACATAAGTCATTCGGCTAATGGCTCTCTCTAAGAATACCAAGCCAAACTCACCACCACGAATACCAACAATTTGACCACCATCAGGAATATCTTGGTAATCAGACTGAGTGTTTACATCCTCTGTCCAATCTGTTTCATCATTGATTGCAGACCAGCGAACACGATATTGTTGTTGTGCAGCACTCTCATAAGTATTAGCCACAACCACAAAGTCACGCACAACAGTAATGTACTTAGCGATAGGCGCAGAAGCGTCCAAGTCAGCAAATGAAGTGGATGAGCCTAGTGTCCATGCTTGCAACTTGTCAGCATTGTTTGTCGTGATGACAGTCTTGCCAAACTGAGTAAAACGAACCTTGTCGCTAATGCCAGTAGTCATTCCTGACTTAACCAGAGTCAATGCGCCAACACCATCAACTGTATAAATCTTAGTGTTACCAGATGTAAACAATTGAGTTGTGGAGTCTGGATTCTTGGCAGCGTACAGAGTAACAAGTTCTTCGGCAGCAGTACCAGAAAAGGCTACAGCACTAGGGAAAGGGCCGTACCCGATAGCCTGAGAAACGACATTCTTAGCGTCTGTTAACGCACCAGAAATACCAGACTGGTCAGGCATCCATTCGCCAAGAGTGATTCGTTGTGTAGGCATATCAGATATATGTTGTTTGCATTGCCAAAGGAACGCCAGAGAATTGACCCTTCTCATCAGAACGAGTCAACGAATTCATAGCTCTGTCAAACATAGTTCCCCATGTGTTGATTCGAGCATCATTCATCAAATATGGCTCTGCTTCAAGCAAAGACGCATACAGAAGCAAATCAGGACACACAGTCATGAATGTGTTGCTCGTATTTGAATCACTCAAATAAGGAGGCGCAGCAGAGTAAATCAATGTCAATGTGTAGGCAGTATCAGGTACTGGTGCTAACTTAAATGTAGAAGCTAGGACTGTGTAATCCAATGGCTTACCTACATCTGTTGTTCGTGAGTTACGAGAAAACAAAGATGGTGATTGGTAGTTCAATGGCATCACAGGATTGACATTAACTACAAAATCTTTTACTTCCAAGAAGTCACTAGGAATACTAACTGTCGCTGTTCCTGATGTGCAGGTCAGCGTAGTTGAATTCAACATCTGGCGAATACGCAAATCTCTACGCAAGCGAATCTCTGCCAAACGAATAAAGTCTGGGATTTGAGTTGTTAGGTCTGAACGAGCCAAGTATCCTGCGATAGTTGTCTGTAGTTCAGCATAGGTAGTAAAACTCATACAACTCCTGTTCTAGTGCGCCATGCACGATTCAATGGGTCATTTAGGAAAGCGGCAAAACGCTTATCATCAACAACAGCATAACCACGCATGATGCCTTGTTTGTTAAGGTCATCAATAACTGTCAATGGGATAGATGCAACCTTGTTGCCAAACAAGTTGTCAGACCATCTTGCTCGTTCATCAAAGGAGTTATATTCCTTTTTGTTCTGCTCAACAATGGCAGAAACATCTTGACGAGTTTGAATGATGATGCCACCTTCACCATCGGCATGAACAGCAGTTTCTCTAATCTTTTCCATACACTAATTCTATCAGTTTGGGTAGAAAAGAAAATGCCCCAGAGGGTTAAGTCTGAGGCATTTTTCGGGGTTACCTTAGATTAAGGTGTCAAGTCAGCAATAATGCCGTGTGCAGCTTGGTTTTTAACTTCCAAGGTGTACTCAGCCAACAACTGTGTGCTTTCGTTGTCACCAGTCACAGCCAACTCGTTGGTCTGGAAAGGACGCAAGTAAGCAACAGCAGCCATGTCGGGGTCAAGCACAAATGCTGTCTCATCGCATGAGTTGGTAGAAGTCATGAAGCGGTTAGGAACAACAGAAATTGTACCGAAATCGCTCATGTACACATCGGCAGCAGCCACGATTGTGGTTGGGCTGTTAGATGGGGCCATGAAACGCTGAGCAGCAATACCAGCAAAAGCTGAAACCACTTGCTTGTGCGCAGGGTTGACCATCAACACTTTGGGGTTGCCACCAGAAGCGTAAACGCTCTTAACAACAGATTGCAACAAGGCTTCTGTGAAAGTGCGGTTTGTGCCGTTTACACGAGCAGTTGTACCCAAAGAACCAGCAACACCATCAGTACCACCAGAGTAGTTGCTGTTCAGCCATGCTTGCAGACCACCCAATTTACGAGCAGTAGTGGAGTCACCATTGGCAGCAATCTGGTTGCTCAACAATGATGTTTCCATGTCACGCTTGATTTCAGCAGAGGCTTTAGCCAACTGATAAGCCTTTTCAGACTTACGACCAGCTTTGTCAACAGACTGCAAAGTGCCAGAAATCTTGACAGTTTTCTGAGCGATTTGAGTGCGGTTACCAACACGAGTTGTTGGAGACATAGTAGCGTCAGAAGCTGTTGCACCCTCAACTGCAAAGTTTGACAAAGTAGCAGCAGCCAAGCTGTCAGTCTGCCACTCGTGCAGAACAGCAGTAGCCTTTGTCTTGCCAATGGAAGACATGAAAGGTGTGTCTGTGGGGCTGATGTTATAGATTACATCAGAGAGGTCTTCGCGCATACCGATAGCGGTATATGTTTGATATGTAGCCATGTTAATACTCCAAATTTAAAAGAATCGTTCAAATGCTCGAGCAGCGTCTTGGACTTTTCCAGTTTCACGCAACCTTTGCATAACCTGTTTATCTTGTGATGACTTTGTAGGAGGCGCAGAAGTCCCAGAACGCATCATCTTAGGAGCAGCTTGAAGTTTCTTGGTTACTTCAGGCTTACTCTTTTGAAGTTGCTCATACTTCATTGCTTTATACAAACTCACCACAGCCCGAGAGTCATAAACGGAACTGAGTTCTTGGTCAGTCCACCCAACAGACTTCGCATAATCACGGATTTGTTTCCGAATCGCATCACCCTGTGGCGTAGCCAACTCAGGAATCAGACCAACTAGCTTCTCAGATTCTTGACGGAGATGGTTTTGCAAAGAGGCTTGTTGCTCGGCTTGTTGCTGTTGTGCAATGCGTTGCTGTTCTTGCCTTACTACTGCTAACTGCTTCTCACGCTGATTCTGTTCAGCTACCGCTACCGCATAACCAATAGGGTCTGTTTCCTTTAGAACATCTAAGTCCACACCCTTATTTTGCTGCGATAGGAAGCTATCCAATGCTTGCAACTTCTGGGCATATGCCTGTCGTTCTTGTTTCACCTGCTCTAAGTGAATACGCTCTGCTTCTACAGCTTTGCGTTGTTCAGCTAAAGCCTGAGACTTTTTCGTGTAATCTACACCTTGCTGATAACCTTTAATGAGTTCTTCTTCGTCAACTTCAATCTCCTCACCAGCAGCTTTGACTTTATATCTAGGCTTTGGTTGCTCGACTTCTTCTTCCTCAGAATACTCGGCATCAGCTTCATCAGACGCTTGTAGTTCCTCTGGCTGTTCTTCGGTTTGGCCTTGTTCGGCTTCCTCTGAATCACCCATCAGTCCCATTAACGCTGAAGCGGCTTGGTTTACATCTAGGCTTTCACTCCCTTGTGGGTTGGTGTTTTCCATTTGTCATCTCAAAAATCGCCAGACACCTTCTGGACGGAGGTGTAGCTTTTAGGCTACAGAATCTTCCACTTCTTCTCTCTAATCACAGTTTCCGAGGCCAAGCCTTCTAGGTGTCCTGTAATTAGTTCTAATGTCTTAATGTGCCTGTAAGCGTCTTCACGCCTATCAGATTCTTCTGCACTTGTGTTAATTATTACACTAATCTGCTCTTTTTTCAAATTATCTATGACATCTTTGAAAAAGTCATCATTTAGTAAGTTTTTAGCCCATTGTGCGAGAAGCTGTTTGTCCATATTGATTTTGTATTCCAGAAATAATGTCGTTGATACTTAGGCTACTTGCAGGAGGCATACCTTGCTTGCTACCCAAAATTCCCATCAAATCGTTGTAACTCAGGTTTGATGGCTGTGAGTATTGCACAGGCTCTGGCACTTTTCCATAGTTAGGATTTAAGAACTTTTCCCATTGAGTGCCAATCAACAGATTACGATTGCCAAAGTCAATTGGAGGCAACTGTGTAAATGGCGCAACACTTGGTTTTGGAGGATTACCCCAACTCTCTGGGATTGGCACAACTTCAAAGCCTGTTGGTGTATTTGTGTTTGACAAAGCAGCACCTGCACCAAGCAAACCAGCAGCAGACAAAGCTAACTGAGCAACCTTAAGAGGGTCAGTTTCTTTTGTTGCAGTATTTGTTGTTTGATTAGTTGTTACAGGAGTTGTTGTTAACGTAGATGGAATTGTTGTAATAGCAGCTAAAGTATCGCCAATGTTTGTTGGTTTTGTTGACGTTACTTTAATTTCTGGTGTAGTAGTTGTTGGAATTGTTGGACTTGAAGAAATAATAGAACTAATAACATCTTGTGCTGTAGTAGGTCTATTAGAAGTAATTACTTGTTCTGGCGTAATAGTTGGTTTACCCAAATTCAATGCTGGCTGGTCAATTTTTTGTTGTTCTCTTGGTGCTGTAATAGTTACAGCAGGTGTAGTAGCAGCAATTGTATTTAAGACATTGTTCAATGATGGCGTAGTAGGCGCAGTAATAGAAACAGTATCTGAAACTGGCGTAGATATAGCAGTTGGTGTTGTAATTGTTGGTGTAACAACTCCTTTACCAATACCCATGTCATCCAAAAATGCAGAAATCTGGTCTTTTGTTAAACCAGACAATTGCATATCTTTTACCAATTGACCTTCTAGCGCATCATTAAACTGCTCTGAAGTCATGTTAGAAGCATCAATTGTAGGATTTTGGAGATAACCACTTACAGCACCACCTGCACCACCTAACAATGCACCTTTAAGAATATTACTATCAGTTAAGGCTGCTGTTGTTCCTCCCAACAAAGCACCACCCAATGCACTAGCAGCAACAGGACTAGCACCAGCACCAAGAATTGCAGTACCAATTTGAGTTGGAACACCTAGCAAACCTGCCCCAATAGAAAGTGCAGCAACAATGTTTCCTTTGTCGCTAGTAGTCTTACCCCATGTAGAAGTAACTATTTCGCCTGTGGTTGGGTCACGTTTAATTTCATAGACTGTTCCACCTTCGCCAGTATATGTAGAACCAAATCTTTGATTTTCACTTCCAGCATCTACTTGGTTTATGTCTGTAACGCCAGTATCAATCAAATGACGAGCCATATCCAAAACAACTTGTTCTGCTGCTGTTGGCTTGTAACCAAGAGCATTGGTTGCTTCCTCATATGCAAAACCAATGTTTTCGTTATTAGTACTGTAAACACCACCTGCTAGATTGTTTTTATCTAAGGTTGGTGCAATTTGCTGTGCAAGTTTTACTAATGTGTCTTTATCGTATTGTTTGCCACGATAGTCAGTAATAGTGTTTGCAACAGGTGTTGCTGCAATTGAGTTTGTTGTTTGAACTTGCTCAATTGCTTGTGGAGTGCTAGATGGCACTTCATTCTTAAACTGAGATAAAGAATCAATAACAGCTTGGTTATAGATTGCTGTCCCTTCAGCATTGGTATGCAAAGCGTCCACTAACAAATTCTTGTTTTGCAGAATCTCACCTTGAACACCTACCAAAGCAACATTCTTGTTTTCTTTAGCAATGTCAGTAAAAATCTGGTCAACTTCTGGATTAAAGTTGTTGTTAACTACATCTTGCAAAGAAGCAGCATAAGGTGAACCAGTCAAAACAACATTAACACCTTGGTCACCCAAAGTCTTAACAATCTGGTTAATGTTATTTTTAACAGTATCTTTATCTACGCCAGTAATGAAATCAACACCACCAGTTTGTAAGAATACAGTTGCATTAGGGTCAAACTGACCACCACCTGCCAAAAATGTATTCAGTTGATTAAGAGTGTCAGCAGTAGTAGCACCACCAACAGCTACATTAGTTGTAGCTTGACCAGTAGCAGCAGTTAACTGTTCTGGCAATGTTTCATTAAGGCTATTCCAACTAGCACCTGCCATGATGTTGCCAGTTAGCGTACCACCAGACTTACCACCTGTTGCAGCAGCCACATCCTCACCAGATACTCCATATTGAGCCATCAATGATTGGGTAGTTGCAGCATCAGGACTTGATGCTAAAAAAGTGCGAATGTCTTTATAAAGGTCATCGGCAGTACCGCCATTATTTAAACGCCAAGCCAAAGCATCAGAAATAGCCATGATTAACCTTTAATCTCTACGTTAGATGTAATGCCAGCACCAATTTTCATTGCTTTCAATTGGGCTTCTGCTTCAAACTCTTGTTGCTTCATAGCAAAATAAGCCTGTTGTTTCTCACGCTCAAGCATCAACTTAGCAGCTTCTTTCTCACGCATCAATTGCATCTCAAGAGCAGCCTTTTGTTGTGCCATCTCCATGTCAATCTGTTGTTGCTGTTGCTTCAACTGAATGTCAGCTTGTGCTTTAGCTTGGTTAGCTTGAATCTCAGCCTGTGTCCGAGCCATGATTGCTTGCACTTCTGGAGGCATTTGTTGTTGTTGTGGAGGAGGATTCGATAGCATCTGGTCTTGCTCTGGTGTAATCGCCTTATAGAACTCACCAGAATCCTTAAAGCCAGCAATCTCAACCATGCGTCCCAAAGTAGCACGATATTGAGCAGGGGAGACATATGGATTGGCAGGGCCATACTGAGCAATCAACTGCTCTTGTTTAGCCAGAACCATTGACAACATAGCCATCTGCTCTTGTCGGTTACCAGCACCCAAACCAACATTGATAGACACATCGTATTGGTTAGCCCATGTACGAGGGTCAAACTCTACGAACTCACCACGCATACGCACCATTCGTGCTTTGTCTTGGTATTTGCAAAGCAGATGCAAGATGCCTTGGAACAAAGACTTAACACCAGTCTCAGCAAAGATTCGAGCCATCAGTTCAATCTTACCTGCGCCAGCTTGTTGCATCGAGGCAACTGCTGCTGCTGTGACATTCTGCAAGATAGCAGGGTCAAGACCTTGTGAAGCATCAGACACACCAGTACGCTTAGACTGGACTGTATCCAAATACTGAAGCATTGGGAAAGCCTGAGATGCCACATTCTGCACAACCAGTTGTTGAACAGCATTAGGTGACTTGGCACGAATAACACCACCTGCGGTAGATGTAAGCAAATCGTCAAGGTTTACCTGACCTTCAACAGCAACCACTCGTGCGTTGTTTGTCAGATATAAGTTATCCAACATTTGACGAGTGATAGTGGTTTTAATCAGTTGCAAGTCAGTTGTTCGGTCAGCAAGTGAGTTGCCAAAGAACTTGTGTGGAATTGGGATTGGGCAGATTGAATGGAAAGGAACATAGTCCACTTCTTCAACCATTTCCTTACCATCTGCATCTTGTAGAATCTCGTTTGAAGCGTAGAAAACCTGAGTCAGAGCAGCAATGCCTTTGCCATTCATATCAGTTTTGACATAGCACTCAAAGACCTCAATCTCTTGCATTGATGGGTCATCAGTCTGCACTTGGTAAGGTTGCTCACCAGCAGAGTAACGAGCAACTCGCTCTGGTGTGTAGGCTAGTGCATCATCCATCTGCAAGCCTTCAACTTGCTTCTTGTTGAACCCCATAGCAATCAAGTCACTACGAGTCAACATCTGACGATGGGCTACGAATGGAGAATCAGCAATAGTACGAGCCTTCTTGCTAATCAAGAACTCCTCTGGAGGAACATTCTCAATCGTTACTTTGCCTGATTTCTTGCGCTTTTGGACTACGACATTGTGTGTAGAACCCATGACTGGCATACCAGTTGGGTCAATGACTGGCTGTCCCATTGGGTCATAGATTGGAAACTCTGTCGTATCTTGCTCGACAATTTCCATTGTTTCATCACTCATCAGCATTGCTAACTCGTCATCAGACAAGTCAAAGTAACGCTCTTTTGTAATGTCTTCTTTATTTTCCCAATATGCTTTTAGGATGCCGTTCTTCTGCATCAAAGCATCTTTGAACCAGTCATGCAAAATAGCTACGCCTTCGTTGTCACGCAAGAACACCCAATTGCAATAATCAGTAGCTTGCTTTGCAGACGCTTCGTCTTGTGGGCCTTGTGGCTCAAAGATAACAATATTATCTGAGCCTGTGAAAATACGAACTAAGCTAGGTAACGCACCATCAATCGCTTCTGCTACTTCTCCAGTAACGATTTGAGACTTACCCTCAACTTCATTGCCATATGGCTGTCGTAGATACGCTTCCAGAGCCTGTTTGCGCTGGTCAACAGTTTCAGTTTCAATGTAGCCAATAGCATCATCAATCTCAGCTTGGAGGATTGACTTCAGTTCGTTCTGTTGCATTTTTGTCCTTTGGAGGGCGACCCATTCGGGGTTTTTCCAATTGTAAAGCTTTTACCACATTTTCCAATACTTCAATGCGGTTTTCAAGTTCTTTTACTTTTGGGGCTAAATTGACCCCTTGACGCTCTAAATACATCAGACAATCCATTTCGGTGCTTGGTTAATCGGTTTAGACCATGTACTGTGACCTTCATCAAGTCCAAGGGCTAAGTAGCGGAATGAGTCCGAGCCATGCGATGACCAGTCATGCAATGGACGCTCATAGAAAATCTTACGCTTTTCATCGTAATCTCTGCGGTAGTTTCTCAGGCAGTTCAGCCCTATCTGGACTTTAGGGACATTAAACCAGCACCTTGGCAATAGTCGCCTTACCGCTTGAATACCATCATCTAGACCCATTCTCGGGGCAATCTTTATCTCTAGTCCTGCTTCCTCAAGCATCTCTAGTCGGCTTTTCCCAGAACCTAACTCTCTGACCCTAACGTCATGGGGCAGAATATGCTCTGCTTTGGCATAGTCATTGTCCCTAATCCACTTCACATAGTGGTCTAGTCCAACACCATGATTCTCGTAGTAGTCAATCAGACGCACTTCAGTACCTACTAACTGAGCCACCCAAATAGATGTTGAATCACCCATACCCAAATCCCAAGCAGTAAATGTACGGCTCAGTTCCTCTCTTGGAATGTCTTGCATATGGTGCTTGTCTTCCAGTTCATTGAGGATTTGTCCATAGTAAGAACCTTCTACAGCAGCATCAAAGCTACATTCAAACTCTTGGCGGTACTTATCCTCACCCATCTCATTACGAGCAGCCTTCAGTTCTGTATCGTCCACCACCCCTGTTTCAGAGGCTTTGAACTCTAGCAAACCCCATCCTTCTTCAGTTTCTGCCCTGTCTCGCAGTTCTTTGAAGTGGTTGTGACCTTTGGGTGTACCAATGAATAAGCACCACCCTTTGCGGTCTGTCAGCGCAGGTCGAACAATATCAGTCCAAATCTTTGGGTTTTGGTCGCCAACCTCGTCAATAATCACTCCGTCAAAAAACTGTCCTCGTAAGGAATCAGGGTTGTCAGAGCCATAAAGCTGGATTCGCCTACCCCAGAAGTCAACTCGTAATTCTGAGATGTTGTTAGTACCGCCTAGCGGTGTAGTGTATTTAACCAAGTAATCCCATGCCACCCTCTTTGCTTGACCATAAGTAGGCGCAATATAGGCATATCTTGGTGTCTCTCTTTGGTTTAACACCGCATCACGGATTAGGTGATTGAGAGCAGCTACAGTTTTACCAAACCTTCGATGTGCCACTACTACTGCAAAGCGTTTGCCTTCCAGTAATTCGTGAACCTTTAGTTGGTGTTCCCTTGGTCTGTAAGGGATTTCGATTACTTCGCCCATGTAACTATGTGCTGAAGTGGTTGGTCAGAGTCTCCGCTTACTGTTACAGATGCCATATCAGGCATAGACTTACGCAATAGTATTTCAATTGCCTTCATCCGAGTAGGACTTAAGTCTTCATCTACACCAAGTGCATGATTTTGCAAGACATTTAGTAATTGACTTACCTGTATTTTCTTGCGTACATCTTCCTGATGTAATTTATTTATCGGTCTTCCAGCCATGTTTGACTCCTCTAGGGTTGGTCAAGGTTAAGTTAATCTACTAAGTGTTGTTTTTTCACCACTTAACTTTGTTTGCCCAATAAGCAGCACTCATCTTACCCTTGGCAATATTCTCTGCGTGACGAGCCTTAAATGCTTCGTTACGCTTAGAGCCATCAGGTGAGCCTTTTACGCCTTGTTGACCAAAGCGAATAAGCTTCACGTCCTCACCACTCTTTGCCAAAACAGCATGAGATTTAGTGGGATGGTTAGGAGTTTTCTTAGGCTTGTTGTAGCCAGAAAACTGCTCTGTTCCACGCTTAATCATTTCTTTTTAGCAGTCTTAGCTGCTTGCTTAAACGCAGACGCAGTAGGCGCACCCTTCGAGCCAACTTTACGCATACGCTCTGGAGTTTTCCCAGCAGCCTTTTGCGCTTCAATTCGCTTTTGTTTCGCATGAATGTTAGCGTACAAGCCGTTCATTTTTTAGGCTTCTTTGCTTTGTTCTTTGCAGTACGCTCACCACGCACAGGCATAGGCTTAGGCTTCTTCATCAGCTTCTGCATCATCTCCAGAGCCTGTTGATTCGTTGTTCCCATTGTCTTTCTCCTGAGTAATTGGCCCACCACTAATCCATGCTTCGCAGGTACGCTTAGAAGCACACTTAAAGTCAAACATCTCGCAATATCCTAAGTCACCTGCATCGATGACTTCCCATGCGTCCATCTCGTTGTCATCCAGACCAGATTCAATGCAAGACAGCATCTTAGGTGTTTGGATGAAAGCAGCGCAGTTACCACAACGAGACTTCTTAGCTTGTGCAGGGGCAATGCGCCATGCACGAGAGATTTCACGCCAGTAATCCATGTTGGATTCGTTGGGATTCATAGGGCCATAGTTAGCCTTTTCAATCGCCTTCTCCCGATTCTCAAGATTGACAGCTACATCACCTGTCGCAACTGGACAGGCTTCACCCATCTTCTCTTGGTTTTGTATCTCAATCTCGATTTTTACTGATGGCTCAAGTAGTCCAGACATGGTTGTCCTCATGGAGTTTGCGTCATTTTCGCACAAAAAAAGAGGAACGTACAGTCCCTCTAAGGAAACCAAATGGCAACTTGGTTAGGAATATTGTGCCTTATCCAATAAGTTTTGCAAGTGTTTCGTTTAATACCGACATTTCGTCATGTTTCATCACAGACCAAATCCTGCCTTGTCCGTGAATTCCGTTATGTGGCCCTTGATGGCAGTCTCTACAAAGCGGAATACACAGGTACTGGTGATGCTGTTTTATGTGATGAGCATCGCTTGGCCCTGCCTGACCACATACCCCACAAGGAAGTTCTTTAATCCTTGCTAGGTGCAGTCTTTCACGCTTTGTAAAACTGTTATTCAATTTCTACCACCTTATCACCTCGTGACTTTATGTAGTCTTTTGTTTTCTGAATGTATCGCTCAAACTCACTTCGAGGAATACTTGACTGTTGCAAGTCTGCGAATTCAATCAAATCACGACAGGCTTGGATTCCCTCCGCATCTAAAATAACACGCATAGTATTTTGATAGTATCCAGATGCTTTGTGGAGGCTTGCTTGCGCCTTCTCGCAGATTGGTAGCACTTCTGGGCCTACCCCTGCTCTACCCATCGTTTCTGACAGGTTTAGTACGTCCACAAGAGTGCGCCAGTCATGAATAGTTCCTCTGCCCTTGGTAATCGCCTCAAGTGCGGAATACTCCATCATTCGGAGCTTGTCCAACTTCTCCCTGTGGGTTATCGATGCCCCCACGATGGCGTGTTGTATCGGGTCTATCAGATTCCACATCTTGCGTTTTGTTCTTTTTCTCATTGTCTCTACCAAAAATAGCATCCCACCGATTAGAGTATTCTTCATTGCTTACTGAAAATGGACGACCAGTTGAACCTTTACTCATCATCTTCCTCCCTGCTCTCCTCAATCAGTTGTAGTTTGACAAACTCCAAAGCACCAATGACTGTTGCCATGTATAAAGAATCATCGTATTTGTGAATGGTGTGCATCAGTTCATCAATCAAACCATCGACAAGTTTTCCTTGATTAAAGTTCATGTGTTCTTCTCCTTGAGTTTGGCTTCAATGTCTTTTGCCATATGCCATAAACCAGTTGCAGTGTTTGCGTTAATAACTTGTTCTCTCTCCTCATTGGTCAGACCTACCCATGTGCGCTGTGGTGGGGTGGTGTAGAAAGGTTGTCCGACATAAAAAATATTTTTATCCGCAAAATGTAAAGTTCCATCCTCTCGCATCCATGCCACAGGCTCATCCTTCGCTTCTTGCTGTAGTGGGGTGAACATTGCTTCGACCTTGGCGGTCTGGTCACGCTCACAGTAGATGGATACCGTATGGTCTTTGTCGATGGCAATATCAGCCACAACCATGTCGTCACTCCATTGAGTTTTAACAGGGGCTTGATGCCACTTCCACGCCACAGGCTCATCCTTCGCTTCTAGTGCGGCTTTAATGGCTTGGATTGTGTTGATGGTTTCGCCTGTAATTTTCCCTGTATCGCATAGTCGATTGATTTCTTTTAATGAAAGAAATAATGCTTCATTTTTGTTCATTCTTTATCTTTCAATTTAACTTCAGCAAATGCTTTAAGAAAAGGAATAAGCAATGCAAAAAATACACCAATCAGCATATATCCAATAGCTTCAATCATGTCATTCCTAACTTCTTTAAAGCAGCCTGTAACCCTGCCAAACCACCTACTCTTTGGTCACCAATGAATATCTGTGGCATTTGTCTAGCTTCTGGATAGTTCGCAACAAAGTTAGCAAACCTGTCACCAGTCTCAATGTCTATCTCTTTGTATTCAAGATTCAAAGACTGGAGTAGATTCTTGGCTGTCACGCAATTAGGGCAGCCAGATTTTGTGTAGATAGTGATATTCATGCCTGTCCTTTTAAGCTTTGAAAAACTGCATTTAGTGCATTGCGTGCATCTACTTCTCGCTGAATATCTCTGTCATGAAAATAACCAAATGAATGGCCATCATAGTTTTCTCTAGCTTCATTCAATACTTCTCTTGCATAAAGCCAGTCTTCAAGTAAGTCTGTAAATTGCTTCATGAGTTAGCCTGTTTTAATCTTGCTTCCATGATGTTCAACAAGTTCATAAGATGCTTTGTTTCATAAACCTCTGGCAAAGCATCAATCCATTCTTTCTTTTCTTGCTCTGTCAAACCAACCCAAGGTTTAATTGCATATCCATAAGCATGAGCAACCATTCGGCTGTGTGGCATACCCATAGCAGGATGAAGTGAACCTTCAGGTGTGAATATTTCAGCAGCAACGCTATTAACAAGTGAATCCATCATCGTTTTTTCCTCAATTCAATCCGTTTGACAGTAAAAAGATACTGAGACCGCTTGTTTCTTTCCTCTGCCTCTTGTTTTGCACTTTTAAGATTGTGATAAATCTTATGTATTGTGAAAGCCTCTGTGTGTCCACATTGTTTGTATGGCATTTTTGGATGTTTTCTGACAATCCAGATAGTGCTTAGTTGGTCAATCACATGAAGCAACATATCTTCTTTACTTAAAAAGATGTTCATACATTCCTCATATCGTATTCAACAGATACAGAGTGGTCTGCTTCATCCAAGATGTGTTTAGAAAGACGCATACAGCCTTCTATCTCAAGTTCTTTGTATTGTTCAGCAGAGAACAGGCCAAGCACACTTACCTTCTCGTAAATAATGTCTTCAATGTTCTCGCCATAGATGCCTTCTGAATCTGTGTCGTATTCCATGACAACAGTAACTACTACAGAGCCTTCACCAACAGTTGTGTCAAATTCGTATTTCATTGCTTAGTCCTTAAAAGTACCCTTGCGAATTGCTTGGGCTGAGTGCATTGTATAGTTTTCTCAACACAATTGTCTAGGTGTTTATACCTACTCTGTGGTTTTTACGCCAAGACGCTCACTAGCTTGCTCACTTCTCCAAATGTCAGCTTTCATCTGGGCAGCAACAAGCATCCACTTTAAAGTTTCTTCTTTCTCAATGGCAACCATCAAACCTTTGAGCAGGTCAGCGTATTCAAGGTGTGCATAGGCTTCACGCTCTTGAGCAACAGCAGAATCAATACCTCTGGATAACGCATCTTTCATCAACAAGGCTTTTTTAGTCTTTCTGAATTCCTCAAGGTAGATTCTTTGTGCTTTAGCTTCCGCATATTTGCATGAATTTTCAATGATGTATTCAATGGCTTTGTAAGGGGCTTTCATTCAAGACACTCCTTGACGCAAATATCCACACCAGCTTGACTAGAGTAAACCTTAGTCACATGGATATTCACAATCTGCGAATCATCCTTGTAAACAACACCATTCATTCCGTCTTCTATGCTTTTCAAAATATTGGAAGCATCAGGTTTTTTGATTGGCTTTTCATCGCCTTTAGCAATGGCCTCCAAACGCTTTTTTGTAGTAGATGCAGGAATTGGCACTCGGATGTATAAATAAAGGCTTACAGGGGTCTCTAAAGGCTCGGAAGACCCCATTGCTTGCTTTGCTGAGTCTTTAATCAAAGATTCGTATGTTCTGGTTTTCTCAGGTGTGTAAGTTTGGACAAAGTTTCCACGTTTGGCATACCTTGCTCTTTGTTTGCCAACAGGGTTGCCTTCAACCTTAAATGTGACTATGAATGTCATTCAAGTGTTCCTTCTCTCATTTGTGCCATGTACGCACGAATTCTGTCTCTAGCACCAGTCCCATAAATTCGTTCTGCTCTTTCAAGCCTTGCACGAATCAGGTCACGATTCTTTGACCATTCCCAATTACGATAGAGTTCTCGAGCCTCTGCTTGCTCAAGAATTACCCTATCGCTTGGGCCTTGAATATTTCTTCTACTCCAAGTCACCAGTCAGTTCCAATGCTTTGTTTATCAGGTGTATCGGAAATGGTACGCCTTCACGCACCTTGTCCAAAAGTCTCATTGCTTCGTAGTAGTTCATATCAACTCCAATGATTGTTGTGCCAATCTTTTTTGTTGAAGTTTTCCATACTCAGTATTTAACTCGCATCCAAGGTATTTCCTGCCAAGGTCTTGAGCAACTTGTGCTGTTGTTCCAGAACCCATAAAAGGGTCTAAAACAATTCCACCAACAGGTGCGCCAGCAAGTATGCAAGGCTCAATAAGTTCACTTGGGAAAACAGCAAAGTGTGCGCCTGTATATGGTTTTACAGGAACACTCCAAACACTTCTTTTGTTTGCCATCTCATATGACTTTTCTAAACCACTATGAGGCTGTAATCCACTTCCTTCATTGTGATATTTACCATTGGCTCTATCTCTTGTACCCCAATCATCTTTAACAGGGTCTTTAATTGCCTCATGGTCATAGTAATATTTCTGTGATTTGCTTAACAAGAAAATATATTCATGGGCTTTTGTGCATCTATCCTGCACAGACTCAGGCATTGGGTTTGGTTTATGCCAAATAATGTCTTGACGCAAAAACCAGCCATCTGCTCTTAAAGCAAATGCAAGCATCCAAGGAATACCAATCAAGTCTTTAGTTTTTAGACCTTCACCAGTCCTGTTAACTACTTTTTCTCTAGCATTACCAAATCCAGCACGACCATTGTTTGATGCTCTTGAATTGTTACCAGCATAGCTATCACCAATGTTTACCCAAAGTGTTCCATCATCCTCAAGCACATCCCAAACACATCGGAAAACTTCTACCATTTGCTTGATATATTCCTCTGGTGTTTCTTCAAGACCAATTTGACCTTCATGCCCATAGTCACGCAAACCATAGTAAGGAGGACTTGTTACACAAGTTTGCGCCTTAATTCCTTGCGTAGCCCATTTACGCATTGTTTCTCTGCAATCACCAAATTCAATCTTATTCATGCTTTACTCCTTAATTGAGCCATTCTTGCCAAAACCTCTAGTGGAATTGGAACTGCCTTCTTTTCGTCAGCTTTGATTTTCTCAAGTGCAGGGTCAGGCTCATTCTTTGATGGAACTGTGAGCCTAACAATGTCAGCAGGATTTTGTTTAGGTGCGTTTGTGTTGCGTACCCAATTACGCCATGTAGCAAACCAGTCTAGCTTCACACCCTTCTGACCTGCTTGGGCTATCCAGTAATCCTTGAACTTATCGAATGTTTGAACAGGATTTAACTCTGGTCTTTCATTGACACAAAATTCTTTCCACTCATCTGACAAAACCAAATCATTAGCGAGGCGTTTGCCGAGTGTCTTCTTCTCTTGGTTCTTGGTTAATGGTTGTTGGTTATTGGTTGGTTGAACTTCTGTTGAACACTCGTTTAACGGCTGTTCAACGCTCGTTGAATTCTTGTTCATCGCTCGTTTAAGTGCCGATGCTTTTCCAGCTTTAGAAGCAGTAGTTAATTGCTGTTTATAGTGTTCAATTTCTTTATCGCACCTGTTGTGATGCCAGCAATTATTTTCTTCATCTAAAACAAAAAACATTTCTAGCAAGCCTTCAAGAACAACTTGGTTGTCTCTAGTTGCTGTCTTCATGCCAAGCTCAAATAGATTGTTTGGCAATGGCTTTTCTGTGTCGTAGTAAAGCCAAATTAACTTGAGATAAATTCCGATTTCTTCATTGGTTAGGAACGATGTGTCCTTGATGAAATCACCAATATGATGCTGGTAGTAATGCATATAACTCACCTTTTAAACCACTCCCTTGAAAGAAACTGCGGCAGGAGAGGGAGGAACTCTTTTCGGTGGGGTAGCTACCCCCCACCTAGCCGTGTTTCAAATTATTGTATCAAATAAATTGATTGTTAGTGATTTCTTTTTTACCTTGTTTGCCAAGCAATCGAGTGGCTTGTTGTTTCATCACAGCATACTCAGCTTTTGTAAAGATGCCATAGGTCTTGATGCCACAGATGATTTTTACATTGCTGTCTTGCTTTTCTATTTCATTGTCAGCCAAGGTGTATTGAGCAACCCAATGTCTGCCTACCTTGACCTGCTCTGTTGACAGCTTGCCTAGGCTACGCAGTTTCTTGGCTGTTGACAGGACTGTGGCTTGTGGCATACCAGTCAGGTTAGCTACTTCGTGTGAAGTCAATGGGCCGTTCTGGAGGGCTTTGATTACTTGTGCTTGAGTCATTTAAACCAATCTGGTCTGAGTTCTTTGAGTTGATAAATGCGTAACTGAGGGATTTTCTTCCATAAGAAGACAGCAGCCCGAGTTATGCCGAGGATTCTGGCAAGCTCACTCTGTGAGCCAGCAAGTGTGATAGCGGTTTGTTTATCCATCCTTCGAGTATAGCAAAATCAACAAAATGTTTAACTTAGGGAAACCACCTAGAAAATATCTTGTTAAGTTTGATATACTAACGTCAGCCCAAACAAATCGTGAGGGTACTTTTAAGGAAAAGCAAATGAAAGAAAAGTTAATTGAATGGACACTCGCTGTCATCATCTTTGGCGGTATCGGTGTAATGTTGGCATGGAGAGGCTAATGCAAACAGAACAACTCAGACGCAAGGCTCGTCAACTGTACAACAACAGTTTAGTTCCACAACAAGTTAACCAGTACAACCAACGCAAGTGGGTCAGGGCAGTTCTTAAACTTGGCGACAAATGGTTAGTTGCTAAACAGATTGGCAGAATCCAATGACCAGAGAAGACGCAATCAAGGACTTATCACACGGCCTGTATTGTGTTTACTGTACTGAACCAAAGACCTACGGCTCTTGCTGTTCAGAGAACCACTTTGTAGAGTTTGAAGACCTCTATGAAGAAGACAAAGAAGCAATGATTGAAGAATATTTAAAGGAAGAATAATGGTACATAAGAAGTTAATGCAAGCACGAGTGGAATTACAATCAATGCCACTCAAGAAGTCTGGTCACAACAAGTTTGCTGGCTACAATTACTTTGAGTTGGGAGACTTTCTACCTCAAGTAAACGCAATCTTTAATCGCATTGGTTTGTGCAGCGTAGTGTCTTTTGATTCTGAATACGCAAGCCTGACAATTACAGATGTAGATGATGGCACTTGCATTGTGATTACAAGCCCAATGGTTGAGTCAAATATGAAAGGCGCATCTCCTATCCAGTCCCTTGGCGGCTGTCAGACGTATCAACGGAGATACCTTTATATGTGCGCCTGTGACCTTATAGAGAGCGATAGCTTTGATGCTGCTGCCCCTACTAAGGAAGCTGTAATCATCACACCAGCACAAGGCATCAAAGATGAATTACCTATTGAAATATTAAGGTATCTTGACGAATTAGCAGTTGAACTAATTGCTATTTGTGAGAAAGACCCCAAGGCAGCTTGGGTAAGGTTGGAGAAAGAGAACTTAGAGGCTGACCAAAAGGTTGCTCTTTGGACTCTGATGCCAAGTAACGTAAGAAGCGCAATTAAGAAAGCGAAAGGTTAATATGGAATACGACAACACAAATCGAGGCTCACTCTTTAAGAATGACCGCAAGGACGATGCAAAATTCCCTGATTACAAGGGAAGCATTAACGTAGATGGCACAGACTACTGGCTATCTGCATGGATTAAGGTCAGCAAAGATGGTGCTAAGTTCATGTCTTTGTCTGTCAAGAATAAGAACGCAGATGTGCAACCTAAGAAAAAGGTAAAGCAAGAAGAATTTGAGGACGATGCGCCTTTCTGATTACGAAGCCGAAAGCGGATACTGGAGGGAGGTAATAGCCCTCGCCATTCGGAACACCTTGTGGCAAACAGACGCAGCGAGTAGGCTTCACCATTTATGGGCGAAAGTGGCTAGAAATAGCGGACGAACATGAGTAGCCCACCTAATCAAATGCGAAATTCTCTGGCTAGTCATACAGACTTCCGAGATTTCGCTAGGTTGATACAAAACAATCCTAACTTCTTGCCTAGCAACATAGACATGATTTGCGAGAGGAGAGGACACTTCTTAATTGGTGAATGGAAAAAGCCAAACGAGAAAATGGCAAAGGGGCAAGAGTTGTTACTACAGGCTTTTGCTCAAGTGCCTAAATTTACTGTACTGGTCATTATTGGAAACACAGACAAAGAACAAACAGAAGTCGGTAGTGTGTTCCAGATAGTGTTAGGCAGGTGCATAAAGATTGGTGAGGGTCTTGATTTCTTGAAAGACTTTTATGTGATGTGGTACGAATTTGCAAACTCAAAAGGATAGATATGTCATACGCAAATGTAGAAATAAAAATAATTCAATGGGCAGAGGCTCGTAAGATTATTCCTAACAGTACACCAGAAGTTCAGCTTCTAAAAGCAATGTCAGAAATGGGAGAACTAGCAGATGCAACCATTAAGAAGGACAAGGAAGCTATTGTGGACGCTGTTGGTGATGTCATGGTCTGCCTTGTTAATTACTGCGCTTTGCAAGACATCAATCTGGTAGACTGCATGGAAGTTGCATACGACCAAATAAAGAATCGTAGGGGTACGCTTTTGCCTAATGGATTGTTCGTTAAAGAAACTATTTAGCCAACAAGTAAAGACCCACATTTGAAAAGGCGTAGCCAGCATAGACTATCGCCATGTGTGGGTTATCTTTCCAAAGCTGCTCACCAGCTATGTAAGCGTAGATTGCCCCTGTGAGAATAATTAGCCAAGCACTCAAAATAAACTCACATCAATAACTTCACCACGAAACTCCACTTGTCCCTCATCAAACTTGTGGACTAGCTCAGGCCATAACAATTGACCATTAAAAAAGGTCAGCACCGCAAAGCCTGACCTGTGATTAGATGGATTTAACTCACCATAAGTAAACTGTGGGCCATCTGTCTCAGCTAATGTCCCTGTATCTACACCATACCTGTTGCCGTTGTAGTCGGAGAAAGGCGTAACCTTTAATGAGTGCAAGTGTCCAGTAACGATTGACACACCAGCAGTCACAGTATTGTTGTGAGTAGCATGAATACCACCTTTATATCGGTGCTTCACAATCACCTCATCTGTAGGCCAACAAGCCCAACAGAACTCCCAATCTGGGATATGGTCTGGTAATTTAAAGCCTTTAACATCTTTGAACTGAGGCGCATTGTTTGCCAGTCGAGTAGCAAATCGAGCATCGTGATTGCCGTATGTAAATATTAGCTTTACATTGTGTCTTTCTGCTTTAGCCGCTTCCTCAATCTCACCCAACATTGCCTGACAAGCCTTTAACTCTTGAATAACAGAAGTTTGTGGTTGGTCAGAAGCATCGTGACGAGATATAGAAGCACCATCAAAAGCATCACCATTACATATCACCGCTTTAGGCTTGAACTCTTGGATAGCCCATAAAAGCCCTTTAAAGGCTGTAGAACGCTGATTAGGAATGAAGTGAGCATCAGAGAACACCAAGACTATTCCGTCCTCTATGCCTAGTTCTATCTGCTTTAGAGGAGAGTAAGATTTTTGTCTGGTAGAGTCGTATTTAGCACCACGATGGTCAGCAGAACCTAACTTGATTTTGTAGTGTTCTTCTATCCAGCGTCTGCGTTGATAAACTGCTCGGATTGCAATATCAAGGTGTTCTGCAATTTTTGCTGCCGATTGAAGTTCACCCCACAGCTTAATAAACTCAACGTCTGTGCAGGTTTCGTTATGTGCGCCCATTGGAATCCTTGGTCAATAGGTTTTCTAGCAAGTTAATAACCCTATGCTCTTGCATTTCAATATCCTCATCTGAGGACTTTGGGTCTGTGGCTACACACATCAAGTCATGCAAAAAGATATGCAGTAACTCGTGAAGTGCAGTCTTATCAAGTGATTCGGGTGTTATCTTTTCTGCACCAAAATCACCTAACCGATAAACCGCTAGTCTAGCGTTATCAGTAAATTCAACAGATGCCATTGCACCCTTGGCTGGCTTTATGCCTTTTTCAATTCTCCAATCACCAAGAGACAGCACCTGTTGCCATTTTTTGACACTCTGGTAAAACAGTTCTGCATCTTGTTGAGTTGGTATGTTAGCCATTTAATATGTCCAAGGCATGATTGATATGTTTGATTCGGTCATCCAATCCTATCGTGCCTCCGTTAATCTTTTTTGTCATCATCAAGAAATCTGTTCTGTCAGCGTACTGGTTTAACTTGTGGGTATTCCAGAACCATCCTGCGGTCATAGCAGCGTACTTAGGCGTAGCTACAAGGTCTGGATTCATAACAAAATCCTCACCGCAAGCCTGACCAGCATGAAAATAATTAGCATGACCAGTAAGTTGAATACACCCACGACCACGAAAGCGATAACCATCTCCAGACGATTCATCTCTGTTTCCCATCCTTGAAGCGTAGACTTTGTTAGCAATCTTTTTAGGATTCCTAGCGTATTCGTTTGCTATTTCTATAGTTGGAAACCTAGACTTCCACAGCTTCATTAAGGTTTCAGCCCTGTAATTTAAATTTTCTTCCAAGATTTTAAAGTTTGCACACTCATGCCCACATTGACCAATGAATGATGCTTGTTGGATTGGTGTAAGGATATTGAAACGCTGAAAAGTCTCGTTCAATGCGTCAACCCATTGCTCACCAATGTGCATCTTTTTGAGTTGTTCACTATTGACCATTTACTAGATTCCTTACTTCGTTGTAGGCTGCGACACAGGAGTTGAGTTTGGTGATTGCTTTGTCTCCTTCGGCTGCGATGTCGATAAGAGTTGCAATAGTCTGTCGCTCAAGTTCGCTTGCATCGGGTTGCTCGGGTCTGCTATCTCCAGAGGCAGGGGAGGGATTTGGGCTGGCTTGTGGACAACTTGCGGTTGGGAGGCGCAACTTACCAGTCCTAGCAAGCTCGTGCATAGCAGACTTCTTTTTAGCAATTTCATCTTGTGCCTTTCTCAGTTTAGTCTCTTGGTCTGACAACTTGGAAGTCATGTTCTTCTCTAACTCCCTAGCTTCCTCGTTCTTCTTAGCAATGGCTATTTTCATATCGTTATCACGCTCTAGCCAACCATAGTGATGCCCTACTCGGTATGTACCAAAGAGAGATACCAAAACACCAACGATTAGCCAAGGTAGTGGGATAGGCAACATCATTCAGCCTCTTTTCTTGCTTGTGCAATTTCCTCACGCTCATTGTCATCCTCAAGATGCTCTGGAGGCGTAGTCGGAGGAGGAGGAGGAGTCCATGATTCATCTAGTTCTGGATTCTTCCAAACTGGCATAGCACCGAATGGTTGACTAGGCAAACCATACGCAGACTGCGTAGGTGCATAGGATTGATTAAAACCGCCCATAGAGCTGTTAAAACCCATTGGTTGACACATCGGTTGCATTGGAGGCTGTGGTGCGCCAAAAGCCTTTGCTGCTGCACCTGCTGCTCTCTTAGTCATCACACCACCGATACCACCTACGATAAGCAGAACAATGTCGTTCAGCATCTTTGTGTAGGCTTGGTCAATCGGGGCCATGCTCTTGATAGGCTGTGTAACAAAGGTTACAGAGTAGAGCAAGGCAATCACAATAAAGCACAAGATGCAGGTCACCACAATGACCACAAAGCCCCACACTCGGACTTCAAATTCTTCAGTTGTTAGGTTTGGCTTCGGGTTGGACATCGTTAACCTTTTTCTCAAGAATTGGTGCTACTAAGTATTCTGGGCATTGCTGAGTAAATAAGCACTTAGGCTTTTGACATTCTTCAGCATGGAAGAAGTCAGGATTCTGACACTTGTATCGATACCTGTCTTCACAGCCCGATAGCATAAATGCTATAAAAATCAGTAGATATTTCATGCCATTGTGTCCACAGAATTAGGTTTGACCCAATTGGTCTTTATCTCGTAGGCTTTCTTTTGCAACTCAGCTTGTCGGTTTAGTTCGGCAAGTCGTTCCATGTTCTGCTTGTGTATCACCCTGTGAGCCTCCCAAAGCATCTTTGCATTTTGTTGATAACTGGTGATTTTCATTTGCCAAGTCCAATCTTGCCAAGCAAAAGGTTAACAACTCTGTCTGCCAAATCGTCAGGGAGAAACTTCAAAAACCCAAGAAACCAGAGAGCCACCAAACCATAGACAATGATTCGGAGTGCTAAATCAAAGTCTTTTTGATACTGGTTCACCTACCACACCGCTTGGTAGTTGCACAAAAATCAATCATTTCATTGATGCCGATACCAACGAGAAGGATTACGAACGCTATCCCTCCAATAAGCATAGCCATCTCCAGTTGCTCTTGTTCCTCTTTCTTTTGTTTTTTTTCCAATGCTTTTAGGGATGCCATCTCTTTGGCATCGTCCCTGTCCATCTCAGCCTGACGAGCCTTAATCTTGTTCCAGACATCAATCTTGCCTGTCTGCATAAACAACATTTTGAGTTCTTCCTCAAACGCTCTGGCTTGCTCTAGTGCCATCTCAATCTGTAGAGCAGCACCCATGTTTGAGCCTTTTTTACTCTTAGCTTGAAGCATAGCCTTAGTTGCTTGGCTCTTGGCATCAAACATCTGCCCAAGCATAGGCGCAAGCCCACCAAGGTCATTTGCAACCTTACTGGCTTTCTTGACCATGCCAATGGCTTTTTGCAAGCCATCAAGCGCAGCAATCGGGTCTAAAGGAATCATTTTTTATCTACCTTTTTCCATTCAATACAGTAGACTTTCCTGTTGTAGACATCTCCAACCCAAGCCCACTTAACACACCTGTACTCAATAGATACAGCTAGTAAAAACTCTATAAATACCATGTCCACAGAATTATGTAGACACACCAAACAATAGTTGTACAAAGAAGGGCTGCGCTAGTGAAAGCTAACAGCCAATCCTTCATTTTTTAATCCAAGTCTGCCAAACAGCACCAGCAGCAACAATAACACCACCAATCCATAGAATAGGTTGGGCAATAGAAGCAATCCACCCAAGAACTTTAATCGCACCTTGGGCAGCATCAATAGCTTCTACAAGACCTTTTGTGTTGTTATCAATGCGGTCAACCTTGCTTTCAACAGCAACTAGACGCTCGTAGATTTGCTCGTGGCTTACATCGCTCATGGTGTAATTTCAACCCATGAAGTTGTAGCCTCATCCCATTGATATTTTTTGTCATCAGTCGGCATCGGAGTTGGTGCTCCCCATTGACAGGTGTCCTCGTTCAACAGCCAGCTTGCGAATGGGTTAATGGGAATAAATGCATCGCGGCCTGCGTCATAGGTGTAGCCAATGCCAGCGTAGTTCTTGCGGATGCTTGCGTTGTAGCTGGTCTGCTTCCACTTGGTTGTCGCACCAAATAAAGTTTTGCAGAATACAATCCCTGCTTCCTCTGATTCGACACCACCAATTTGACAATCGTTGTTGCTAACCACAATCACTTGCGTGACCACATTGTTATCATCTAGTTGGGCAAAGTGCGCCATTCGTTACTCCTTAAAATGTAATGCTTCCAGAGGAAGTCCATGTGTAGATTCTGTATCCACCACTAACTGTGTAAGTCGGTGAACCTGTAGTTGAAACCGCAGCCTCGTATGCATCAGAGTATCGAATAATTACAACACCAGAACTTCCACTTCCTCCAGCTTTTGAACCAGTATCAGTGTTTGCACCGCCACCGCCACCAGAGCCACGATTTGCTGGTGAAGCACTTTGAGCGTCATTGACATTTGTTCCAGACGCACCAGCACCTCCAATACCAGAGCCTCCAGATGCTCCTTGTCCACCGCCTCCACCAGCGTAATACAGTGCAGTACCAGAGATTGAAGATTGCAATCCTATACCCGCAGTATTATTACTTGCCGCACCACCTGCACCGCCACCGCCACCACCATAGTATGGACTACCGCCAGCACCTGTACCACCCGCATTGCCTTGACCAGAAGTGCCTGCACCGCCAGTTCTTTGATACCCACCACCACCGCCAGAACCACCACTAGCACCAGTAGAGCCTTGTCCTGCGCTACCTCCACCGCCTCCTGTGGAAGTAATTGAACTAAACACAGAATTAGAGCCACTACTGCCCGAATTTCCTTGTGATGATGCACCTGCGCCACCACCACCAACAGTTACAGTTAAAGAAACACCAGAAGAAACAGAAAATCCTGTTGCTGTTCTATATCCTCCAGCACCGCCTGCGCCTGCACCACCACTGTTATCATTACTATTACCACCACCTCCACCGCCAGCGACAACAAGATATTCAACTGTAGAAGTCTTAGTTACAAGTGAAGGCCAATTAGCCCTATTCACTTCTTGCTCGGACAGTGCCCAGATACCAGACGCTGCCGATGTGTTTGGCGTGTTCACAGTTCCGATGACACCACCATTACTTCTCTTTTCCATGTGTCACCTCAGAATGTGATGCTGCCTGTAGCAGTGAATTTGTAAGTTCTATATCCACCAGATACTGTGTATGTTGGTGAGCCTGTAGTGGATGTCGCTGCACTGTAGCTATCTGGATAGCGAATGATGACTACACCAGAACCACCAGCAGCGCCTGTCACAGAACTTTCTGAGCCAGCACCACCGCCACCTCCACCAGTGTTAGCAGTTCCAGCACTTCCGTTTGCTTCTGAATTTTGTTGCCCACCACCACCATAAGCGACACCAGCGTTAACTGTAGTGTTGCCAGTTAAAGGTGTTGCTGCACCACCGCCACCGCCTGCGTAATAAGTAGATGAACCACTAGGCCACTCAATACCGATACCAGAGCCATTAGCAACAGAGCCTGCGCCACCTGCACCGCCACCACCTGGTGCGGGAGTTGCATAAGCACCGCCTCCACCACCAGCATTGCCATATTGAGTAATCCCGCTTACGCCTGAATTTTGAGATGATTGAGTTGCGCTTCCGCCTGTTAAGTAAGAATCAAATCCAGTTCCTCCGCCTCCAGAACCGCCATTTTTGCCAGCGGTCATTCCTCCACGAGGGCCACCACCACCGCCTCCACCACCTTTTGTAGTCAAACCAAAAGCAGTAGTGTCTGAGCCAGTAGTACCAGAGTTAGAACTTCCAGAACCACCACCACCTATTGTGATTGTGTATGAAGTCGCAGCGGTTACAGCCCAAGTTGCTGCTGTTAGTGCGCCCCCTGCTCCACCACCACCTCCTCGTGAATCGCTACCACCTCCTCCGCCACCACCACCTGCAACAACTAATAATTCAATTGTTGATGGTGTTGTTACAACGGAAGGCCAAGCACTACCCTTCTTCGCAGTCGCCTGTTCAAACAGTGACCACACCCCTGATGCAACAGAGGATGTCGGGCTGTTCTTTGGCCCAATAACGCCTCCGTTGTTAATCATTAGGAGATTTCCTCATAAGAGCAGACAGCCTCAAGGTCACCAGTTGCGTTAGCTGTTAAACGCAAAGAGTCACCTTCCTCCAAGTAAATTGATTTACTAACAACATCAAGAGTTGCATCAGCAGGAACAACTACTGTATTAGCAAGTCGGTATGCTGTAGAACTACGATGCAAATCTAAAGTG
>Ga0247723_1000292_pt1 | contig 33712 bp, 61 predicted proteins | sample MSEWelMarce5H_FC_FD_189079 | JGI IMG/M metagenome (GOLD analysis project Ga0247723, IMG submission 189079) | Subsurface sediment microbial communities from gas well in West Virginia, United States - MSEEL Well Study Marcellus 5H_FC | ecosystem: Environmental > Terrestrial > Deep subsurface >... | reverse complement strand
GATATTGATGATGTGATTACGATTGGAGACGATGGACTGTGTGCAATCACCATTGCAGATGTGCATGCATGGTGTGTTGCCAATCCTCAATTATAGAATGCATCTCTTCGTGGATCAACAATCTACGACGAGGGACGTGCGATTCAACCGATGCTTCCTCGTGAACTTTCCGAGAATCATTGTTCACTCATCGCAGGACACGAACGTCTGGGTGTTTCACTCTACTTTGTCTGGGATGGTTCTGAATTGAAGACCCTTCATTTCCAACCGACTGTCATTGAAAACAATCAAACATTCACCTACGAATCCATCTATGAATCCCCCCATGCAAACACACTGCAAGCGATTGCATCCTATCTTGCAGGGCGCACGGTTACTGATTCCCATGAATGGATTGAGCAATTGATGTTGATGTACAATCAGGAAGCAGCACATCGTCTGCGTCATACAGGCAAGGGATTCCTGCGTACCCATACAGCACCGGATGTTGAAAAGTTAAAGCAATAGGAAGCCTTGGGCGCCGATGGAAAGTTTCTTGCCTATCAATCGGCACAGTATGGACCCGCATCCGAACCCCATCTTCATTGGGCGTTGGGATACGATCTGTAGTGTCATGCAACTTCACCGATTCGGCGATTTGCAGACATTGTGAATCAGGGAGTTCTTAAGGGAGCCAATTCTTGGGAAGGAAATGCGGATTTTCTGAACCAACGCCAGAAAGCTTGTAAGCAATAGGATCGGGATCTGTTCTTTCTCAATTCACTTCTGCGTCGTACGGAACGTAAAATTGAAGGCATTGTTGTTTCTCAGACTCGTGTGTGGGTTCCTACTTGGAAGAGGTTGATTTCATGTAAAAATGAAAATACCCTTGGAACACGAGGGATTCTGCAATAGTCCCTGAACTGGAATGAATCGTCATGGAAACGCAGAATGGTATTTAAATTCGTAGGTACAGACTATCCGGAATTACAATCCCCTTGAGGATTCGAGAAGGAATGTCCTTCATTTTTTCAATCATCTCAGTATCCTGCAGAAGTGTACACATTGAGATCCACTCCTCCACAAGATTCGCAAGTTTGAGCATGGCACGCACAAAGGTTCCCTCCTCCACTCCATGAAGCGTCCAAACCGGTTCGTCGGAATTCAGCCAATGACGAACCATCGAAATCCAATATGTGTGGAGTGCCCAGAAAGAGATGTCACTATGAATGGGTTCGGTTGTGGAATAGAGTTTTACAAACGTTCCCAGATCACGATAGGACTTTTCCAGATCCGCAGGCACAAATGCAGATTCTTCTTCGTGCGTTTCCAGAAACATGGAAAGCATACAGGTGATCTGTTCACCCGACAGATTCATAAACATACGACTCTCACAAGCCTTTGCAAGCAGAAGTGGATTGCCTTCATGAATCTCGGAAGCCAGAGTTCCTGTCATCGTCAGCCCAAAGTCATTCAGAAATCCCATCTCCTTGAGAAAGGCTGTGCGAGCGGTGATTTCGTAGGGCTCCAATTCCTATTCACGCTTCTATCCTTCCAGAATTCCAATATCGCGAAGTTTGTCTTTGCGAAGTTTGTGAGTTGCCCATGCAGATTCCCACTGAGGACCGATGTGAGTATTCTTCCACTTTTCGAGTTTCTGTTGGAATCCACGGCGTTCTGCATTGACAGTTTCTATCATTCCCCTCTCCAGCTGTTCACGGATTTCACACTGAGTTGTCTTAAACTCATCCAGATGAGGAAAGGTCGATCGAATTTCATCCAGTTGTCCTTCCACATCAGCCAACATCTTCTGCCGTTCCACCATGTAGAAGGTGTGAGGCAGGATGGATTCGGAAGCATGTGTCGTCGAGAGGATGTAGGAATACCCCAGATCCATTCGAGAGTGAACTGTGGCTGTATGACCTGTCATCATAGCCTTCACATTTTCAAAGGATTCCGGTTCACGATCCGGAAGATAGAAGACCAATCCCTGCGTATCCTTGCCACGACGACCGGCACGACCTGCCATCTGCGTGTACTCGGAAGGATACAGAACACGGAATCCATCCGTTGCATCATCCCGCTTCTGATAGGAAGTGAAGATGACAGTCTTGGTAGGCATATTAAGACCCACCGCAAAGGTTTCGGTTGCAAAGAGAACCTTCACAAATCCCTTTGCAAAGAGAATCTCGATCATCTCCTTGAGAATAGGAAGCACACCACTGTGGTGAAAGGCAACTCCCTTCTCCAGAAGAGGAAGCAGACGAAAGTACTGTTGCGTTGCCTGAACATCCGGATAGCGATGCAGATGCTAACTCAGAATATGACGAACTTCCGCAGACTCTGAGGAATCCAGAAGATGGGTATCCACAAGAGATGCCTATTTCTCACAATTCTTGCGAGAGAAGACGAAGAAGAGTGCCGGGAGTTGTTCCTTGCTTTCCATCGTTCGGATCATCTCATTCATTCGAAAGGTGAAACTGTGATCGCGTGAGGTACGCTTCACAACCTGTTCATCGATACGATTCTTAACAGCTTCGGTATGTTTGCGAGCTTCGTCCTTTGCATTCTTTTCCGATCGAATCCATGCCTTCTACGCTTCCGGACGAAACACCTCCTTTTCATCCATGACCACTGCTCCATTCGGAAGATGATGAATGAGAGGGACCACACGGTACGTCGTTGAGATCAGATGGAGAGGAATCTGCTTGAGATCACCCAGCCATTTTGCGAAGATTTCCGGTTGATACAGAGTTGCCGAAAGCAGAACCAGTTGGATTTCACGAGGAAGAAGTGTCAGACATTCCTCCCACACCTTTCCACGATCGGGATCGTTTATCTAATGAACTTCATCAAAGATCACAGCTTCCACATTGTCCAGTGAAAGACTCGCAGAGAGACCAATGCTTTCGGTGTCAGTGCCTCGCTTGAAGAGAAGATTCCGAAGAAGCTCGGTCGTCAGAATGACAATATCCGCTTGGGGTGCAAACTTAATATCGCCCGTCATAATTCCGACACGACCCGGGTACATCTTCTTGAGATCATGAAACTTCTGATTGGATAGAGATTTGATAGGTGTGGTGTAAAACACACGCTTTCCCTTCGCAAGTGTGTGTTGGATTTGGTATTCGCCGACAAGAGTCTTTCCCGAACCGGTCTTGGCGGTTACGAGAACATTCTCTCCTTTCTCAATCGCCGAACAAGCATGAATCTGAAAGGGATCCAAAGGAAACCCAAACGGATTCACAAATTCCGGAAGGGGGGTCGAGTGCGTGATTACCTTGAGCATTGTGTTAGTCTTTTAGAGAACCGATCTCGAAAGTCCGTTTTGCGTTCAGGTTTTCAGAAGGGTCTCTTCATCACAAACAAATGTCCGATTTAGTTGGCATTGACCTTTTAATTAATGGAGGTTCGGGTGACTCGGGTCTTCCCAATCTTGAAACCATTGATCTTCCCACCGTGAATTTTGATGAGGCTCCGGCTCCCCGTATTGTGCCTTCGATTGAGTCAGTCGGTCCGACACAGACATGGGAAGGTGTCCAGAATCTCAATGCCGAACCGTTTCTTCCTTCGGGAGGTGGGGGTCGTCGTATGAATGAGGAGTTGGTCATGAAGGAGAAGTATGAGATTCTTCGCAAGTTTGAGCGTCTCTCTCGTCTCGGTGTTCCGATGCGCAAAAAGTTCACGATGGATTCGCCCTTGGAGGAGATGAAGATGGAACTTGAGTTCATTAAGAAGGAGAAGTCGATGGACCAGACGATTCAGCAATTCTCGGAATGGTTCGTGACGGGTATGGGTGGTATGGAATGGGCTTCTAAGAATGTTCCCCTCGTGCAGGCGTTTGGGTTGAAGTTAGATGGTCTTTCCGAGGCTGCCCAGATGAAGGTCGGTGATATGGAGGAGGATTTTGAGGAGTTGTATGAGTTATACGGCGACAAGATCAAGATGCACCCTTTGGTTCGTATCCCGATTCGTACTTGCATGATGGTCTACATGGTTCATCTTACGAATCAAATGGTTGCCAAGGCTCCGGTCCCGAACATTGATCAGGTTCTTCGTTCCAACCCGGATATTGCTCGTCAGTTGGCGACGGCTGCGATGCAGCAGCAACAAACCAATCTCAAGCAGCAGATGGCGGCTCCGGCACCTCCTCCGTCCAATCCTCTTGCAGGGATTGCCTCGTATATGGGAAGTATGATGCCGCCTCCGCCTCCGCCTTCGGCGATGAAGCCCACCACGATCAAGTCACCCGTACGTCTCCCCAAGCCCCAGCCGGTTATCGCACCGCCTCCTCCGGTTCGTGAGATGAAGGGACCGGAGATTCCGAGTGACATCAATGCGCTCTTGGAGAAAGTGAATTCGGGAGTGGAGTCGAAGAGCGTGAAGTTGTCCACACCCAAGAAAGGAGGGTCTACAGGCAAACACTCAGTGAGTATTAAACTGTGATGGAAGAACTTGAGTTTATCGATCGTATCTTGACACTGGCGCGGGATGCACCGGATATGAGACACCGTATCTTTGATTTCCATACACGGTTGGATGTGCTTGCCCAACGAGCCAAAGATGAAAAAAACACAGCCATGATTCTCAAGATTGCACAAATCCGTGTGAATCATGCGATGACCTATTCGTAGATAAAATCGATTCAAAGCAAAAAACCTTGGTAGGATATTACATCCCCAAATCTTTCTGCACCAACTCCCAAGTTGGAATAAGTTCATCATCCGAATCCTAATTCTTGCACTGCACTTGCAGAACCATCAAACAGACCCGAAGTGAACGTTTCTTTTCTTCACAAATTGCCTCGATTTCGATGGGATCATCCACACCGAAATCGATCGAATTAAAGTGTTCCAATGTCTACTTAAGATAGACCGCTTTCTGAAAGAGTTCCCAAATACGTGTGGAACTCATGTTGTTTGAAGTTAAATTCATTCAATTGGATCAAATCCATTTTGCAGTAAAAAGTGCCCAATATGACGGGCGTATTACAAATCAATCAATCCGCGGGACCACAGCCAGAATGCTGGGTCCAAGCACAGAACGAATCTAATCCCGTTCATGAATGACATCCAGTGCCGAGAACGTGATTTCATCGTCTTCATTCTACGTGATCGCATGTGCAATATTGTACATTTCCCACATGGATGAACCAATCTCGAAATTCCAATCCTGCTTCTACTATTTTGGAAGCTATGTTTCAATAAACTAAATTTGAGAATCAAGAGACGCAGCCATCATACGGGCAAACGCCATTTCGGTTTCCTCCATGGAAAGCTCCATTTGTATCACACATCCATATCTATGCTAAAAAAATTCCATTTTGCAGTAAAAAATGCCCAAATATGACGGGCGTATGTCAAATGTCTTACGCACCCACCGTCGCTTCCCATGCCTCGATCGTCCCGAATGTGTCGAGGACGTGCTGGAGGCGCTTGGGGTGAAACGCGGCGGCGATGATGCTCTCCTTGAGAGAGAGCTTCTTTTCAATGACGTCCGTAATCATACGGACTGATTCCTTTTGGGAGCGTGTAAAGACACGAATGTAACTATTCTTCTTGTTTGTCTTGATGTGGTCTACGATTGTCGTGTAGTCTTCAGGGACCATCCATTCCAGAAAGGACTGGACCCCCTCATCGAGATCGCGATTGTTATTCTTTTTATAAAACTCATCCTGGATGCTATCCATAGCCATCCGGGTAAACTTGTACTGAAGATCCTTGCACGAATTCTCCTCGTTCTCCTTGAACGGGTTGGTATTCGATTCCGAATACATGTCAAACGTATTATCATCGTCGTCTTCCGACGAGATAAACCAGTTTTGGCTCATTTTTCTCTTGAAAGGACAGTTTTTACTTATCTCATTTTCTATCGCAAAAAAATCCATTTTACTTCCGACGACGTCCTCCCTGTATCATACTGCTGGGATACGGTGAGATCAGATTCGAAAACCATTGACCTATGTTCAATTTCTAAAATTGACTTCCAATACCTGCGGATACAAAAAATAGAACAACGAACACAACAAACAAGACCACTACAGCTATAACTACAATTCCTCCTATTTTTAAAAAGCTTACAGCATTCGCTGCTGTTTGTTGACCACATGTTTGTAATGTTGCATTCGGATTCAGGATATTACAAGGATCTCCATTGGGTGTACCTCCTGCAGCGATACAGTTATCTTTATTCACAAACATACTTGAAATGTTACAAGGTCCTGTATTGGAAGTGATTGCATCTTCTTTGGCTTGTTTGCATAACCAAGTTGAAGTGTTTGGATTCATCAAGTTGCAAGGATCGTTGTAATAATAGGAACCCGACCCTCCACCGGCTAATTGACAAGCTGCATAGCTTGAATTTGGATTGGATAAATCACATGCAGGTGGAAGTCCACTCATTTATTACTTCACGTAGAAAGGGTATGCAAAAGCAGCCACCACAATCAAAAGAATTGCCTAATCGAACCACCGAACAATCTTCTGCTATTTGATGGGAAGAGCCTCCTATTCTTTGCGGTAGCGATCGGGTTTGAAGGGCATCGACAACCAACCAAACAAGGTAGGACGCAAACGATACTCATCATTACAATCCTACAACTGATCCTACCAAGCCATCAGAATCTATGCTGTGATTCCGAGCAAGACATTGGCGACTACACGATGCGCATACGCTTTGGGATGGGGTAACCAATACACTCCCAACACAAACCCTGTAAAAGCCAAACATTTGGGATTCAAATAGAGAGGCGTTCCAAAGAGACCACCACCCATTTTATCTATGAACGAGAGAAGCTCCGAACCATCCTTCCAACCAAGAGATAGCCCAGAAGAATATGTCCGACACGGACCATTGCTAACCGACGTCCCAATCGCCAAATACCGTCTTTCGAAGAACTGCAGCCCAGACCCCTGCGAAAGAAGGTGATGTGAAAAATCCTGCAAAGATTCCAGCCAGAATCGTCACAAGATCGGAGTTCATATTAGGTTATCCCACCGAAATTTCATGAATCCTGACATTCCATTCATATCATGTTCCATTTTAATGTCTACATATTCCTTCCGAATTTCTGCAAAGAGATCCGGAATGAATTTCCAATAGTACATTTCATTCACACTACAACTGAATGATTGATGACCCTCAATTGCATTGCTTAAAATAGACTTCACAATGTAAGGTCCGTATTTTTCAATCAACTGCTTTCGGAGATTGTCATCAGTATCGGGTTTGAGATTCCGGAGTTCTTCGGCTGTGTAGGGCATTTGTTTGTTCACGAATTTTGGATGTAAACTCCCTTCTCATAAAAGTTGTAGGTCGGATGGTATCCTCCCTTCTCGGACTTTGCAAAGATTTCGACACGAGACTTGGGATATTTCTTGGATGCTTCAATGGCTTCTTCTTTCGAAGTCTACAGAATCAGATCCTCCCATTCCGCTCCAGGTACAATCAGCATGTAGAGTTCCATGGTTTACTCTTGTAGGATTGAAAGTTATGTAATCCATTTTAGAGTTTCTTCTCCCATGACATCATCGTAAGAAACGAAAAATTAGTTTGGTCAATTAAATCCTGCAATACATCATCCGTAAAGTATTCACAAGGTTTGTCTTTCAAGTCGAGAGTCTTTTGAATTTCTTTGGCTTTTTCCTATCGTTCTTGGTTCTTGATGGGATAGAATCCAAAGTATTTCTCATACCATGTTTGACCCTATTTAAAAAAGTGCATCAATCCTAACTGAATCTTTTTACCATTGCAGAGTACCGTAGATTTATCCGTGAGTTGAACTGTTGTAGCTCCATTGTCTTTCATCAATTGAAATGCAAAATTCATCATATCTCGTGTTTCCGATCCTCGTTTCATATTGCCTTCGATAACACAGCGAGGATCCTATTCAATCGAATCGAGTACTGCAATGGTGTCATCCTTGCTCAACACAATATTTAAACACGGACGATCTGGATTCCAAATTAAGACACGCAAATCATACTCATCTTCATCAAATTGAACTTTGTATTTTCCAATGGTTGTAGAATCAGAATAACCACCTCCACGATAGTTACGCATTCTTCCCAGATGATAGAGAGAACTCATCATGGAAGAATGATATTTTCGTAATGACATTTGTGATTCTATGTCGTATTCTTTAAAACGCCGCATAAGCAGGTGCATCGACCGTTCCCTTCAATCCTGCATTCGCACGGAGTTTTGCATCCCCCTGATTTTCCATGCCTTCTTTGGCATACACGGATCCACGGAACAACCCACCTGCCAACACCACAAACGCAGCCGTTAAGAGCATCGAAACGACCAGATCTCCGGTTCCCATCTAACAGGCACCAAAGATCGCAAGTCGGCGGACAATGATCTATTGTTGGTATTCATCGTCATTCGAACTCCATTCGTGAGCAATGAAACGACTTCCAATGTTCACGGTCAGAATCAACAATCCAGTTAACAAAGCTTTGGTATCAAGCATCCTTGCTTAGAAGGCTGAAAAATGTTCCTTACCTGCCGATGTGGGTTTGGGAGCCAACGGTCCAGCCGGAGGCGGTGTCTTCACCGACTTGCCCGCCGCTTGAGGGACACGGTCGCCCTTCTTCTGGTTGAGGAGAGAATTGAGCATTCCTGTGATGGCAGGGCTGGGGATCCCCGAGGCAGTCGGTTGCTTCTTGACAGGGGTCTGTTCCTTGGCATCCAAATACTCAGTCACCGGACCCGACGAAATCAAATAGGCAATCGCTGCAAAGAAGGCAAGGATAAAGCTAAACGAAGTCGCAAGATACAAAACCAGCAAGAGAACCAAAGCTTGTCCAACCGGATTGTTCAAAATTGTTTGTACAAAAGCCGGAGGGGGGTGCGAGAAAAAGGCTATCTACGCAATCAAGCCCACCAATCCAACAATCTCTGTTTGGGAAAGCTTCATTTGTTGAACACACTGTTAATTTTTCTATGCGTGTTCACAAGTGGGATGAATACCCAATACTCCAGCTTGGAGGAAGTCTGGGGAACTTCCTTCCCGAAGAAAACACCGATGTCATCCAAAAGTCACGTCAATACACCCCCTCGGGATCCAGAACGGGAAGGGCGCATCTTTCCCACACCCGTTCATCGTACAGCGGCTGCGGTGCAAAAACATCGCAAGACGATTGATGATTTATCGACCACTTTACCGATTGTCAAGACGGATGAGGAAGCAACTTCCAATTTTGCACCCGCACGTGTTCAGGGAACAAAGGAGCATTTCACATCCACAAAAAGTGGATACTCCAATCCGTAGGTTCCAGTGGATGTGGGTGCTGACTTTCCGTATGCACCCCCGAATTTCCAACAGGAAGCGTTGGAAATCAAACTCAATCGGATTCTGCGTATGATTGAGCAGAACAAGACGGGTTAGGAAACACCGGGATCGCAGGATATGATGTTGTAGGTATTTACGGGAGCCTTCTTCTTATTCACGTTGGATACCTTTGTGAATTTGGGACGTCGTATGGGTTAAAAGGAAAAACCCTTTCGGGCTGTTTTTTTTGTTTTTTTTGTTTTTGTCATGCACTGTAACCGCAACGAAACTGTACCATAAACTGTAACCAACTCACTTGCTCGTGTTGACGAGCGTCCCGTCCGCGTGGACGCGGTGAGCATTTTCGCACACGCCCTTCTCGGCGCGTGCGCAGAACGGGTGCTTGACACCATCGTGCCAGCAGTGGCGCGCGTTCTTATCCATAAGGACGACGACCGGTGTCGTCTCCTTCTTGACCTCCGACGAGACGAAGCCATCGGCATCCGTCGTCGTAGTCGTAGTCGTGGTCTCCACGTAGAGGGTAACCTCCACGGGAGCCGTCTTGATGACCGGCGTGTGCTTGCACGCCGATCCGAAGTGGCAGCCCGCCCCAAAGCGGGGGCAGACCTTCCCGGACTTCACAGTCTCCGGGACGACTGGACGAGCCGCCTCAACGGCGCACTCATCTCCGACAACCTGCGCGAAAGTCGCGCGAGGAGCGGGTTCCGCAGGCGCCATGCGCACCTTGCGGAGTGCCTTCGCCAGAACATCCGGAGAAAGGCGCGAAGCGATGTCCATCTGGGACTCCTTCGGGAGATCCTGGAGCGTATCCAGAACCGAGTAGTCCTCTGCCTTCCAGACATTGGACACCGAGACCGCCTTGGGAGGCTCCTCGGGTTCCGTGACCGCCTTCGGCTCCACGGTAATATCCCCCCAAACGAGGGACATGTCGTTCATCTCGATGATCGGGAGAACAGGGTTGGACATCTTGAAATTTGCTTACGCGTAGAGCGATAGGGCATAGGATGTACAAAGTACACTCATCCACATTTTTATCGCAAAAAAATCCATTTTTCATTTTCCGAAGATTTTGGGTAAAATTCGACGAAACCGAGCCGCTTCATTTGCAAACCGCGAATCCGTGCTGGTAGAGAGTGAATACGCACAGGAGGCTAATGTAAAGAAATCGACAAACATATCTACATTCATTTCATCTTTGGATGCCTTAATTTTGGATGCATCCAAATTGTGAATTCCCGCCGAATCACCTAACATACTCTTTTCGGTCAACACCGGCTAATTCGGAAACTTCTTACTCCACATGTTCAGAAAGAAAGGGTCATCACCAACCACCACCAAATTCTTCTGCGACATCACACCATTCATGACCAATCGTGCAATGAACCGTTGAACACCCTGAATCTTTTTGGCTTCATTCGGAAAACGATCCGTTCCACGCAGATGAATTCCCCATGAATTCTTCAGGTTCTATTTGCGTTCACGCTCTTCGACTTTCTGAATAATACGCGTGTCAATGACACGCAATGTATTGGCAATAAAATCCGGATTATCCTAAAAGTAACGAAACCCTACATTGGAAAAGACAATCACGTCTTCTTTACGATCTTGCATGCTCATGATTTCTTTCGAAATATCCAAGTTGTTTCCTTTCGGCATTGAACTATGAATTTCCACAATATCTTGATTAAACGGACGTTTCAGATTCTCTTTCCAAAAGGAAGGAAACTACGAAGCATTCTCAGGAATTGCATCCAAGGATGGAATGGTCTGCATATTCACCAGCTGAAACTACGTGTAAAAAGATTCCGAACCATGAGAGAAGATTGTATCCGTCCAATCAACCTACAATGCACGATTCGTGTTCAAGCAATAGGCAATCGCCATCTTTAAAGATTCCAGACGATCCCCAAATCCCAGATATCCTTTCTACACGAGATATTTCATGTTTGAATAATAAAACACAATGTATTCTCCTGCTTTTGTCGAGTATTTAGGTACGGCTCTCCTTATCTCGGCGGTTGCGTTTGCTACGAATCCACTCTGGATCCCTGCGGTACTGGGTGTTGCCATCGCTCTCGGCGGACGTATCTCGGGCGGACACTTTAACCCTGCGGTCACAGCCTACCAACTCTTTCAAGGCAAGATCAGCCAGAATCGCGCCCTTGTTTACATCATTGCGCAGATTGCGGCAGCCTTGACAGTGGGTGTTGCGCGGAATGTTCTGTAAAGATAATGGAACGATCCAATCCAAAACTTTGGGAACGAATTAAGACCAAAGTTTTGAAAGGAGACAAGGGTGGATTACCGGGACAATGGAGTGCACGCAAAGCCCAGTTGGCTGTGAAGTTGTACAAGGATCAAGGTGGAAAGTACAAGGGTCGTAAATCGGCGAAGAATGCTCTGCACCAATGGACGGTTCAGGATTGGCGTACCAAGACAGGATTACCTTCCTTAATGACAGGAGAACGGTATTTGCCTGCGAAGGCGATTAAGGCATTGTCTCCTTCGGAATATCGCAAGACATCCCGTCGCAAACGGTCTGCAATTCAGAAGGGAACTCAATTCTCCAAACAACCCCGAGAGATTGCACGGAAGACCCGCCGTTACAGAAAATGGATTTAACAGACACTACTGCAGAGTAAGTCAAAACCATGGCGACCCTCTTCCATTATCCGAAGAGTCATAGTCTCATTCTCACCGCGAAGGTAGAGAAGGATTGGACTCATATGCCCCATTAGCAAATGGGGAAAATTGAAGACGATTGTTGCTGTGTTTATGTTGAATCACCGGATGTAAAAAATCCCGAAGTGATGTTTGATACCCATCATTAGGAATCACTTCCCAACGATGAACGTCAGGCTCGGTTGGAGCAATAGCACAGATTTGTAGAGGATTCCATGGAGACATTTCTTGAAGACATTCTGCAAGTCGGCGAAACCGTTCACTTGGTGTTTGGATTTCATGTCATTTAGGAACACATAAGCATCCACAAGGATTCGGAATCTGAATTTACAGTGACACAGTACGGCGGTTAATTGAAACCGCTTTTTTTACAGGTCTTCACACAAATGAGCACCGCCTATAATTAGAACGGGTTTTTGGTGGCTCCTTCGAAGCCGTCGACAGGCATCCGAACGATTAAGAAGACGATCTACATTGATTCGGGGGATCGTGATACAGTCAAGTATCCTCGCAATGGTGAATAGGTTATCTATCTTCCTCGTGTGTACGAGAATGTCGTTTCCATCCGCTTGAAGGGTGCCGAGTTTCCGATCTTCAATACGACAAATGTGTTCAAGTATCAGAAGAATCCATCCGGTGGCGGACCACCCGCGGGAGTTGCAATTACAGGGGTTCCGATGTATTTCTTCATCAACATGGAAGGCTTGAATAAGTGCGATGAGACAGCCCCTAAGGCGGATCGTTCCACCTTTACGGATCACGTCTTCGCAAAGATTCAGATTCCGGATGAAACCAATCGTATCATCTACAGTGAAGATTCGGGACCGACCAACATCAATGTCTACTATCCTCCGATTGGAAAACTGGATCGTTTCTCAATCCAACTCCGTACACATTTGCAACATGATTCTTCCAATCAATTGGTATCCAATGGCTCTTACATCTACTGGAATACAGGTGGTGATCATGGATTGACGTTTGAGATTGAAATACTGGACAATGCTTTCAATGCGGCGTCTTCGTTTGAGACACGCATGCCGAATGATGTCGGCTTTGGACAGGGTTGTTAAAAATGGATTCATTCATTCGTAGAATAGGATGTGTGAAATTTGAAGATGAAGTTCTTTCGCAAGATCAACTGGGACTCGCCTTCGGCTTGGAAGCAGATGGGAGTTCGAGACACTCCGTAGTGCGGATTCTGTGGACATTCCACAGACAACAAACCGTATTGCAGTGAAAAACATCGTCTTCAGCAAATTCTATTAACACATGGATGGACTCAGGAACTGGCGCGTGCAATTCGCATGGTTTCGTGAGTCCGGTTTTTTCTTTGAAAATGAATTTCCTTTTTTGCGAATGCCAGACAAGCAAATGGCGCTCACATTGCAGGGATACCGGTTCTCAAAACAGAACCTGAACAATGTTTCCGAAATCAAAGCTCGTCTCACAGTTCGTCCGTAGATTCCTTCCGTATTTGTGAAACCTCAATTTGTTCCCAAATACAAAGTCTTTCAAGAATCGGAAGAATATCTGTAGGCTCCGAAACACTTTGGAATCACTGAATGGGGTCCGTTCCAGTCAACAACTCGGGAGGTTCCTCCAACACCCGATCAGTACTGGGAATTTGCAGGATCTCTTCGCCCATCGCAAGAACCGGTGATTGATTCCTTTCTGAAACCGGTACCGCATGATGGTGTGATTTCACTCCAAACGGGTGGGGGGAAGACCGTTTGTGCTCTCAAGATCGCATCCGTCCTCAAGCTCCCAACGCTCGTCCTTGTCCACAACACCTTCCTGCGTGACCAGTGGGAGGAACGGGTCCGAGCTTTCCTTCCATCCGCTCGGATTGGGCGCATTCAAGGGGAGACAATGGATATCGAGGACAAGGACATTGTCATCGCCATGCTTCAAACACTCGCTCTGAAAGACCATCCGCCGCGTACTTTTGCAAGGTTTGGACTCGTAATCGTGGATGAGTGTCATCACATTGCATCCGAAGCCTTCTCGCAGGCTGTTCCGAAGATCACGTCGAAATACATGCTGGGTCTGTCCGCCACACCGGAACGTAAGGATAAGCTTATGCACGTGATTCATTGGTTTCTGGGTCCTTTACTCTATAAGTCAGATACCGGCGATAAAATCGATGAGCAGGTTCGGGTGGAATACTTTGAATTCCCTGGAGACGAAGTTCTCAATGATATCATCTATACCAATACCGGTGTCATGTCTACAGCACTCATGGTGAATAAACTCGCTGCCTCCGAACCTCGTACCAAACTCCTTGTAGAGATTCTGGAGGATGTGATGGAAGAAAAAGGCAGACAGATGTTGGTTCTCTCGGATCGTGTGGATCATTGCAAGTCCATCTTTGAAACCTTACCCGAACCCATTCGTGAACAGTCCTGCATTCTCGGGCGGGATACTCCGGCAGCCAAACGTTCGGAATGGACCGCCACCAAGCGAATTCTCATTGCAACGTAGCAGATGTGCAAAGAAGGCTTCGACGTGGCTACACTGAATACACTTCTGATTGCAACGCCTCGTCCCGATGTCGATCAGATTGTAGGTCGCATTCTTCGTGTGGATAAAGCATCCCGAACCATTCATCCGTTGATTCTGGATGTGGTGGATGTTCCCTTTCGTCGTCAGTTTCAGGAACGTCTTCAACTGTAGAAAAAAAGGAACTATTCCATTCAGAAGATGGAGATTTAATCAACAATTTGCATATGCTTCAGTGCAGGAAGTGCGATTAGAATCTGATTCTTCAGAAATTCAAATCGCTCCTCGATTCCAGATGTATAACCAAGAAACTTGTTGTTCTGCTTTACTGCAGCTGTAGTGATCTCACGACACTGCAGAATGATCTCATTACGCTTTTCACGTGTGATTGTGTTTCCTGCCAGAATCGTCATTCGAAGATTCTGGTAGGCAAGTTCCATCTTTGTAACCATTTCAGTTGCAGTGAGAGTCATTTTGTTATCTTGCCATTCTCAGTATTTTGGATTAACAATCCGTTTTTATACAATCTAATGCATCGGGTAGTGATCCAGAATCTGCTGAAGAAGAGACTGGACGTGCTGTAAAATACGATCATTCGAAAGAGAACGAACCGGAAGCATCACTGTAGGAACTCCAGGAAACGTGATCTGAACATGACTCTACGGATCCGTATCTGCCGAAAGCAAATAGAGAAGACCATCGAGGAATGTAAGAACTTCATCCGAATCCTATACATGATTCCAACGATCGCGTGTTCCTTCACGATAGACAACCAGATAGGAATTACGCACCTGACGAGGACGAATCAGAACCACATCATCGGGGCGTCCTTCGCGAATGAGATGAATCTGAATGGAGTCCATTTGGATTCTCTTCGAGTTGAACTCTTAAATTCCATCACCCCCATCCTATGCAAACGCATTGTAATCCCCATCCTCGTTGTTCTCAATCCGATCCGCACGATCTCCCTAATCACCCTAATCCACTTCCATGAGATCTCCGTCGGCATTCTACGGCAGATCTCCATCTTCGTAATCACGTGTCACATTTCCACCCTCAGGGTTGGCAAGATCCTCTTCTTCATCAATGTCCAACATCTCTTCCGGAATCTTGTATTCCCGTGCAAACATCTCACGATCTGCATTTGTGATGATGTACGGAGCCAAGCCAATATCCAACAGACGCTTCACATTCTCACGCTCCAAGTCCGTCTTGGAACGCATAATCGACTTGAAGGTTTCACGCTCCCGTGTCTCAATGCGCTTGTCCTCCAACAACGCTGCCTCCTTCGAAATCATAAGCATACGGAACGTCAGATCCGACTTCACCTTCTCGTTGACAATCCGAACCCATCCTGCATTCTCCTTGATAAAATTCAAGATCTCAAAGAACCAACCCTTGGACATATCACGCACCAAAGCAGAGGATTCCATCGTATTCAACAATACGAGGTGCTTCTGAAATTCGGCTAATTTTGCAACCGGTACAACTTGGGAGACTACATCCAAAATATGAGATGAAACTTGCAAAAAAGCCACTCCATCCGCTTCCTTCACAAAGTCTGAAAATCCTGTGAATGTCTTCGGAAGACCCAACCCCACACGACGACGAATCTCTTTTGTATCCTCTTCCTCCAATGCCACACCTGTGCGAATCCGATTCACAATTTCCAACTACCGAGAGGGTTGAATCGAATCGGCTAACTTGACCTCCTCTTGCGTCGGGCTGGGAGGTAACTTCATTGTCCATACCGCAGAGGTGCGCGGAATTTCACAGAGTGTAGGGAACTCTTCCTTCGCTTTCAATTCGGTGGGTGTCTAAGTTAATTTGGTTTGGGGGAGAATCGGAAGTTGAATCGCATTTACATCCACCTCCTCTGGAGGCTCTTCCTACCGTTCCGCAGCCGTCACTAATTGAGCCGCAAAACGGGGTTTGATTTGCTTGTCAATCAATGTGAGAACAGCCGTCTTCGTTTCCTTTGTCTTGGTGGATAAACGTTGAAAGAATCCTGCAATGGGTCCTTCAAAACTAAACGGAAACTGATCGTACGATTCCTTCAACACACCCAACACACTATCGGTGATTGCCGATTTCTCTTTCTCTGCAGTATCACGAGGGAATCCACCCATACGGAACGGACGATTCCCAAAGGTACGAGTCGGAATCAGAAAAGGATCGTGAATCTGAAGCAACACAATCACAGCACCCACACCCACAAATCCGGAAGCCATTTCACGAAGTTTCTCAGACACACCTGCATTTTTCTTGGTTTCCGCGTCCTCACGAATCTATTGCAATACGGGTAACAATTGCCCTTCTTGAGGAATCACACCCACCAATGAAAGAGTGAGATAGACAATCGCTTCCCCTGCATTTCGAAGATCAAACAGTTTCTTTAACTCGAGAAGAGAACTGTTGAATTCATTTACGTTTGATTTTCCCTTGCTGACACCTTCCTTTAAAGATTCAAAGTGAATGACTGGTTTTTCATCATCAAAAGCAACATTCATCATCAGAACATCGTTATTGATGGATTGACTGCAGTAGCGACACACACGCTGTCCATCAATCGAATCGGTCCATTCGTCCTAAAACTTGAAACGATCCTTTTCAATGGCATTCCGAAGGACTTCTAACGTGTGTGTGCAGACAACAAAGGAATCCGCAAGATCCTACTATTGACGATTCTCTAACTTCAGATCGCGCACTAAAATATCAATTGCATCGGCTTTGTCTTCCGGATCGCGTTCCTCATCGTTCAGAATAGCCATTACATCCCGATAGCGTTCGGATTCACGAATCGGTTCAGAGGTTTCCTATTTGGGAGGTTCTACTTTTTGAGATACAATTTGGAACTTCTTGAGTTCAAGAATGTGTTGACGTGGCAGATCCGTCTCCAAACTCTCCTTCCAAGGAAGACGCCCTTGGGAGAGTACCTTACGCTCCTGTTGAATCTAACCAATCGGCACACAGTTTCCACCGGTAAAGTAGGCAAACTTGTCCCCATTCGGAGCCTTTACTTCCTTGGTTCCTTCATGACGAAACAATCCACTCTGCAAGAACGTATCAAAATCACCCGCCAAGTTCATACAATCTTCCGGAGTTGCAGAGGGTGTGATAGGAGGCGGTGTTTCACCCACCGGAGAGACCGCCAACAATCCTGTTTTACTGGCTTGACTGATGAGGATTTGAGTCAATAACCGTCCACCGTCCACTTGCAGAGATAACCAAGTACGGGGATGCTATCCCGATGCCCAAGGAAGTGAATAGGATTGTGTAAGAACAGTCGATGGAGCGGGTTCCGACTCACTCTTGGGAAATTCAACCGAGAGGACGTTGGGTGTGCCTGTAAAGGCTTCGACGGAAGGGAACTTCACTTTCCAGATGGAGTATGGAATTTGCGAGAAACGAACATCCTATAACTTGAGATACGGGCGAGCCTCTTTGTAGGGATCAAACGACACAGGGATTGCATGATTCATGATCGCCTCAATACCCGGGAAAACTTCATTCAGCTCCAAATCCGTCATAAACGACGAAGGTGCCCCCGATTTCAAAAAAGGGTGTTCCATCATCGGATTCGGAATTTCGAGAGGACGTTGTTCCAAACGGTACCCAATGATTCGCAGGGCATCGGCTGTATTCGCCATGGGTTGTCCATGCACCTCCAAATTCCCATCATCGCGAATGATTGTTTTCGTTCGCTCGTAGGATGTTAAACCACGTACCCCCTTTTCACCTTCCTCATTCACCAACTCGGAACGTTCCGTCAATGGACGACCCTTCTCATCGGAAGGAACCTATGGTTTGGGAAGAGAACTCAACATCTGCGGGTAAAAATTGGGGGTTCCCTACCGTTCAGGGGTAAACAGAGGTTGCCATTCAGTCTTGTAGGGGAATGCACGATAGGTAAACTCACCCTAAATAGGCTTAATCCAATCGACATGCACAGACTTTCGCGAGAGATCAATGACAAAATCTGTATCTGTCACGTGGATGGTACGTTCATAGGCTAATTTGATCCGATCGACTTCGCGTTCGAGCAACTTGCGATCGCGGGATGTGATCTTGAGTTTCTTGGGGAGTGCCTTCTCAAAGTAATCCTGCAATTGCTCATCCAAAGTAAAATACCGAAGTTCCAGCGGTTTCTGGATTGCCTCTTCAAAGTCATCGTAGGTTTCAAGGACTTGGAATTCGGTGGCGGGGTCAAATGTGAGAATATCACTCATTCCTTGTCTACTTTGTCACAATATTCATTCACAGCCTGTAGAGCGTTTGCAAGAACCTCCTCGGGATTCTTTGAAGTGTGAAATCGAAGTACCAGATTGGGAAGCAGAGGGTGGGGAATATCCTATGCGATGAACTCGGTATCTTCATTGTAGTAGATCACTTCCTGAAGGAGTGCACCCATTGTGTGACCCCCGTGAGGGAGCTTCACATGGTAGGAACCCTTCTCGGACTCGCGTGTAATGTTTTCCTTGGCTTCCGTGATCCATTCGGTTACCTGCTTTCGGAGAGTTTGGACTGTCATCTTGAGGAGTTCGCGGGGTGGAATGACTCCGATACTCTCAATCTTCATATCAATCCAAGTCGGGCGACCATTCTCATCCACGTGGTACGACCGCTGAATCTGAAAGGAATCAAAGACACGAGGATCATTTCCCTGCTTCACCCATTCCTCACGATGGCGCTTCGCCCGTTCTGGATCGACACGGTAGGATGTCGTTGCAAGACAGACGTTTGAAACACCGGAGGTCTCAATCGCAAGACGTGCCTTAACATGCACCTGCTCCTTGGGTGCGATACGAAGGAAGAGCAGAGGTGTATCCAGATCCCGATCGTTCATAAGAATATGTTCACGACCCGAAGTCACCACAAAATCCGACGTGTGAATGTCACGTATCTTCTCTTCCGGAAGAATCCGAAGTTCAATTTGAGCATCCCGAATAATTCCCGAATCGGAAGGCTTCACATTGACAGGAAGCATCTCCACACGGTGCTTCAACATCTCGTGGGGCATCTGGGTTGTATTTTCAAGAATTTGAACATCGCGAACGCAAACGACAGGAAGACCCGACAGGAGTGTCCGACGGATTCCATTCACAAAGGCAACCGGGAAACTGTGAAACTCACATTCTGCCTTGTGTCCATTGCGCGAAGTCTTAAAATTCTCAAAGGTCGCCATTTTGCGTCCGGCGATCTCGTTGTTCTACGGTTCCGTTTTTTGTTGAGGATGAACAACGAAAATGTCTCAGCCGTACCTTTTCTATAGTGAACGGTGCCCTCATAGTAAACAGATTATTGAGACTCTCAAGGCTCTCAATAAGTCGGGATTGTACAAGTTCATTCTGGTCGAATCCCTGCAGCGCAACCAGATTCCTTCTTTCTTGCAGAAGGTTCCGACCCTGTAGAATCCGGAAACGAAGGATGTCGTGGTGGGAAAGGATATTTTTGGATACATCGCCAAGCCCACCAATGCACGCAAGGAAGTTCCGACGGATCGTGGTGCAGTTCAAACAGGGGGTGCATCCGCCCAGGTCATTGGTGATCTGACACCGTGGGGATTTGAGGGAGCCGGTAAGCTTTCGGAGTCGTTCTCTCTCTGGGATTCGCCGACCTCCTTTGCAAGTGATGGAAATAGCATGTACACTTTCTTGGGAGCCCCGCAGGGTGGCAATCCTCCGGGTATTGATGGACCGGCTTCCGAAAATACAATCAAGAGTAAGACCGGAAATAATTCGGATGTTTCGTCTCGTCTTGAGGCTCTCCAGAACCAGCGCAAGAACGAATTTAGTGGAATCCAGCGTCAATAATAGTAAACAATGTCTCGCCCCGTCCTCCTCAATGCCTTCTTTAGCCAATTCAGCGCCTTCCTTGGCGAACTCAAGCAGATGTATCCGGATGATACTGACTTCCCTACGTATTTGACGACGATCAACCTTCTCAAAGGAACGAACCCTATGCTTGTGGTTCGTTACATTAAGGAACATGTGATTGATGTGTAGGGTGACAAGATCAAGGAGCGCGATGAGTCTTTCTTCCTTTCGCATGGATAGGATGCCCATGCAGAGGATGTGGATCTCAATATTGTGGAGAAGTTGAAGAATTAGGTTCAGACCATGTCTCCCGACACGAAAAATGCGATCTGGAAGTATTTGGAGATCCTCATTGCACTCTGTGTTAAGATTTTGGAGATCGCTTGAGACTTGCCGCCCATTGTTCCAATTGGATAACAGCCCGAAACCAGCGATAATGATTCTTCTCTTCGTACTGAAGATGACACGTACACTCCGGCGCCTATTCTGAATAAAAACCCCACACGTTCTTCGTGCGAGTGAGACCCTTCTCATTCACACGATGCCGTGGACAACGCATACCGTTTCTTCCAAATGGAAGATAAAGTTGGACTTAATTCAATCATCTCTGCATGTGTAAGTAATTGGCTTTTGATCTGATTGCACATAGGACAGCAGGGTTGAATGTTCTCCAGAGTATACGGCTGACCATTCTGAATTCGATCCACTCCAATGACTTCCTATCGACGCTTTGTGCGTGGATTTGGAATATTTAATGCATACAATGTGTCTTCGTTGATTTCACAGTAGACACAGGTACGAGGATGCGACGCTTTCCAATTCCGAAATTCTTCACACGTGAAGTGAACGCCTCCACCGGTACCTTTCTTTGTAAGATTGAAGTAGTTTTGACAATCATAACAACGAGTCATTTTCCCTGATTTCTACTGAAATTGTTCCGTCTTGCATTCTTTGCACGGCATTTTTAGGATTCTATCTTCGATTCCTCTGCATCCGTTTTCTCGACATTAAATCCATACAACTCTCGCTGATTGAGATCCTTGAGTTCTTGTAGGGCTTGGTACGGCTTGGAAAAGTTACGAAAGAGAATCTGATTCACTTCGGCAGGGGACCATTTGTGATGAAGGGTTTCGTCCTTCCAATCAAAATCTTCAAACTTCCGATCGTAGAAGTTCTCCACCATCTCACGCAGGATGGTATTTGAACACTTCTCAAAGTGAACAATCATATCAATACGACCCGGACGAATCAACGCACGATCAATCCGTTCGGGAAAGTTGGATGTCACTGCAAGAATTCGACCTGAACTCTCGAGAGTTCCGTCCAGAAGGTTGAGCAAAAAAGAAAGATCAATCGGATTCTTCTCCTCTTCCTCCACTAAATTCCCAAACCGATCCACAGCAACTTCCTTCTTTGCGGGTTCGGGTTTCTTCCATTCACGACGAAGAACTGCATCTCCCATGGCATCAATGTCTTCAATCACATAGATCCGTTCCTGTACCGGAATTGTATAGGTTTCTGTTTTGCCATTATCGGTCACACGAATGGTATCATTAAAGAAGAGATCACGCAACTGTTCCTTGGATTTGATCTCTGCAAGATGGATGTTAATAATGTGACGACGTCCGACATTGGCAATCGCTTTGATGGTGGAAGTCTTACCACAACCGGGTTCTCCATGAAAGAGGAATCCAAGCGTGTGTGGAATTCCTTTCGCATCCTACCAATCCTTGCGAGTCAGGAAAAACTCGGTGTGATTCTTGACCGCTTGGCGTTGCTCAAAGAACACATTCTCAAAATTACGATTGGTTTGAAATACATGCTTGGAAAAAATGAGATGTGTCTTGGGAAGAGGATTTGCCATTCCAGTGCGATCTTTCGTATCCACTTTCATATCAAAATAATACAGATTCGAACCTAACTTGTTATTCATGTGGCGCTCCTATGTCTTCATACAGGTTTCTACCTACTCTTGCAGATAGATGGCGTCATGATCATAGCAGAAGAGTCGGAATTCAAGTTTGGTAATCAGTCCTTCGTCGTGTTCTAACTTACCCAGTTGAAAGAAGAGATCGACATCCACTCCAATCGGATCAAAATCATGGGGGAGGTAATCGGATTGGGAAAGAGCAAGAAGATTCCGAATGGCAGGATTCTTGGAGATAGTGTAGATCACAGCATCCATACGATTGGAAAAAATCGTTGTTTGTTGATTTTTTGCGTTCTTGGAATTATCATGATTCCGTGAAAAATCAACCTGAGCACGAATTTCACGCATGATTGGAGGGGTTGTGTTTGTCTTTCGACGACGGCAACACGCCTGAAGATTGGGCAACCAAGATGGAAGCGATGCAATGGCACGATCCTACAAATTGAGAAGCACGAGATTCCGGAGAGGAGTCCAACCAACGTTTCCAACTCCACCCAACCCCATCATCAATTGTGTGCGAATGATGTCTTGGGGATTCATGAAAAATGGAATTTATTTCTATAAGATTACGATCTGTAAACAAGATTCAAGATGGAGATCAATAAGCACCTCTGCGAGACGATTCTCGAGCTCAATGGAGGCATGGATGCCTTCCTCTCGAACATCCTCTTCAAGGTGAAGATGATTGATTCCAATGTGACTTCGGGTCACGAATTCAACATTACACTGGATTTCACGCAGATCTACCAGATGGAGGAGGAGACTTCCGAACTCTATCGTCTCACATTCCGGAACGGGGCAACCATTCTGCTGTCCACCCTTGGAGGCAGTTAGTATCGCCCCGAGAAGGAGGTGAGTTACGAGTTCTTCGGATTCCTCAAGGGTCCGTCGTGGATTCAGGTCGTCCTCTATTGCATGAAGAAGCGTCTTCTGTTCTTTGAGGACATCACCGTCAAGCGCACGTGGGTCAACTGATAAAAACGGATTTACGAAAGAGCTGGAAGGCTTTTTCGTAAGACCGAATAACAATGTCGGAGCAGTTCTCTGTGAATAAGGCGTACGACGAGCTCGCGCAGCTTTCGCGCATGGAGAAGATTGAGAATGGGAAGATTGAGATTCATATTTCGGAGGGTATTATTGAGTACCCGATCAATATGATTGTCGGAGCTCGTGTTCATGCTGGATTTCCAATTGAATTTGACTTCACTGTCAACGGAAAGATTCAGACAATTAAGGGCATTGAAGGTGTGAAGATCAACGGATCTTCTGCCGCTCAAATGACAGATGATCTCATCGCACTGTTCGAATAGAACATGCATAACGAGACCATTCATGGAATTGATTACTACAAGCAGGTTATGCCTTCGTAAGGCACATATCGAGCGTAGGAACATTCGCATGAACGGGTTTGGACCTCTTGAGTCGTAGCGACTGAGAGGCTTTTTCCACTTGATCCGTGGAGAGAGAAACCTACTTTTTCACATCCCGAAGAGGACCCTGCACATTCATGGAAGGAAAGTGCACACGAATCGGAGGCAGTTCGCACATCACCAAATCATTGGATCCTGCAGTGTATTCGCGATATTGCTCAATATCCAGAGGACCCCCAAACATACGGAGCGATGCACGAGGAGGAGCCGGTGAAAGAACCTTATCCCCCGTGTATAGGTCTGCATACAAGTGATTCAATAAGGCGTGGCGATTCCAACGAGTTCCATCGGACAATCGTGTATCTGCATACAAATAGGCAAGTGCACATTCGGGGGAGCAATAGTGCCCTTCACACGTCTATTGATTCTTGTAGGCATCCTACGAAACAGGGAGCCATGACGCATGCCAACCAAAGGAATGGCAACACCAAAAGCAAGCCGTGTGTTCCGAATACTTTTCCTAACGAACCTTCTCAAGAATCGACTTCATCAGATCCGTTGTGAATCGTTCTCCCACACGAGACACTTCCACTGCATTCAGAATTTCAGACTACGATGTCACTTCTCCCACGGGAACCACAGCTTCTTCTTCTTGGTCATGGTGACACTCTAAGAAGAATACGATCGGTAATTCCTGAACCGGCTTCTCAGGTGCGGATTTGGATTTGCGAGGAGGCATCTTTAGTTTTCTTCGTCTTGGAACGTCAAAATCATTCGGGTTTTCTATTAAATGCGAATTGTATGCATGTCAAATGAAGGACAACTTCCTATGTTACACAACTTGCTTCGTTCCATGAAGGAATGTAAGATTGATTTTTCATTGTTGGATGTCTATCTCCTTCAGACCAATCCAGAAGCTTCTGTATAGGGAACCAAACACTTTCAAAGCATTACAGTGAAAAAGTTTGAGTGCATTCTGAAATCGATGGAAACGGGTCAAGATGTTCTCTGGATTGATAATGATATTGTGTTATTTTCGAATCCAATTCCGGATCTTGCAAAATACACCGAGTCCATTGTCATTCAAGATGATGGGGGACAACCGTGTACGGGTTTTATGCTTCTACGAAATCGAGAGGACGTAAAGCAATTACTTCTGAAATCAATCCGTCTCATTCGGCAATCCCAAGAAACCAATCGTATTGTAAAAATTGTTCAACCCATCAATGACCAAGATGCCTTTGAAAAAACATGGACTCCTGCAATTTCTCTGGTTCGGTTGCCTCGGGATTTGTATCCCAACGGAGTTGCATGGAAAATAATAAATCCATCCAATCCAATTTTGTTTCACAACAATTTTCTATTCACCATGAATGAAAAGGTCCAACGGTTTCAAGAATAGGGTTTTTGGAATCCCGATCCCACTCTTTTGGAGACCACAAAACGGATTTACATTCAGTGAAGATGCACAACGGTATAGAAATGTCGCTTTCGGAGAAATACCGCAAGCACACGCACCGTGAGCATATTCTCTCGCTGCCCGATACTTACATCGGCAGTATTGAGAATGCTCCGGAAGAACTCTACATTGTGGGAGAGGATGGATTCGTCCCTAAGACGATTCCCCATTTCAATCCCGGATTTTACAAACTCATTGATGAGCTTCTGGTGAATGCACATGATCATGTCATTCGCCTCAAGCAACGGAGTTCCCCAAATTCTGTGAAGAATATTCAGATTCAGATCTCCGATGACAAGACCACATTTACGATCACCAATGATGGTGAGAGTATTGACGTGGAAAAGCATCCGGAGCACGGAGTCTACATTCCACAGCTGATCTTTGGTGAGCTTCTCACCTCCACAAATTATGACAAAGACGAAAAGAAACTGGTCGGTGGTAAGAATGGGTACGGTGTAAAGTTAGTGAATATCTTTGCGAAACGCATGCAGGTCACGATTGTGGATGCTGTGCGTAGTCTCAAGTATACGCAGACGTTCGAGGACAACATGACTAAAGTCGGAACTCCGACGGTCAAGTCCTGCAAGACGAAGTCTCTCGTTGAAGTTTCGTGGACCCCCGATTTCACTCGGTTTGGTTGGAAGGAATCTCGGATTCCGGATGACATGCTCGATGTGATTCGTCGGCGTGTTTACGATCTTGCGATGACCGTCGGGAAGGACGTAAAGGTATCGTGGAACGGCGAAGTCATTAAGTTTCGTGATCTGGGGAAGTACGCCGAAGGCTACCTTCCGAAAGACGCGACTCTGATCGTGGAAAATCCGCAACTCCATTGGCACATTGCCATTGGGGAGTCGCCGACCGATAAACTCTTTACTGTATCCTTTGTGAACGGAATTTGGACAAAGTCGGGGAAGCATGTGGATGATATTACCAACCAAATTGTGAATCATTTTGTAAACTATCTGGAAACCAAAAAGAAGACGAAGGTCAAGCCGGGTATGGTTCGCGACTCCCTTGCGGTGTTCGTGAACTGTCTCGTGGAAAACCCGTCCTTCAGTTCCCAGACGAAAGAAGTACTCACAACCAAAACCTCCTGCAAACTCTCGGAGGATTTCCTTAAGAAACTTGTAACCAAGCTCGACATTGTTGAGAAGGTTCTTGAAGCCCAGTCCGCAAAGGACACCAAAGCTGAAAAGAAGACAGACGGAAAGAAGCAGAGTAAAATTACAGGAATTCCCAAACTCGAGGATGCAGCATACGCAGGTACGGCAAATAGCCACAAGTGTGTTCTCATTCTCACGGAAGGAGATTCCGCCAAAGCGATGGCTCTTTCAGGGCTCTCGCAGGAACAGCGAAAGTAGTATGGAGTCTTCCCTCTTCGGGGGAAACTTCTCAATGTCAAGGACACTTCCGTTCGGAAGGTTGAACAGACTGAAGAAATCGCAAATATGAAAAAGATCCTCGGTCTTGAATCGGGGAAGAAATACACGGATGTGAAAGCACTCCGTTACGGCAGTATTCTGATCATGACCGATCAGGATTAGGATGGAGCACACATTCGTGGGCTTCTTATCAATCTGTTTCACGAACTCTGGCATACTCTCATTGAGATTCCGGGGTTCATCACCTACATGGCAACTCCCATCGTCAAAGCGACGAAGGGAAAGTACACAAAGCCGTTCTACACCCAGTTTGAATACGAGGAGTGGAAGAAGACAGATGAGTCACGTGGGTGGAAGGTCAAATAGTACAAGGGATTGGGTACCTCCACACGAGATGAAGCAAAGGAATACTTTGCCAAGATGAACGTGGTGCGATATGCATTCTCGGAGGAATCCGATCCCTGCATTGAACTCGCCTTTAACAAGGCACAGGCAGATGATCGCAAGGAATGGCTCTCAAAGTAGGAGCGTTCTGCGATTGTCGACGCAAAACCCGGAGAGGATGTCACTTAGGATACATTTGTACACAAGGACCTGATTCACTTCTCCAACTACAACCTTGAGCGTTCCATCCCAAATATGATGGACGGTCTCAAGACTTCACAGCGAAAGATCCTTTACTCGGCTCTCAAGCGAAATCTCAAGTCCGAAATCCGTGTCGCCCAATTTGCAGGGTATGTCTCGGAACATTCCGGATACCACCACGGCGAGGCATCTCTCAATGATGCAATCGTGGGTATGGCACAGGATTTCGTCGGAAGCAACAACGTCTCGTGGTTCGTACCACAGGGACAGTTTGGAACCCGCCTTTCCGGCGGTAAGGATTCTGCTTCGCCTCGATAGATTCATACCTATCTCCAGCCTTACATGAATGCACTTGTGCCTCGTGATGATTTGGAGATTCTTAAGTACCGGGACGATGATGGTCTTCCCGTGGAACCGGAGTAGTATGCACCCATCCTCCCGATGATTCTGATCAACGGAGCGCGTGGGATTGGTACGGGATAGAGTACCTACATTCCGCCTTGCGATCCGTCCGGAATTGCAAAGGGACTGGAAGCCTATCTGAAGGGTACGGCAAAACTTCGCGATATCTCTCTGAAACCCTACTTTCGTGGATTCAAGGGAACCATTGCACAGCAGGACTCCGACTTCATTGTGAAGGGAGTTTGGCGTACGGACAAGCAAATCATGACAATTACCGAACTTCCCGTGGAGACATGGACTTCGGATTACAAGGAATGGCTGGATAAGCAGGTGACAGACGGTGTTCTCAAGGATTACACTGACACGTCAACCGATACCGATGTAAACATTGTCGTACATCTTGCAAATGATGATGCACGTGCGATCATTGAGAAGTCATTGACTTCCAAGATCAAGCTGACCAATATGCATGCCTTTGATTCCGATTGTGTGATTCATAAGTATGCAACTCTTCATGACATCCTCGATGAGTTTGTCATGGTGCGCATGGACATGTATGCCCAGCGCCGTGAACACATTCTAACAACTCTGCGTAACAAACTTCCGTATCACGAGAATGTGGTGCGGTTCATTACTCAGCAGAGTGCTGAAGTTCCCAAGCCCGATCTGCGTCGGCAGTCCCGTGAGGTCTGCGATGCACGACTCGAAGCGGATGGATTTCTGAAGATTGAAGGATAGGATTATCTTCTCGATCTTCCGATTAAGTCCATCACATTGACTCATGCAAAGAAGCATGAGGAGGATCTTCGCATTCTGCGTGAACGAATTGCAGAACTTGAAAAGAAAAATGCAAACCAACTTTGGCTGGATGATCTTGCTGAATGGAATCGCTTTCAGAAATCGTAAACACAAACAATAAGAGATGGCTGATTATTTAGGAATCCTCGCAAAAGAGGATTTTTTGGCTCAAGAAGGGTAGGAAGAAAACGCAAAAGATCTCTTAGTCGAACCGAATGAATAGGAGAATGAGACAGGACCCCAAGATCATCATCCCGATGAATTAGAAGATCAAGAAGCATTTCAAAAGTTTGGAGGCAGTCGTCAAATTGTCGAAGTCCCAACCGAACCCTTGCCCGTATTCGATGATAAAACGAAACTCAGTATTCGGTAGGAAAAAGATATTAAAACACATGTCTTCAATATCGATAGTCGTCAACGTGCAAATCAAGATTCTTCCTTAACTCACTTTTTAGTCTTTCCCGATCGTCCATTCAAGAACATTATCTCGGCTCGTATTTCCAGTTTGGAAATTCCGAATACATTCTATTCCTTTTCCGATGTCATGGGAAATCGTACGATGAAAGTGACTGTAAGTAGTGTTCAAAAGATAATCACGATTACTGCAGGAAATTAGGAAAGTCCGGCTGATTTAGCATTGGAAGTTGAGAATCAATTGAATAGTCAATTTTCAAACTTTACAGTGAGTTTCAATATGATTTCAGGTAAAATTACAATTGCAAATTCCTCTACGTTTTCGATGAATTTGGGAGATGGAATTTTTGGATCTCGAACTTCGGATTGGGGATTGGGATATTCTTTGGGATTTCGCAAAAAGCAGTAGTCCGGACAAACTTCGTACACGGGTGAATCCATTGCAGATGTAGTGGATGAAGATTACTTGTACTTAACCATCAATGATTAGGATGTTATGCAGAATGCGAAGGTGGGCGATGTACCTCACATTACAGCCACTGCAAAAATCATTGTCACAATCCCGAAGAACGGCACCATTTAGGATAATGGATCCAATACTGTGACAAAGGAGTATTTCTTTATGCAACCCAAAAATGTATATCAATTTGAGGTTCAACTCAAAAACGCATAGAATGTATTGTTGGATATGGAGGGTGTGAATTGGTCGTGTACCCTTGAACTGAAGGAGATTTTGAACCCCAGTTTGTAGGAAACGATGCGCAATTTTTAACGAAATGTCTTTAATGTTTTGGGAATTTGATTTGGATCAATCTTTGTGGCAATCCCATCCACACGTTGAATTGCAACGGTACGTGTGATCTCTTTTCCTGTAAACTTACTCATGACATCCAGAAGTTCGGCTTTCTGCTTCTGGAGGTATTGAGCCTTCAACTCACTCACATCAAACTATTTTTTTTGTGATTCCGATCGAAACATCCTTATTCAACCCATTGGATTTTTAATCCGCTTACACACGGGGGACGAAAACCGAGCCGCCCGTGATCTTACCGGCGTTGTCGCCCGTGGGGTCGACCGGCTTGGCGACGAGACGGACCTTGTACGTGTAGTAGGAGGCATCCGACGTCTCCACCGCATCATCACCCGTTCCAATGACAACGTCGAACTTCTTGCCACCGAATGTGAGCTCGACAGCACGAGTTGCGTTCACGAATCCGCCAGCGTTCAGCGAGAGCTCCGTCTCATCCATGTCAATGCCCTAACGGCGCGTCTTCGTCATCGCGTACTTGATGTAGATGTCGATCGAGTCCTCAGGCTCAAGCTCAAGGCAAGAGCGAGCGGCATCCGTCTCCGACGCGCGTTGGTCCTCCTTCGTGACGAGACCCGCGTTGACCGCCTGCTCAAAGAGCGAACGGAGAGTGCGCGCCGCGTCCGTGGAGGACGGGTCCTCCGGTGCCGCCGCACGAGGACCCGCTTGGAGACCATCGTAGAGATCCGCAACACTGTGCTCAGTCTCCGCAATGCTACGAACCGCCGCCGCAGGGATGGACGTGTCGAGGATGGAGTCTGTCCATGTGAACGTTTGCAACGACGAGCTAAAACGTCCACCAATGCTATCGACCGTCGCACCCATATCATCCACAAACTTGCGTTCAGCCGTGTTTGCAGTGGCGATCTTGGCGTGGAGCGCATCGAGGTACGCCTCAATGGGCGTCCAGTCGAGCTTGAGGTCCGGTTGAGGCTGGGACGCCGTGCCACCCGCCGTCACCGCGGGATTCGAGAGGGCAAGAGCCCAGTTGGAGTTCTACGTGAGAACATCCGAGAGCTTGAGAACCGGGACGTGCATGACAATCTCCGCATCGCACGTGATGCCCTGCGCAGACTCACCAAAGACTGTGATGTCCGCGTTCTGGGACGCTGTACGCTCGTAGAGCTAAGGAACTGTGAGGTTCGACATTTGGTTATGCTCTTACCCGCGAAACATTTTTGGCGATACTGGCTTTTTCCAAATTTTACGCATCCCCCTGGGGTTATACCAAGCTATGCACCTCAAAGGTAAACGATGTGCGAGATGAAATGTAAGTTTGAGTTGTAAACAAACGGTCATTACGTGTATAGAATAAAAAATATACCGTTTTCGGCTGTAAACGATACGGAATACGAAAGCGGAACGTATTCGGACCCAGGCGTTCTTTGCAATCAATATAGTTGTACCCCGTTACAGCCATCATATTTGTTGTAGGCGTGAAGTCTGGAGTTCCAGCCATTATAACATCGACGATGATGTTACCACGATTGCCCTATGAAGAAGGAATCTATGGTTCAACATCCGTATCAAATACTTTCCCCTGCCAGAAGAACCCCTAATAATATGTTTTTACTACTTGTGAAGTGGTCAAATGGTGTGTAAGAATGGGCTAATTGCTAACACCTCCTATATTATCTCCAAGATACTATGTATTCGTGGATGTCACTACAGTTGCCATGGTTGTGAATGTATACGATGCACCCAATCCTTCCTTGTACGAACCATCATTTTCTGAAAAAATTTTGATGGTCTATGTAGTTCCATCACGATAGGAGGATAATGTAATGGATCGAGATGTATCATTCTTAATCTGACCATCTAACTGATTATTGACCCAGAATTGAATACGGCATGGTACTCCAGCGATCGAAGTTGCATATGTTATGGTCGCACTCGTAAATCCGATATTGGAAACATTGAGATTTGAAATCGCAATATTTTGTACTACATCCGTTGTAAACGTGATTACATTCGACGTGCCTACTTCAACGGATCCCTCAATCGGAATTATCCTCAATTTCTATTGCGTACTGGGTGTCAAATTTATAATTTCAAAGGGGGAAGAATCCGTTGTAGTCATATCCTAATCACCCACATTAAACCGAGCCGAAGGCGAATATTGAGCCATGTAACTCAACGAAGGTTCATTTGCAAGTTTATTGAAGGTAAGGAATGCAGAAATTGAATAGGCTACACTAATCAACGGTGTGATCGTCGTTAATGTCTACGAACGAGTCTGCAGAACTTCAATCGGTTGGCTGGGTACACGTGTTGTATTCTTTGTTGAGAGAACCCATACCTACTATGTGTTGTTGAAATGAGGAATCTGAATGGATGTTGATGTTGCATTGCCTGCAACCGTCTTTTCCCAAAGCGGTGTATCTCCATTGCTGGGCTAAAAATCAAACAGTTGGATTTTGCAATTCTACGCACCATTGGCTGTCCACGATACAGTGGGTGTCAATGTTGTGGTCGAACTGATGGAAAGATTTGAAGGAGGTGCCAGTGAGCTCATTCCAGACATTGCAGCCGTAGAAAATGTGGTTGCATTCACACTGAGAGGAGACCCAGTACCCACTCCCTTTGTCGCAACGACCTGCAAAGACTATGCAGTGGATTGGGTAAGCCCTGTGACCGTCTACTATGGGTCTGTGGTTGTGAATGTTTGTCCGTCGACTGTGATTGAATAGGTGACACCCGAGAGTAACGCAGGTTCCCATGCAAGACCCACGGTTGTATTTGTGAGACCCAACACAGTCAGTCCCGTAATTACCAATCCTTCAGGATTCGATTGATTGACATTGATTAAAGAAGGGTATGATCCATTGTTTGCATTAACAATAACTGCCTAATCTGTATACTAATCGGGAAGATCCAGTGCTTGGGATGTATTTGTCGTTGTCTATGTGATGTTTGTATCAGCCGATACCAGAGTAATCTCGTATCCCGTTGCATCCGCAGGACCTGTCCAAGATACCGTTGGAGTTAATGAAGTGGTTGAACTCAAGGTCAGATCAGTCGGACTCAACGGGTCAACGAGTTACGAAACATAAAAGGAGAAGAAAGGAGATGGGTAAGCACCTGCATCCAGCTTGCGAACCTAACCCACAATCTCAAAATTTCCAGCCGGTAATGTGTAGAGCGTCGTTGTCGGTGTACCTGCAGTTCCATTCGTAACCACAGTCTCCATAATTCTTGTATTGACTCCTCCCGAAGTAATATTGATTCCTTGTGTCTCCAGAATATTCGTATCCGGATTCAACTATGCAGTATCATAAGATCCTCCTAAGAATTCAAAGTTAAACGTACCCTCCGAAGAAGCCTATCCTGAAATCACAAACCGTCCATCAATCGGGTTATCCGAATAACCTTTGTTAAACTGAATCGGGTTGCTACTTCCCTAACCCTGTCCATTACCACTTGAAAGCAAAACCAAATCATTCCCTGTAATGAAAATACCATCACCCGTTGTTGCCTGTGTAATTGATGTTTCGGCTGTGTTTCCATTCACAGAGGTTTCAATTGCAATTGTATACGATGTACCCGCATTCAATCCGGTCAATGCATAGGGAGATGTTACACTACCAATCGAAGAAGATCCAAAGTCAGATGTAAATAACAAATTCTACGAAGCATTCAGAGAGGAATCCACATTCGTCCAACTGATTGTCATTCCGTTGTCAGTGACGGAACTTGCCGCCAAGTTAGTCACCGTCGGAATACCACCCTCCGTGATCGGCATAAACGAAACCTAATCCGAATAGGCAGGGGTTCCTGCATCGCCCTACAGAGAATTGGTTTGGACACGGATGTAGTATTGTGTGTACAATGAAAACCCCGCAGGTTCTAAGTCAATCGAAATACGACCATTCGAGAGAGTTCCGGCAGCCGGTCCAATTGGAGCAGAATCAACATATGCACCATCTGCAATTGTAATCGTCTACCCTCCAGCACCCGAAACCGCATCAAAGGACACTGCCTACGGGGAAATACTATTGACGCTAATATTTGTCGGAGGTGACAACAGAGGGCTACCCACCTTAAACGAAGAGGTTGCAGGCGAGGATTGGTTTGTTCCATCCGAAGCCTTCACCGTAAAGGTGTAATCGCCATCGGCAAGAGAGTTCACCTCCATCGAGGTCCCCATCACCGTCGCAGTTGTAACAATTGTTAAAGAGTTTGCATCAATAAGTTCAACAGTGTATTCCGTGGCTCCAACGACAGAGTCCCATAATAATGTATTATCCGCATATGTCAAATTTGTTGGGGGAGTTAACTGACCACCGC